>Ga0307420_1000228_pt1 | contig 27282 bp, 18 predicted proteins | sample SalMarWE160240MG_2_FD_202167 | JGI IMG/M metagenome (GOLD analysis project Ga0307420, IMG submission 202167) | Salt marsh sediment microbial communities from the Plum Island Ecosystem LTER, Massachusetts, United States - WE1602-40 | ecosystem: Environmental > Aquatic > Marine > Intertidal zone >... | reverse complement strand
ACACGCATTGAATATTTTCCCGACTACAGCGAGGACAATGTCGAAGCTCTACGGAAGGCAGTGGAAGGACTCACACTAGACTATCCGGTATTGCTGGAGCGGCATCAAAAGGTACAGTCCGAAATTCTCAACCGCGTAACCGTGGATTTCGGCGGGGCCCCGCAATATGGCATGTCTTCTGAGGAGCTTCTGTCCGACCAGCAGTCAAGACCGGACTATTCGCCCGCCTTGCTGGAGAAGATCTTCGAAATGGGACGCCATTGGTTCATCCTCAACAGCGGCAAATATCCGGGCATCGCCGCCGGGATCAACTCCACCATTAACCTGCAAACGGCGGGCGTCGTGCAGGGCGACCTGCAGGAAGGCATGGAGGCCTACTTCAAATGGATGGAGGAAATCGTACCGGATTGCAGGAACAATGCCAGGAATATCTTCGGTTTTCGAGGCACTTCGTATCCTCTCTTTCCAGATAAAGGTTTCGGCGTCAATTTCTATTATACCGCCGCCTCCGAAATAGGAGTTTGGCCCTACTGGATTTCCGCCGGAGGTTGGTTATTGCGCCAGTTCTGGGACCATTACCTGGTCACCGGAGATGTGGATTTTCTCCGGAATCGCATGGTACCGGCCTATAAAGAATTAGCACAGTTCTATGAGGATTTTCTGACTGTCACCGACAAAGACGGGAATTATATCTTTGTCCCATCTATCTCGCCGGAGAACACGCCTGCCAGAACGGTTTCATCGGGACCCACGATGATCAATGCCACAATGGATATTGCAGTGTGCAGGGAAGTACTGACCAATTTAATTCAGGCTTCGGAGATTTTGGGCACCGACACCGACAATGTGACGAAATGGAAAGCGATGCTGGCCAAGATACCGCCCTACCTGACCGAACCGGACGGCACCCTGAAGGAATGGGCCTGGCCTTCACTGCAAGAACATTACAGCCATCGGCATGTCTCTCATCTCTACGGCGCCTGGCCGGGTGATGAAATTGATCCGGATCGTACGCCGCAATTGGCTCGCTCCGCGGAGATAGCCAACCGGAGGCGCACATTTGATACGATGTCAACCGCGATCGCGGGCGAAACGTTGGCTGCTTATGCCCGCTGCCATCGGGCTTTGGTTGGGGCCCGGCTCAAGGACAACATCATCGTGGACACCCAACTAAGGCAATTGATGGAACAGGGCCAGGTCAGCACCGCACTGCGGTGTTCACGCGAGACTTATGGCGTGCCCATACCGGATGCGCAGGGCGGAATTCCAGCCATAATAATGGAAATGCTTGCATACTCGCGCCCCGGTGTGATCGAGGTGCTACCGGCACTTCCTCCCACAATGGTAAAGGGAGCGATCAACGGCATGCTGGCCCGTACCTGCGCGAGGATAAACAAATTGTCATGGGATATGCAGGAGAGAACGGTTGATATAACGATTACTTCATTGAAAAACCAGGACATAACATTGATTGCCCGCTATGGAATTGAAGATGTCTCTGCACCCTCCGGAGTTTTAGGAGCATTCAAAAAAGGTAATGCAGATTGTGAACTGCACTTGCCTGAAAATAAGCCGGTGGAAATACATCTGGAGCTAGGACAGCACAATCCTTTGGATTGGGTTGCACAGGTGAGTTAGCAGTCAATCTAATATTTTGGAGGGAAAATTTAATCAACAAGGAAGAATTTGACAGATCATATCGTTGTTACTCATTAATCATATGCGCTGAATATGATGCAATGATGGTATATCGTGTGATTAACCATAAATTACCTTTTTATGAAAAAAATACTATTTAATTGCCTGCTTGTTTTTGCAATAATTGCAGATGCTGCTGCTCAAAATGATTCTCTTTTAAAGCTCTGGTATACCAGTCCTGCAAAACAATGGGTTGAAGCCCTGCCGATAGGAAATGGACGTTTGGGAGCCATGGTATTTGGAGATCCTTTTAAAGAGGTTATTCAGCTAAATGAGAATACGGTCTGGGCCGGCTCGCCTTACCGCAACGATAATCCTGAAGCAAAAGAGGCGCTCCCGGAAGTAAGAAGACTGATCTTCGAAGGCAGGTATAAGGAAGCACATGATATCGTCAACCAGAAATTTATCAGCAAGATTTCCAATGGGATGCCTTACGAAATTATGGGAAACCTGAGGCTTATTTTTCCGGGGCATGAAAATTATACTGATTACTACCGGGAGCTCGATATTGAAAAAGCTGTAGTAACAAGCAGGTATAAGCTTAACGGTGTAAAATACGAAACTAAAGCCTTTTCTTCTTTCCCCGATCAGATATTGATCATACGTATTTCAGCCGACAACCCCGGCTCAGTCAGTTTTTCCGCAACACTCGACAGACCGTCACAAGTTGATGTAGCCACAGTTGGCAATAATGAGCTGGTCATGTCGGGAAAGACGAACGATTTCGAGAAGGTAAAAGGTAATTTGCTTCAGTTTGAAACCAAAATAAAGATACTGACTAACGGAGGACAGGTATTTGCTGCAGATACTGCTTTGACGGTGACTAAGGCTGATGTTGCCACAATCTACGTTTCTAAGGCGACAAATTTCGTTACCTATAAGGATATAAGTGCGAATGCCGCAGAAAGGGTAAACAGCTACCTTCAGAATGCTCTAAAGAAAAATTACGATCAGATTTTAAAGGATCATATTGCAGACTACCAGAAGTATTTCAACAGGGTCAGCCTCGACCTGGGCACTACTGATGCTGTCAAAAATCCGACAGATGTTCGCCTGGAACAGTTCGCAAAGGGAAATGATCCCCAGCTTGTTACCCTCTATTTTCAGTTCGGGCGCTACCTCCTGATCTCTTCTTCGCGCCCAGGTGGTCAGCCTGCAAACCTCCAGGGTATCTGGAACGATCAGCTTAATCCCCCGTGGGACAGCAAATACACCATCAACATTAACACCGAGATGAACTACTGGCCTTCCGAGATCACTAACATTACGGAAATGAATGAGCCATTGGTTAAGATGGTGCGCGATCTGTCGCAAACCGGCAGGCAAACTGCAGCAGATATGTATGGTGCAGTAGGATGGGTTGCGCATCACAATACCGATATCTGGCGCTTTACAGGTCCAATTGACGGGGCCAGCTGGGGACAATGGCCTATGGGAGGAGCCTGGCTTTCCCAACATCTTTTCGATAAGTATGATTACAATGGTGATATAGAATTCTTAAAATCCATCTATACGGTTGTTAAGAACGCCTCGGCATTTTTCCTTGATTTCCTGGTTGAGGAGCCTGAGCATAAATGGCTTGTAGTCAGTCCTTCGCTCTCTCCTGAAAATGCCCCTTCAGTTCATCCGAGAGAAGCTATTTCAGCAGGTACCACTATGGACAACCAGCTTGTATTCGACCTGTTTACAAGAACCATTAAAGCTGCTCAAATCCTCGGCACTGATAAGGAATTTACTGTTAAACTTGAAGAAGCAGTTAAACGCCTTCCTCCTATGCAGATAGGAAAGTGGGGACAGCTCCAGGAATGGATGAACGACTGGGATAATCCTGAAGACAACCACAGACACGTTTCTCATCTTTACGGGCTTTATCCGTCTAATCAGATTTCGCCTTACCGGACACCTGAATTATTCTCAGCCGCAAGAACTTCTCTCATGGCACGAGGAGATGAATCAACCGGATGGTCAATGGGCTGGAAAGTAAACCTTTGGGCGCGCCTTCTCGACGGTGACCATGCATATAAATTAATTACAGACCAGCTAACACCTTCTATCCAGCCCAGCGGAAGACAAAGAGGCGGTACCTATCCCAATCTTTTTGATGCTCATCCTCCTTTCCAGATCGACGGGAACTTTGGATGTACCTCGGGTATTGCCGAGATGCTGCTTCAAAGCCAGGATGGTGCTATTCATTTATTACCGGCCCTTCCCGGTGCATGGAAAAACGGCAGTGTAAAAGGCCTGAAAGCAAGAGGCGGATTTGAGGTAGATATCCAATGGGAGAATGGCGAAATCGCAACAGCTAAGATCAAATCTTCACTGGGGGGAAACTGCCGCCTGCGATCCTATGTACCGTTGAAAGGCAAAGGTCTGAAAGAAGCCGGGGGGCAAAATCCTAATCAGTTCTATGAATTGCCTGTTACAGGCAAACCCTTGATACATTCTGAGATATCAGCATCATCGTTGACCCGGAGGAAAGTTTACGATTATGATTTATTAACCCGCAAAGGGGATATTATCGAAATAAGCAAATAATAGATACAGATACTGATAAGATTTACTAATTAATTATCAAAATTTTACAACTTCCCAATATGCCTTTTTGGGTTTCAGGTTCTCGTCGAACAGTAGCGGGTAGGCTTTTCTGTTTCCTCTGTTAAGCCAGCTCCTTCCATCGTAGACATTCCAGAAAGTAACGCCCGTAATTACATCTTTCTTTTCCCGGAACATTTTAAATGCCATTTTATATAAGTCAATCTGTTTTTTCTCTCTTTCAGGAGTGAATCCCATATTGACTGTATCAGATCTCGATGTATAAATAGATACATCAAGCTCCGTTATCTGGACCTTCAGTCCAAGTGATGAGAATTTATCAATTGCATCCCTGAGGTTCTGCTCAGTGGGATTAGTAATATTCCAATGACCCTGAAGTCCTACAGCATTTACTGGGACACCGGCGTCAAGCAGTTTCTTAAGCATGTAATATATTTTATCTCTTTTTACCGGGTCCTCAGTATTGTAGTCATTGTAGAAAAGTACAGCATTGGGATCTGCTTCATGAGCCCATTGATAGATATCTGCAATATATTCCTCCCCGCATATTTTATACCACGGTGTCTCCCTGTAAATTTTTGCAGTGTCCTCATCATCGACGATAGCTTCATTCAAAACATCCCATGCATATACTTTCCCTTTATACCGGGTAACAACCTGAGTAATATGCTCCTTCAGCCTTGCCAGAGCTATCTCTTTTGTTACCTGGTTACCCTGAGAATCCTTAAACATCCATGCTCCGGTCTGACTATGCCAGCAAAGAGTGTGGCCGCGTACTTTCATTCCGTTGGCCTGGGCAAAATCCACAATCTTGTCAGCGTCATCCCAGAAATACCTGTTTTCTTCAGGATGTATCGGGCCTGGTTTCATAGTATTTTCAGGTGTGAGACTGTTAAAATGTTCTTTAATCAGTTCTGCCTGGGCACCTTCGAGCGAATTCGGAGCGACGGCTACGCCGATTGGAAAATAATCCTTGTAGAAATCTTTCAGTCCTTTAAGAGTATCGGCTTCATTGGCAGCATTATTCTTTCCGGTTCCCCCGCAACTGTTGATCAGCATTATTGCAGTGGTTATCACAACCACTGAAAAGAAAGTAATCAATGTTCTGGTAAATGATAGTTAGTTTTTCATAAGAGTTAGTGTTAAGGTTTTAATAGTTGATATTACGATCCATTTATATCTCAGATTATCAGGTGTATATGATTTAATACCAAGGTTTCTTTTTGTGTAATTTCCATTCATTATAAAATGATCCCGGATGGTTTTAACCGCCTCTACTGTGTCTCTTTAGTTTTTCAAAATTTTTGCGCCTTTTGTTATTCCCGATTCATTAAAGGCGTCGATACTGAAATAGTAGGTTATATCCTTATTCAAACCAGTGAGCATCAGAGAATTAGTGTCGTATACCATTACAGAAGTATATAATTTGTTGATATCGGTACCATAATTTACCACATAACCGGTTGCCAGATCATCTATTGGCCAGCTTATACTTGCTTTTCTTGTATCAGATTCACTGCGTCCCACTGTGAAATCAATAATAATCCCGGGAGTTTTACCTTCCTGTATGCCAAAAATTCGCAGATCATAAACCGAGAATTTCCCATCAGGAACTTTTACATTTTCTATTTTGATATATTTCGCCTTAACAGGCTTTTCGAGTTCTATATAGTCATGACAGGCATCTGCAGTGTTGTTGCTTTTGTCAACTATGACATCCCATGATTTTCCGTCATTTGAGGCAAGAATACAATAACAATAAAATATGTTTTTACTATCAGGCTTTAGATTTGATTCGTTATCGGCAAAGTTTACCTGTATAGCATTCACGGTTGATTTGTTATCCAATTCCACGCTAAGCCATTCTCCCGCATCCCCGGTACTGGCAGACCACCAGGTTCTTATGTCTTCATCAAAGGCATTTTTTACTGGATTGTTTTCCATTGCGGATGACGCTTCAGCTTTCTTTTTATAGGATAGAAGCATCCATCCCCTGAAAAGATCCTCTTTGTCAAAGTTTATTTTATGATCTGGCACAATGGTTGGATAATCTCCGAATGCTGTAAATGTCCTCATCACGCCATCTTTATCAAAGGCAACCGGAAAAATACCGAGGCGGCGTTCGAACATGTGACGTACTGAGATTGACATTGAGGAAACATGCCAGTAGTTGCCGTATTCATCCTGGTATGTTGAGCTGTGGCCTGCTCCCCCGATAAATCCTCCCGGCTTATATGAAAAAGGGCTGTAGGTTTCATAGGTGAACGGACCCATGGGTGAATCAGATGTATAAATGCCGTCGGCATAGGTCTTGAACTCTGTACCCGGGGCTGAATACTGAAGGTAATAACGGTTGTTGTGTTTTGTCATCCAGGCACCTTCATTCCAGCCGTTCCTCGTCAGTTCATTGTGTTCGCCAGGAACTTCCCATCCGTATTTATCCTGGTTATGTTTTATGAAGACCCCGGGTTCGGTAACAGCCTGCATTTTGGAGTTAAGCTTTACACCATAAATGGGCTGGAAATTTGAGCATCCCCAGTAAAGATATCTCAACCCGTCGTCATCCTGGTAGAAATGCGGATCCCATACAGCAAAAGGAAGAGTGTCCGGAAAGACTTTCCAGTCATCCGTGAAAGGATCGGTCGTATAATAAAATGGTTTCCGGGTTCCTGCTGAAGCGATAAAGTAGACTGTATCATTGATTGCTATCGCATCTGGTGCATAGTCTTCAATTGGCAATGTCGTTATCGGAAGATATTTCCAGTTTAGCATATCATCTGAATACCAGTACCCGCCGCTATGAGACACGAACAGGATAAATTTATCCTTGTATCTTATCATCGTCGGGTCTGCCGCTTCCCTGTATGAGGTATCATTTGTGAATTGGAAGCGATAGTTAAGGTTCACAGGATTGCAATAACTCATTTCTTTTTCAGGTTTCTCTGACGAACAAGAAATAACTAAAAGGAGAAGTACAAGTATTTTTTTCATATCTCTGAAATTAATTTCTATCAGGTAGCTGGTTATTTTAAAGTTTAAAATAACATGTTTACAACTATTTTACCAAAATAAATCATTAATTTAATATCTACAGACGCTATCAGCCATTCGTAAGTCGGGAGCGTCTGATGGAAAGAATCAGAACTCCCATAAGCAGTAAAGCTCCTCCCAGAATCCATAGAGACATCTCGATACTACCTGTCCTGTCGTTCACAACTCCTACCAGGGTAGGGCCGACAAATCCGCCTAGATTACCTACTGAATTGATAAGTGCAATGCCTCCGGCGGCTGCCGTTCCGCTTAAAAAGGTCGTTGAAAGCGCCCAGAAAGGTCCCATCGCAGATTTCAACCCGACCAAAGAGGCCATCAGTGCAATCATCGCCAGATATGGATTCTGCAGATATGCACTGAAACCGAAGCCTGCTGCTGCAGCGAAAGCTGCTATTGCGACATGCCACCGTCTTTCCCCTGTTTTATCGGAATGGTATCCGATTATAAGCATAACTATAACAGCTATGAGATAGGGAATTGCATTTATCAATCCTACAATGGAATAACTCTGTACGTAGAATTCTTTTATGATCGAGGGCATCCACATTTCGTAGCCGTATATTCCTACGGTAAGCAGAAAATATATGAAACAGAGCAGCCAGATACGGCCACTCATAAAAGCCTCAGACAGCCGAAAATGCGCCCGACCCTTAGACTGAAGTGTTTCTTCGTCGAGACGTAACTGGATCCAGACCTTTTCAGTTGAGGAAAGCCATCGTGCTTTCCGGGGACGGTCAGGAAGGACGAAGATAACAACCAGGCCCATAATTACAGCCGGGATGCCCTCAAGAAGGAAAAGCCACTGCCACCCCTCCAGACCACCTGAGCCATGAAGTTCAAGAATGGCCCCTGAAAGCGGAGAACCAACAATTCCTGCAACGACGGTCCCGGTTGCGAAAAGCGCCACTTTATGAGCTCTCTGCTTGTCAGGGAACCAGTATGTAAGATATAGGATCATTCCAGGATAGAAGCCGGCTTCAGCTATGCCGAGAAGAAAGCGTAATAAATAGAAACCCGTTGTACTGCGAATAAACATCATAGAAGAGGAAACAATACCCCAGACAATCATAATCCGGGCTATCCATATTCGTGCTCCGACACGTTGCAGAATAAGGTTGCTGGGTATTTCAAAAAGGAAGTAGCCGATGAAGAAAAGTCCGGCCCCTAAACCATAAACACTTCCAAAAATCCTGTCATCCACCCCAAGCACTTCCCGCAACTGTAGCTTTGCAAAGCCGACATTTATGCGGTCAACATAAGCTATTATGTAACAGATAAACATCAGCGGAATAAGACGCCAGGTGATCTTCGAATAGAGGCTGCGGGATTGTTCAGGAGTCAAAATTACCGGTTTATAATTTAAAAAACGACACTGGCGAAAAAATAAGAAAAATTGTTGTAGAATATGCAGTTACTCAATATTTTTCTACTATTATTTCTACTACTAACAAGAAGACCACTGTAATTTACTGATTTACAATAGCTTATTCTTGTTAATAGTCGGGGTGAGAAGACTCGAACTTCCGGCCCCTACGTCCCGAATCCCGATAAGAAATTGTCGGAGAGGCGGGATTTGAACCCGTCCCGCCTCTGGCGGGATCCCGAACGTAGTACCCCGCCAACGGCGGGGCTACTCCCCTGATCACTTCCCAATAAGTCTCCGGAAGGCTTCTCCTCCCTTTAATGATTTTATATAATGTTCTCTCTTCAGGGCTTCCCTTTTACTCGAAAAGCTTTCAGTATATATTAAAACAAAGGGTATCCTGTAGCGAGTTGATCGTTGCCTTCCGGAATTATGAAATTTGAGTCGTTTTTCAACATTACCGGTGCTCCCAATGTAATACCTGTTATCCTTTTGGCTTTGGTTTATATAAACAAAATAAGACATATTTTTTGTCGGGATGGCGAGATTTGAACTCGCGACCCCTTCGTCCCGAACGAAGTACGCTACCGGACTGCGCTACATCCCGTTTTTTAGAACCGACCTCCAAAATTAATAAAATTTTATAATCTTTACATGCTTAATCAATCGATCCCATGCCTAACAATAATCGGATATACTCATTAGATATAATGAGAGGACTTACCCTCCTCCTCATGCTATTTGTCAATGACCTTAACATGCAGATCGCCCCGTCATGGTTAAGCCATATACCTGCCGATAATTACGGCATGGGCCTGGCCGGTTGGGTATTCCCGGGTTTTCTTTTCATCGTGGGAATGGCAATTCCATTTGCTTTCTCAAAAAGATTCTCCAGGGGTGATTCATTGTATGATATCAGCCGGCATATTGTGACCAGGACCGTCAGCCTGCTGATAATAGGGGTACTTATGCTCAACACCGGCAGGGTTGATCCGGAACTTACCGGCATGGGTAAAAACCTTTGGGCACTTCTGATGTATATAGCCGTATTCCTCTTCTGGAACGATTACCGTGATAAGGATAAACGCATCTTCACTGTTACCGGATTAAAGCTGGCTGCCCTGGCTATATTCATAATCCTGATTTTTAAGTTCCGGTCAGGGGAACCTGAAAATAACGGTTCGCTGATCATTGGGTGGTGGGGCATACTGGGACTGATCGGATGGAGTTATCTTGTTTCTGCCTATACTTATGTATTGTGTCGCGATTCGATATTAAAAATAATACTTGTTACTTTATTATTTTTTACGCTGAATATCCTGTCGGGATTAAAGCTCCTTGATTTTCTCAATCCTGTTAAACCAATTCTGGGTGTGGTGATTGACGGAAGCAATCCTTTAATTGTACTTACAGGACTGACAGGTGGAGTTATTTTAAAGAAACTCCTGTCATCTGACTATAGAAAAGTAATCTTTGTTTTTTTCGGGCTTGGTCTTTTTTTTCTCATCTCAGGATTCTTATTACGCAACCTGTTTGTAATCTCAAATATTAAGACTACACTAAGCTGGTATATAATATGTACTGGTATAAGTTATATTGTATTCACCCTTATATACCGGATTACAGATGTTATAGATAAAAAAAACCGGGCGAAATTTCTGAAGCCTGCCGGAGAAAATTCACTTACCACCTATCTGGCAACTAATATTTTATACCACCTGATATGGATGACCGGTGTTCCTATTCTTATTTATAAGACATCATCAGAATTATTTATAGTTATAACCGGTTCCCTGATCTGGGCTCTGCTGATGCTTGGACTGACAATCTTGTTAGTACGTTACGGCATACGGCTCAGGATTTGAAAATTGTACAGTCAGCGAGGTTGCAAGCACAGATTATAAATCCTCATTGGCAGAATTATTACAATAATTTCAAATTCATTATTCTTCCAAAGACCTGTTCCGGGGTCAACCAGTTCATACATGCGAAATCGCCCCTGCGGCATTTACCTTTACCATAAATTGTGCAAGGCCGGCAGGTAAGTTCTTCAACAGGTATTCTTATTGCGAATTCATCCGGCTGCTGCCATGCACCAAAACCTGTTATGGGATCAGTACCACCCCATATTGATATTACCTTTGTTCCGCTCAATGCTGCCATGTGCATATTTGATGAATCCATTGAAATCATGAAATCAAGATTGCTCATGAGATCAAGTTCTTCACGCAGACTCATTCCCCCTGAAACAACAAATGATTCCGGGACCCTCTCATGAAAAGAGTATAAACGGTCAGATTCCTCCCTGCCGCCAAATAACCAGTACTTTGCATTATTTTTTTCTGAAATAAGAGCAAGAAGCCTGATCATATTTTCTTCCGGCCAGATTTTAAGTTCATGTTTTGCGTATGGTGCAACACCTATGTTAATCATGTCAGGCACCAGGGGTAAACCTGTTATTTTACTCACTGCCCCGGGGGAAGGTTTTAATGATTGTACCTTTTCAGGAATAACAGGAAAACCTGCTTTCTGGAAAACATCACAATACCTCTCCACAGAATGTTTTAATGGTATACGGGTTCTCCCCTTTATTACATGTTTCTTTTCTGCTCTGCCTTTGTCAATCACTGAAGCCGGTATTCCATATAATCTGAATATCCACCTCAGGATCTTTGATCTGATAACATCATGAAGATCAATTATATGGTCAAATCTGTACTGTTTTCTTATATCACGTGAAAGACGGATTAATCCAGTAAAGCCCTTATGTTTTTTGTTAAAATCTGGGGTAAAAATTTTCAAACCCTCTATTGGAGTAAAAAAAGAAGTAAAAGCCGGTCTTGTTACCAGTGTGATCTCAGTTTCAGGGTACTTCTTCCTGAGGGCAGTTAATACAGGTGAAGTTAGAGCAACATCACCCATTGAAGATATCCTGATAACAAGAAGATGCATTTCAGTATTTTTCGTAAGATTTTTCTTCAATGAGACCTGATGAGGTATGCAGGTTTATCTGACGTTTGATTTCAGCTCTTTTATCATTCCTGAAATATACCGAGCGTGCGGTGGCAATAAAATCTTCTCCAAAATCTTTCTTGCGTTCCAGGTCGCGGATATGATCCTCAATGTCCCATAACTCACAATTAATCTCATACAGAGCCTTATAGAGGGGATCGGAAGGCTTCATTATTGAGGCAGCCGATTTGCTAAGCTCATCAAATTCCTTTTTCAGGTTTTTAAGCTTTTTCTCATCTTTTATCCGTTCGATTTTGATTTGCAGAATCGTAAGCTTGTCTATTATTTCTCCATTGGAGACTTCGATCTTCATCCTTACCTGTATTAAAGCTTAAAAATAATATCTTTTTACTTTTATCTTTTTACTTTTATCTTTTATCTTCTTAATAAGGGTCCACATCGATCGAGATCCTCATGGATGTGGCTCCCTTTTCCTTTTCAAGCCTCTCTATCGATTCAAATATCAGTTGTCTTGCTTTTGCTGCAGGTTTTTCTTTTTCGATTTTCAGAAGAATGGTTTTTATATACCACAGCTGGACCCTTGATATCAGCGGGAACTCCGGGCCAAGCACCCTTCTGCCGAATACTGTTTTAAGATCATCGCCGAGGATCGCGGCATACCTGTTTAGAAGAGCTTTATCCTTATGTTTCAGGTTTATCCTTATCAGCCTGCTGAAGGGCGGATAATTGAAGTTCTTTCTTTCTTCTGCCTGCATTCTGAACATAGTATGATAATCATGTTGCAGCACCAGCCTTATGATTTTATTTGCAGGATCAGATGTCTGTATTACTACCTTTCCCTGTTTCTGTCTTCGTCCGGCTCTTCCGCTTACCTGCTCCATTAGCTGGTAACTTCTTTCATGAGCCCTGAAGTCGGGATAGTTCAGAAGATTATCGGCATTAAGGATACCGACAACCGTAAGGTTTTCAAAATCAAGACCTTTAGATATCATCTGGGTGCCTATAAGGATATCTATGCGTCGTTCTTCAAGATCCTTAATGATCTTATTGGATGAATTTCTTATTCTTGTTGTATCCTGATCCATTCTTGCCACCCTGGCATCGGGAAAAACGATCTTAATTTCATCTTCTATCTTTTCAGTACCGAATCCCCTTGTTGCCAGTCCGGGAGACTTACAGTTGCCACATCCGGCCGGTATTGCCGTACTGTATCCGCAGTAATGGCATACAAGGCGGTTTATCCCCTTATGATATGTAAGGTTAACAGCACACCGGGTGCAGACAGGGATCCAGCCACATTCCGGGCATTCAATATAGGGGGAGAATCCTCTTCTGTTCTGAAAGAGAATAATCTGTTCATTTCGTCTTAGAGCCAGATCAGCAGCCTCCATCAGTTCGGGTGTGAAATGTGAGACCATCAGTTTCTTCCTGTAGGCCTCACGTGTGTTTGCAATGATAATGTCAGGCAGCTTTATCAACCCGAATCTTTCTTTTAACCCGGTATATCCATACTTCCCGGTTTCTGCATTATTATAACTCTCAATGGATGGGGAAGCAGACCCCAGAAGTGTTTTTGCCCCGTGGATTGATGCCAGTATTATGGCTGAATCGCGCGCATGATACCTTGGCGAGGGATCATGCTGCTTGTATGAGGTATCATGCTCTTCGTCAATAATCACTAATCCCAGATTATTAAATGGCAGAAAAATTGATGATCTGACTCCAAGAATAAGCCTGTATCCTGTACCGGGATTTTCATCAGCAATCCGTTTCCATATCTCGACCCTCTCCTGGTCATTGAAACGTGAATGATAAACACCTGTCTCCCTGCCAAAGTGCTTTTGCAACCGTAAGATGATCTGTGTGGTCAGGGCAATTTCAGGGAGCATATAAAGGACTTGTTTGCCTTTTCTTAACTGTTCCTCAATCAGATGAATATAAATTTCAGTCTTTCCGCTTGATGTAACTCCATGCAATAAAACAATATCCTTTTCCTTAAATGAACTACAAATGGAATTATATGCAATCTGCTGCTTGTCACTTAAGGTTCTTAATGGTTCATTCCTGTTTCCGTAATCTCTGAGTCTACCCACTTCGAGTGAGATCGACGAAAATATTCCCTTTTTTACAAGAGAATTAATTATCCCCGGTGATGCACCCGACTCCCTGATCAATATGGATTTCCGCAGGGATTTTACATAAGAGCCCTGAGTATAACCGGTTAAATGAAGATAAGCAGTAAGGGCTTCACTTTGTTTTGGAGACCTTACGAGTTTGTCCAGTATCTCATTTAATTCTTCATCTGAGAATTTTGCTGAGAGTTCAATGAAAGTTTCTTCCCTGGGTCTGTATTTTTCTATCAGCGGGGCTGAAGTCTCTCCTGCCGGAATTAATGCTCCCGGCACTGCTGCCTTCATTACCTCTCCTTCGGAGCACATGTAGTATTCTGACACCCATTGCCAGTGTTGCAGTTGCTTTGCGTTTACAACCGGCACAGGATCATCCACTTCCATAATTGATCGGATATTCCTGTAAGAAGGAGTGTCATTATGAATTCTGCAGACTATCCCGGTATAGATTTTCCTGCTGCCAAGTTGAACCATTGCTTTAACTCCAGGTCTGATTAATTCGGAAAGGTGTTCCGGGATCATGTAAGTGAATCTTTCTCTTACAGCTAATGGCAATATTATATCTGCAAACTTGCCGGTCATTGTTGTCAAGTTATATGCAATGTAATAAGAAATAAGGAGAGAATGATCGTCCTTTTTGTCAATAAGGCGAGAAAAATCAAGTCGATTTTAAAAAGGATGTCATCATAGTCAGCAGATGTTCTTTTCGGATAGGTTTTATAAGGCATGCATCGCATCCGGCCTGCAGTATAATATCTTTATCATCTTCAAAAATGAAGGCTGTCTGGGCAATTATCGGAAGGTTTTTCCTGATCTTCCTTATTTCTTTTGTTACTTCTATTCCGTTCATCTCAGGCATTTGCATATCGAGGATAACTATATCCAGATCAGGAACCTCTTTAATGATTTTAAGGGCCTCAACACCTGATCGTGCTTGAATTACCTCAATTCCCGAATCAAGCAGTATCCGGTCAAGGTAGATCAGCACATCTTTATTATCGTCAACAATAAGGCATTTCCTGGAATTCCAGTTCAACAGGTTATCTTCCTGCTCATTCAGCAGTGCTTTTATCCTGGCTTTTGTACTTCCTGCCGGCCTGTAGGGAATGTAAAATCTGAATTCTGAACCTATTCCCTTTTCTGACTCAACAGATATCCTTCCACCCATTCTTTCGACTACCTCTTTAGCAAGCGTCAGTCCAATGCCAAGCCCTTCAAAGGGACGATGATGACCTCCAATTTCCTGATGGAATTCTTCGAAAATATGTAATAGATTTCCCTTGCCAATACCTATTCCAGTATCTCTGATTGAAAAGACAAGATCCTCATTTTCTTTAAAATAGGAGAATTCAATCGATCCATCAAGTGTGAATTTCACAGCATTATCCATGAGATGAAACAAAACTCTTTTAAGCCATATCCTGTCAGTAAAAATAAGGTCACAATTTTCTTCAAACTGGTTTTGCACATTCAGGATTATAGATTTTTCATTTCGTTTGATACCTTCTCTTGCCTCATTAACTACCTCGTTAACAATCTCATTTACTGATGCTTCCTCATAGGAAATTTCGGTCTGAGAGCTTTCAAGCCGTGAAAGATCGATAATGTCTCCAATGATCTGAAGCAGTTTTTCACTGTTGTGGTTTATATGTTCAACATATTCTTCCTTTAACTCTTTTGAGATATCATTGCTGAGAAGAAGGTTAGAGAATCCCACTACACTGTTCAGGGGAGTTCGTATTTCATGTGAGATATTAGCCAGGAAACTTGATTTAAGCCTGTTGCTTGTTTCTGCTTCAAGATTGGCTTCTACAAGATCTTCGTTTACCTGTTTGAGTTTTGTTATATCTCTTGATATTGTTAATGCCCCGAGTATTTCTCCTGTATCGTCCCTTACAGCCACTGAACGGGTGGAGAGTGTAATAAAATGCCCTTCCTTGTGCTTAAGACGGATTTCACTGACAAATATTCCTTTGTCTTTCAGGCCCTTAATTCTTTGTTCAGTGTAATCCTGGTCATCAGGGTGGATAAAATAAGAAGCATCTGTCGAGTGATAAAATTCCCTGTCATAACCAATAACTGAATAGAATGCAGAATTCGCATACTTGAGGTTCCAGTCACTGTCATAAAAGGAGATACCATCATCGGCGGATTGTATTAAATTACTGAAGAACTTATCCGACTCATGATACTCCCTGGTTATCAGGTTTTTCTGATTCTCAAGTTCCATATTTGTTTTTTGAAGTTCAGCGTTGATCTCTTCGATTTTTCTATTTTTATTCCTCAGTTCCCTGTTTATCCTTTTAAGTTTTATGGTAAAGAATATAATTCCCGCACAAATAATTACCAGTGCTGCCAGGATCGTCAGAAGCAAATTCAGAAAAGTGGTTGTCATTAAACAATAAGGGAAAAGTGATACTGCGGGATTTTCATACATTAATCCGGCTCCTGATAAATTTTCAGAAGCATGAATAAGCAGAACGAGCATAATAATTGCTTTGAAAAGCCTGCCATACTTTCCTTTAACTTTCTGCCAGGGCTCTCTTAATAATTTCATATTCGATTATAAGTCCGGGAATTCAAGACTGACTTCGAAAATTAAACAGGGCATAAATTTATACATTCATAACTAAAAGAACCCTGATAAAATTCACAAAAAATGTTAAATTGCAGACAGATACTAAGTAATTAATCATCAGGCACAGATGGAAAAAGAAAGGTCCTTCACAAACGACAGGAGATATAGTAACAAGGAAATAACTGTGTACTGGAAACCATTTGCCTGTATTCATGCCTCATATTGTTACAGGGAACTGCTCGCAGTATTTGATCCTATAAGAAGACCATGGGTTAATATGAAGGGAGCTCCCACTGAAAAGATCATAGAGACAGTCGACATGTGTCCTACAGAAGCCCTGACCTGGAAGTGGAATGATGATGAAAAAAACAAAATGGTTGGTAAAAACCATACAAATCATGTTAAATTTCGCAGGCCTGAACTAATGGACAATATAGATAAGTCAGTCCGGAGGGAAAATCCTGTCACGGTAAAAATCATGACTGATGGTCCTGTTGTTATTACTGGCAACTTCACACTGAAATACAAGGGGAACACAAAAGAGATAAGGGAAACTCTTATTTCATTATGCCGCTGCGGCAAGAGCGATATTCAGCCATTTTGTGATGGATCACATAATAAATAATCAGGTTATGCCTGTACGGTTTTGAGCAGAGAATTTACTTTTTCGGCAGCCTCGCTGAATGAGATAGCAGAATATACTGCAAGACCTGACTCATCAATAATATTTTTTGCTTCCTCTGCATTGGTCCCCTGAAGTCTTACAATTACGGGTACTTTTATTTCTCCTATCGATCTATATGCTTCGACAATACCGTTGGCAACTCTGTCACACCTTACTATTCCGCCAAAAATATTTATGAGAATTGCCTTTACGGCAGGGTCTTTAAGGATGATCCTGAAACCTGCCTCTATTGTTTCTGCACTGGCTCCGCCACCCACATCCAGAAAGTTTGCAGGAGATCCTCCTGACAATTTAATAATATCCATTGTAGCCATGGCAAGACCTGCTCCATTGACCATACATCCCACATTTCCGTCAAGTTTAATAAAGTTAAGCTTGTAATCTGCTGCCTCAACTTCTACGGGATCCTCCTCATTCAGGTCTCTCATTTCTGCAAGTTCGGGATGCCTGAAAAGAGCATTATCATCAATTACAATCTTGCAATCGACTGCTACAATCCTGTTGTCACTTGTCTTCAGGACAGGGTTTATCTCAAGAAGCTGTGCATCACATCCTGTAAATGTATCATATATCCCACACAGGAATTTTATCATGTTTTTATGAGCAACACCCGACAACCCAAGGTTAAATGCAATATTCCGACACTGGAACGGACACAAACCAACTGCAGGATTTATTTCCTCAGTAAAGATAAGATCGGAGGTCTTTTCTGCAACCTCTTCGATTGACATCCCTCCTTCAGGGGAATACATTACCGTATATCTCCCTGTATTTCTGTTCAGTAAAATACTCAAATACAATTCCGCGGGGTCTGATTCACCCTTATAATAGACATCCTGAGCTATCAGTACCCTGTTGACTCTTTTACCTGCAGGTCCGGTTTGAGGTGTAACCAGCTGCAAACCAATTATCTTTGAAGTAATCTCGCCTGTTTCCTCAACGCTTCGTGCCAGTTTTACACCACCACCTTTGCCCCTGCCCCCTGCATGGATCTGTGCTTTAATAACAAAACACTCTGATCCGAATTTTTTCTGCAGCTGTCCGGCTACCAGAACAGCCTGATCAGGTGTTTCAGCAACAAATCCTTCCTGGATATCTACATTATATGCTTTAAGTAAAGACTTACCCTGGTATTCATGAATATTCATCTTACATTTGTTAAGTTAGAAAGGACCTCCGGTCATTGAATTCGCTGTTTACAAAATAAAGGTAATAAACCGATTTTTTAGTTATTTTGAAAAAAAAAGAATGCGTAAGCTTAAAAACGAAGAGCTTGGAAGAAAGAGTATTGACCAGTTCAGGGAATCTGATAAATCTCCCTTTATAGTTGTTCTTGATAACATCAGAAGTCAGAGCAATGTAGGTTCTGTATTCAGGACTGCTGATGCTTTTATGACAGGCAGCATTTATCTCTGCGGCATTACCGCTACCCCTCCTGGCCGGGAAATTCAAAAAACTGCTCTCGGGGCAACAGAATCAGTAACATGGAAATATTTCAAAGAAACAAGAGAGGCCATAAGAGAGCTCCGGTCACAAGGTTATAAGATTATCGGTATTGAACAGGCTGAAGGTGCTGTCGGGCTGAGTGACTTTGAGGTAAAGGAGAATACAAAGTATGCTCTTGTATTTGGTCATGAAATAAACGGAGTGGCCCAGGATGTAATTAATGAATGTGATTTTGTGATTGAGATACCACAGTTCGGCACCAAGCACTCATTTAATATTGCTGTGAGTGCAGGGATAGTTTTGTGGGAGATGAACAGGGGAAAAAAGCAGGGGCGTTGAATGCAACGCCCCTACATAATATTTGCTATTAATAATTACTGGACCACAGATTTGAATGTATCGTCGTTCCAGTATTTGGCAAATTCAAGGTCGGTTTTTGCATATTCTTTCCAGTCAGCTTTTTTCCCGATAGCTTCACGCAGTCCGTTAAGCATATAGTCTCTATCATCAAGACGTGCACCCACAATTGCTTTGAGGTATTCACCTCTTCCATCCGGGCACAATTCCTCAGCACTGTCGAGGGTTACTTTTGCCTTATTAACATCATTTTTAAGTACCTGAGCAAGAGCAAGGTTAAAGCATGGTGCTGTACCAAAATAGTTGACAGCATTGTCATATTCTCCTTTAGTTATGGAAATAACGCCAAGTCCCCATTTTGATTCAGTTGTAGCAGCAGTCATTGATGTGAACAGTTCTTCGGCTTTAGCCATATCTCCTTTTACAAGATAGCAGAAACCAAGGTTATTTTTAACCACATCATTATTGTCGATAGCTTTTGCCACCTCATATGCTGCTATTGCTTCATCGGTTTTTCCCTGAGCCATAAGTGCATAACCTATATTATTTGCTGCACGAATACACTTAGGATAGTTTTCCAGGGCAGCTTTGTATATCGAAAGTTGTTCCTCTGCATCTTTTGTCAGGGTGCCGGCATATAAAATCTCCTCGAGACTTAATGCTTTTGGATCAGATTTAGCCAGAGCAAGGATCTCTTCATCACTGCGGCCCGTTTTTTCAACATCGACAACCATTTTAGATCTTCTCAGCTTTGGAAGTATATCTGTTTTAAGGGCTTCAAAAGCTGCTGTCATGTTCTTTATTTCCTTCTCACGAACTTCAGGATCGGAATACATTGACAGTACGCGCAGAATAAGGTCTTTGTCCTGCAGACTGGAATTTTCAACTTCGGTCTTGAAACCTTCCCAGTCTTCCGGAGTGGTTTTTGAATCGTAGAATCCTTCAGCTTTAGCACTTTCAACTTTATTAAATTCTTTCTTCAGAAATTTATCAGCTGCAGTACCCCTGTTGCCGGAGAGTCTTGTATTAAGATCGATTCCGCCGTCAGGTGAAGCATAAGAACTGATACCAACCTTCTTAAACTCACGATTAGGATCAGTTTTAACAGCTTTTATATACCCCTGGAGAGCTGTTATGTCCTCTTCTTTCAGCTCAGAGCTGCGAATATTATACTGGTTGATAACATAGTGAATATCGGCAGCTTGTGTTTCAGGAACGACTCTAACAAATTTATCCTTCATTGCAACAGATCTTGCATGCTTATTCACCAGTGTGGAAGTTGCAATGACGCCATCCGCTAATTTGACGGGATCAAAATCGAGGCTTTTTGCACCTCTTACGGCCTTGACCCTCAGCATCAGTTCAGATACCTTCATGTCCTCCTTATAAGGAACGGATGAGTTATACTTAAAATTACCACCGTTATAGGTGATAACCGGGTTATTTGCCTGTACACTTTCACCCTGAACAACCTGGACTTCATCAAAAACGGTTTCACCGCCAGCATACGTAATCACCGGCGTTGCCGTTAATGTTGTTTTTTTGTCGAAATAGCTGGCAGGGAATGTCCCTGTGATTTCAACATTTACAACGCCAGCATGGGTTTCAAGTACCTTGGGATTAACCTCATACTTTACTAACCCTGCATTTTTTTTCATTTTATTCAGTCCGCTGCAACTGGTCATCAATAGTGCGGCCAGGATAAGGATAGAATAGCTTCTGATTTTTTTCATAGTAAAAGAGTTATTTGTTTATGATCGGTTTAACTGCACTTTAATTCAACAATATACAAACTTTATTGCAAATCTAAAAAAAATACTCATAGAATCTGCGAAAATATGCAAAATAATTATAAAATGACCGAGTTGAGGCCCGGAGAATAATCCCTGACAAATATAGTGTCTGCCAGGTTTCTATAATGATCTTCATTTGCTACAAAATCGATTTCATTAATATCGATAATAAGGTATTTGTTTTCAGGATTCTGCCTGAAAAATTTGAAATAGTTGTCCTGTATCTTCCTGAGATAATCACCGGTTATTGATTTTTCATAATCTCTGCCTCGTTTTTTAATATTTGAAAGCAGTTTTTCAGGACTAAGATGCAGGTAAACAAATATATCAGGCTTTGGTAATGAACCATAAATTATATAGAAAATAGTCCTGTAAAGGTTATATTCATCTCCTTTGAGTGTTGACGCAGCAAATACAAGGGACTTCATGAAAAAATAATCCGCAACCGTAAAATCATTGAACAGGTTCTGAGGTGCAAGCTCCTCCTTTAACTGCTTATATCGGCTGGCCAGAAATGATAGTTCGAGCTGGAAAGAGTATTTATCAGGATTATCATAGAACTTCGGAAGGAAAGGATTGTCGGCAAATTGTTCAAGTATGAGCCGGGCATTGAATTCTTCTGAGATCCTTGTTGCGAGAGAGGTTTTCCCCGCACCGATATTTCCCTCGATCACAACATAATTGTACCTGGCCTTCATCCCTTAATGAATTGCTGAATCAATTAATCAAATGTAGGAATTGAAATACAAAATAACAAAAACAAATAGGGACGTTGCATACAACGTCCCTACAATGAATTATTTAAAATTGATTTACTAATCTTTCTGCTCTTCCGGATTTTTATTCTCTTGTTCCTGTCTTGGCGGACGGGGGAGCAGGGCTTTTCTCGACAGTTTGAGCTTTCCTGTTCTGGGATCAATATCAATAAGCTTCACTTCAATTTCATCGCCTTCCTTAAAGACCTCATCAACTGATCTTATTTTTTTCCAGTCGATCTCTGAAATATGAAGCAGTCCGTCTTTGTTTGGTAAAATCTCAACGAATGCACCAAACTGGACAATGGTTTTAACAATGCCTTTATATACCTGTCCCACTTCAGGTACTGTCACAATTCTTTTTATCCATTCGACCGCTGATGTAATGATCTCTTTGTTTTCGCCGAATACATTAACATCTCCATGACCGTTAATTTCTTCAACAATGATAGTTGCACCTGTAACACGCTGTATCTCCTGGATAACTTTACCTCCCGGACCGATAAGTGCACCTATCATATCCTTTGGAATTGACAGCATTTCGATTCTCGGAGCATGAGGTTTGAGTTCCGGACGAGGTTCAGAAATGATCTCATTCATTTTATCAAGAATGTGTATTCTTCCTGTTTTTGCCTGTTCCAGCGCCTGAGCAAGAATTTCGAAGGATAAACCTTCTACCTTAATATCCATTTGTGTTGCGGTGATCCCGTCGCGGGTACCTGCTATCTTGAAATCCATATCGCCCAGATGATCCTCGTCGCCCAGTATATCTGAAAGAATTGCATATTTCCCGGTATCTTTATCGGTTATCAACCCCATAGCAATTCCCGAGACCGGTTTGTGTATCTGTATCCCGGCGTCCATAAGAGCCAGTGTTCCTGCACATACGGTGGCCATTGATGAAGAGCCGTTTGACTCCAGGATATCTGAGACAACCCTGATGGCATAAGGATTCTCCTCATCCGGGGGGATCATATTTTTCAATGCCCGGTGTGCCAGGTTTCCGTGCCCTATTTCTCTTCTGCTTACTCCGCGGGCCGGCCTTGCTTCGCCCGTTGAAAAGTGTGGGAAATTATAGTGAAGAGTAAATTTTTCGGTACCCTGGGTCAGGACATCGTCAATGATTTTCTCGTCCAGTTTTGTGCCCAGCGTAACAGTTGTAAGAGATTGTGTTTCACCTCTGGTAAACAGTGCTGAGCCGTGAGTAGCTGGAAGAGGGTCTATCTCACATACTATCGGCCGTATTTCATTGGGTTTCCGTCCATCGAGCCGTGTTCCTTCATCAAGAACAAGCCGCCTGGAAGCTTCCTTGATAACATCCTGATAATATCTCCTTACAAGATCTTCATCAATTTCATCCTCTTCAGCATATTGTTCAAGAAATTCTGTTATAACAGCTTCAAATTCATCCAGCCTTTTATGTTTGTCTGAAATCGATGATTTTACAACCTTATAGCATTTCTCATAAGTTTCATCCCACACTTTTTTCTTCAGTTCCTCATCATTAACCTCATGGCAATATTCACGTTTTGCCGAAGCTCCGATTTCTTCTGCAAACTCCATCTGTGCCTTACAGTGAGTCTTTATGGTTTCGTGGGCAATTTTCAGAGCCTCAAGCATTTCGGCTTCCGAGACCTCTTTCATTTCTCCTTCTACCATAAGGATATTATCATATGTTGCACCTACCATCAGATCTATATCAGCTTCTTTAATCTGTTTCGCAGTGGGGTTGATAATAAATTGATTTTTTATTCTTGCCACCCTCACTTCAGATATTGGTCCGTTGAAGGGGATATCTGATATGGTCAAAGCCGCTGATGCTGTAAGTCCTGCAAGTGCATCGGGGATAATATCCATGTCGGCTGAGATAAGATTGATAGTAACAAATGTCTCGGCATGAAAATCATCAGGGAAAAGAGGACGTAACGCCCTGTCAACCAGCCTTGATATAAGAACTTCATAATCTGAAGGTCTGGCTTCTCTTTTAAGAAATCCCCCCGGGATACGTCCTGATGAGGCATATTTTTCCTTGTAATCTACAGAAAGAGGCATGAAATCAGTATCTTCCTTTGCCTCTTTTGCCGCGACAACCGTTGCCAGCAGCATTGTTTTTCCCATTTTTAACAGGACAGCCCCGTCAGCCTGTCTGGCTAACCTTCCCGTTTCCAATACTATTTGTCTCCCGTCGCCGAGATCAATAGTTTTCTCTTTTACTTTAAACATTACAAATTTTATTTTTGATTATTGAAATTACCAGATGCAAAAATAGTACGAAAAAAGGCAATTTTGAATTGCCTTTCTCTATTTACGTAATTTCAATGCTTTTATGATTTCACGATACCGTTCGATATCCTTAACTCTCAGGTAGTCCAGAAGCCTTCTCCTCTTCCCTACAAGTTTGATAAGTGCCTGCTGTGTACTGAAATCTTTCTTGTTCTTTTTAAGATGTTCAGTAAGATGATTGATCCTGTACGAAAATAAGGCTATCTGCCCCTCTGCCGTTCCGGTATCAATCTCTGACGTTCCAAAGCTCTTGAAAAACTCCTGCTTTTTCTCAGTGGTCAAATACATGTCTCTTACTAAAATGTTGTTAATCCAGATATAAATTGAGTCTCCAATTTTGGAACGCAAAAATAAGGCTTTTTTATGTAAATTATCAAACAATTGGAATATTTTTTAAAATTATTCTCTTTTATTGTGTATCACCCTGAGGCTATTATATTAATTAATAATTGCTAACGTCTATATGAAAGACGCAAAAACAGGGCCATTCGTTGCGTACAATCATATAATAATTCGTCTGTTTGTCAAACTTATTCGACAGTTCGTCAAAAAAGGCAATTACCCCCAGACATCAGCCAGATGGCTGATGTCCTGCCCCCTAAAGGGGGCTCGAAACCCAATATATTATTTAGCGTAAGGGTTTAAAGCCCCCCTTCAGGGGGGATGGGGGGTCATGGTTCCAGCATCAATTCATCCGGATTTTTAAGAGTCTTTCCAAGACTGATCACCTTTGTCCCGATCCGGCACTCCAGGCATCTTCTTTTCCTGCAGTAATTATTCCTGAGGTGGATCAGTGCCTGGGTATAAAAGGCTGTCTCTGATATTATTCCTGCTGCTTGCCATTCCTCGATTATCGAGTTTTCCTCAGGGTCTGTCTCCTCAAGAAAAGAGAGTGCCCGTTCACAAATATTGCCGGAATCTCTGTACCTGCCAAGAACAAATAATATAGGAATTACTGCGTTGAGAAGGAGGATATCAACAGCCTGCGAGCCGGTGATCTTAGTATAAGACCTGCTGGTCTTTCCGAAAACAAAATGATCATCCCAGTACTCAGAAGCCCGGACTTCAAACAGCTTCTTAAGCTCTCTTATATCATTTGCTTCCAGAACCCTGGAGAATAGTCCTCCGGTAACTGTCAGCATTGTCGCCAGCTGAGCAATACGTACAGTAGGAAAATTAGCGGGACGCAACCGGGAAAACTTCCATATCCATCCATCTATAGGCTGCAGGGAATATTTTGATGATAATACCTTATATTCCCGTGTCAGATCAGCATAATAGGCATCCTTAATTGCATCTTTGAAGAGGCCTTCTTCGAGCATTCCTGCTGTTCCAAAAAGCAAAGCCTCAACCTGGAACCTGTTATCAGCATGTTTACGTATTATCCTGAAGGAAAGTGATGCTGCAAGCATTTCGAATGGTTCGCTGTTTACCCTGAAACCGAAATAACGTGTAAGCATCCTGTAAAATGTTTCATCCCAGTCACTTCCGGTTTCTGTAAAAACCTTCATAATCTGTTCCGATTTTTCCTGGAAACGTTCAATTACCAGTGTATTGAGCCAGTGACGGATATAGAAGCTTTCTATTTTGCTAATCTCCGACTGGCAGGCTATTACAAACGGATTGTTAATGAGAGAGGTATACTTGTCGAAAATCAGCGGGCTGAATACCAGTTCCGCAGTAAGAATCTCTTCACCCCTTGTATTATATACTTTCTTATCATTCTCTGACACAACATGAAGGATGACGTTATCAAAGGCAGGGTCAAGATTATGCCCATGATTGTTGAAATGAGATGAACGAATATGAATCTCTACGTTGCCTGCCCATTCTGTTCCGCCTATGCAAAGTCTTGCATTAAAAAAATCCGGGCCGGAATCACGATTATATTCACCCGGATTGATAACAGTAATCTTATTACCCTCATTATCAACCAGTTTATCTGGATCATAAAGATTGTATTTCCAAAGGTAGTGGAGAAATTCTTCTTTCATAGCAGCACAAGTTAAATGGTATAGCGAGAATATAAAGATACAAAAAATACCTTTAATATTAAGTCTGGAATTGAATTGAAAGATTGCTTTCCAAAAGATACTTTTCCATTTCAAGCTGCAGTTCCCTGGCTTTTTCTCCGGCTACCTTATCAAATTCTTCTGAATTATCGGCAAAGATTATTCCTCTGGAAGAGTTCACCAGAAGGCCGCATTTATTGTTAAGTCCGTATTTTGAAACTTCGGCAAGGCTTCCTCCCTGGGCACCGACACCCGGAATGAGCAGAAAATGATCGGGGATTATTTTCCTTATTTCGCTTATCATTTCTGCACGTGTGGCTCCTACCACAAACATCATATTATCTGTTGTACCCCATTTCTTCGACACGGAAAGAACTCTTTCGAAAAGTTTTATGCCGTCTTCATTATGATACTGAAAATCATCTGCTCCCTTATTTGATGTCAGTGCAAGCAAAACAGCCCATTTATTATCATACGACAGGAATGGAGTAACCGAATCCTCTCCCATATATGGAGCAACCGTAACCGCATCAAAAGGCATGTTTTTCAGAAAAGCCTGTGCATACATTTTTGAAGAGTTTCCGATATCGCCCCTTTTTGCATCAGCAATAACAAAGATGTCAGGGTGTCTCTTTTTAATGTACTTAACTGTTGATTCCAGCGAAATCCATCCATCAGAGCCCCTGGATTCATAAAATGCAACATTAGGCTTATATGCAACGGCAAAATGATGCGTAGCATTTATTATCCTTTTATTAAATTCAAATACCGGGTCTTTTTCTTTTTTCAGGAATGAAGGGATTTTTTCAATTTCCGTATCGAGACCGACACATAAAAATGATCTTTTCTGAATAATGTTGTTAAATAACTGTATGCGATTCATATTCAGATTTTTATATATTGCTTTCCTTTAGTCTCTCAGCATTCTCTGCCATCTGAAGCTTATCTATCACCTCCTGAATATTACCGTCGAGAATATATGGCAGATTATACATGGTCAAATTGATCCGGTGGTCGGTCATCCTGCCCTGAGGATAGTTATAGGTTCTTATTTTCGCAGACCTGTCACCTGTTGACACCATAGTTTTTCTCCTGTGTGAAACACCATCGAGAAATTTTTGGTATTCAAGGTTATAGAGCCTGGTTCTCAATTCTTTCATGGCCTTGTCATAGTTCTTAAGCTGTGATTTCTCATCCTGGCAGGTGACAACTATTCCTGTTGGAATATGGGTCAGGCGAATTGCGGAATAGGTTGTGTTAACTGACTGTCCCCCCGGACCTGAAGAACAATAGGTGTCTTTTCTAATGTCTTCTGGTTTAATTACGACATCGAACTCATCAGCTTCGGGAAGAACCACAACTGAGGCTGCTGATGTATGTACCCTCCCCTGTGTTTCGGTCTGAGGTACTCTTTGCACCCTGTGGACGCCTGATTCATATTTCATAATTCCATAAACACCTTCTCCCGACACACTCATGACAATCTCCTTATAACCTCCGGCGGTTCCTTCAGAATATCGGTTTATGTCTGCTTTCCATCCATTCAGCTCAAAAAACTTTGAGTACATCCTGAAGAGGTCACCGGCAAAAATGCTTGCTTCATCTC
>Ga0307420_1000225_pt1 | contig 27573 bp, 16 predicted proteins | sample SalMarWE160240MG_2_FD_202167 | JGI IMG/M metagenome (GOLD analysis project Ga0307420, IMG submission 202167) | Salt marsh sediment microbial communities from the Plum Island Ecosystem LTER, Massachusetts, United States - WE1602-40 | ecosystem: Environmental > Aquatic > Marine > Intertidal zone >... | reverse complement strand
GGAGACCACGCTGACTGAATTCCTGGCCGACGTGGCGCTCGTCTCTGACGTGGACAACCTGAGCGATGACGTGGACGCACCGACGCTGCTGACGCTGCACAGCGCCAAGGGGCTCGAGTTCCCCGTCGTCTTTATCACCGGCCTGGAGGATGGGCTGCTGCCCCACAGCCGTTCCTTCGACGACCCCGACCAGATGGCCGAGGAGCGCCGGCTGATGTACGTCGGGCTGACGCGGGCCAAGGACCAACTCTACCTAACCCGCGCCTTTCGCCGCACGCGCTACGGCGAGAGCGATCCTTCGGCACCCAGCCGGTTCCTGGACGACATCCCGCCGCAACTGACCGGCGGCGCAAAGAAGCCAAGGCGCACGAGGACGCAGACGCAGTGGGATCAAGGGTCAGACTACCGGGCTGGCAATCTCCAATCTCCAGTCTCCAAACCTCAATTCCGCGCCGGTCAGCGAGTGCGGCACGCCGATTTTGGAGATGGGTTGGTGATCGAGAGCCGCGTCGATGGCGCCGACGAGATCGTCGCAGTGGCCTTCGAGGACGTGGGCTTGAAGCGGCTGATGGCAGGGCTGGCCAACTTGGAACGACTGGAAGGCTAGTCTTCCCCCCCACCTGGCCTCCCCCACCACGGAGGAGGGATCAATAAACCAGCCTTCGCGGCAGCAGGTTCCTGATCCGGTTGCCCTGCACCTTGCCCAGGCCCAGGAATCGCCCGCTCTCGTCTTCCAACAAAATAGTCGCCCCCAGGGGATGCTGCGGCTCCAGCCCCCGCAAGTCTCGCCCGCCCAGCCATGCCTGGACCTGATCGTCCGCCAGCGTCAGCCTACACCCGGTGAACTGCGTGCCGAACCGAGCCACGAACTCGTGCGACGGCGCGAATCCGCCTCCACTTTGCTCCCCGACCCGCATCCCCGTCATCACGCAGGGCAGACCGGCAAAGTGGGCCAGGAATCGCTCCGGGACGGCGTATACCGACGCCTTGTGTTCCCACAGCACCAGCGCCTGCTGCTCCACCACCGCCTGGAAATCGAATCCGTACACCTGTAGCAGATGATCGCAGACGCTCGCCGTTTCTGGCTGGCTCATCGGCGCGAACCCGGCGCTCTCCAACGGGCGCGCAGGCACGTCGGATGGCTGCACGTCGACGGGGCCGTGCTTGCGAACCAGGGCGGCGAAAAAGCCAGAGGTGTCGTACAGGTGTGGCCACAAGCGCACCGCCCGCTGAACCTGGGGATGAAACACGCGCTCGCCGTCAGAGGCCAGCGCCGGAGCAGGCGTCGGCAGCAGGCGATCAACCGGCTCGACCGTCGCCCGGTGTGGATATCGTTTCAGCAGCGCGTCCAGCACCGCCTCGTCCTCCTCGGGGGCCAGGGAGCACGTGGCATAGACCATCTCGCCGCCGGGTTTGAGCGCCTGAAACGCGCTCACCAGCAGCCCGACCTGCTGCCAGTGCAGCGCCTGCCGCTCGTTGGCTGATACAGGTTGCATCTTGCGCCGCTCGGCCGTGCGCAGACTCTCGCCGCTGCACGGCGCATCCAGCAACACCTTGTCAAAGGTCTCGGGGAACCAACTGCCGAACCGCTCGCCGGGATAGGTGGTAACTACCGCGTTCATCGCGCCCCAGTCCTGCAGCTTGAATCGCAACGGCGGGATGCGCGGGCCGCTGGCGTCGTTGGCGACGACGAGGCCCCGATCGCCCATCTTGCACGCCAGGTGGGTCGTCTTGCCGCCGGGAGAAGCGGCCATGTCCAATACCAGCGGCGCGTCCTGCTCAAAGCCGAACATCTCCGCCGGCAGCATTGAGGCCGCGTCCTGGATGTAGTAAAAGCCCATCTTGTGCTCCAGTGTCTGGGCGATGGGCTCTCCGCTAACCTGCCAGCCCGCATCGCAAAAGGCCACCGGCTGCACCTGCCAGCCGTACCACGCGGGCCAGGTGCGACGCGCGTCATCGACGGCAATCTTGAGGGTGTTGACTCGAATTGCAGTAGGGAGAGGGTGCTGCACAGCCTGGAGGAGTTGCTCGAACTCGACAGCGCTCAAAAAGCTACGATATTTATCCAAGCCCTCGGGGTTCATCAAGATTCAAGTGCCTCTTGTGGGGCGGATTGCCAATCCGCCCTACTTGCTCGCCAAAAACGCCAGCTCGGTGGCGAACGCGAACCGCTCGACCGACCACCCCCTACCCGCGATCAGCTCGCGGAAGTGCGCTTCATAGTTGGTGGGCATCCCCTTACTTCTGCCGCCCAGGCTGTGGACGGGGAACGAGACCAGGAGATACTGCGCGTCGATGGCGTCCAGGAGCTGCGCACCGGCCGACTTGTCGATCTGCTCCAGACAGGGGATCGACTTGAGCACCAGGGCCAGGTCGACGCGGGGTGTGGAGCAGGCATGGAGCACGTCGCACGCCGTCGCCCGCCCGCGCACAGGGGTGAGCACCATGAACGCCCGCAGGAACTCGACCATATCCTCATAGATATCATAGGCATAGTAAGTCGCCCCATCGGGCAAGCCCATCCACGGGATCGCCAGCGGGTTGAGGCCGCAGGCCAGGTCGAGCACGGAATGCACCGGCTGGAGATCGACCAGCACGGCGGCGTAGAATTCGTCGAGGAACTCCAGCCGCTCCTGCGTAGAAGCGTGATAGCCCATGATCTGCGCGCAGGCCTGCCGGAATTCCGCACCACTCCCGGAAGCTGTCCGCAGGTCATCCAGCCACGCGACGTAATCCATCCCGCCCTCCAGATAGGCACCACCCACCTGGTGTAGCTTCCTCTTGGTCGCCTTGACCGCCTCTTTGAGGCGACGGCCCTTGGCCAGCTCCCGCTCGCCGATACCGCGCACGACGTCCTCACAGACGCGCCTATATTTGGCGCTCTTGCGGACGGCGGCGACCAGCTCGTCAATATCGCTCACAGTGCCTCTTCTCTCAACAATGCCATCAGTTGGGTCATAAACCGCAGGTTGTGCATCGTCGCCAGCCGCAGGGCCAGACTATCCTTGACGGCGAACAGGTGATGCAGATAGCCCAGCGAGTAGTCGGTGCAACACGGGCAGTCACAGTGAGAGGAGAGCGGACCGCCGGCCTTGATGTGCTTGTCGTCGGTGACGTAGATGTAGGAGAACCAGTCTCCCCCCCTATCTTCCCCCCCGCATCCTTCGACTTCGCTCAGGACAAGCGCGGGGGGGATATCGCTCACAAACGCATACAGCCGCCCGCGTCGCGCGTCCCGCGTGGGCAGCGAGCAGTCGAATAGATCGTACCCCATCCGCGCGCACGCCACGACGTAGGCCGGATGGCCCACCCCCAGCGCGTGGGTCGGGAACCGGGGTGGCACCAGCTCGCGCACGTAGGCCAGCATATCGGCCAGCAGATTCCCGTCGCCATCGAGCGGCCAGCCGCCGTAGCCAAAGCCGTCGAAGCCAATCTCCAACAGCTCCCCGGCGCACCGCCGGCGCAGCTCGCGCGATCCGCCGCCTTGAACGACGGCGAGCAGCAGCGGACGTTGTTCCTGAAATAGCTCCTTCTGCTCGACCAAACGCTCGAACTCGTCCTTGCAGCGCCGCGCCCAATCGACCGTCCGCTCGACCGACTCGCGCTGCGTCTCCAGCGGGGCGTCCACGTGCGTGCAGTCGTCGAGACAGACGACGACGTCGGCGCCGTAGCTCACCTGCAACTGGACGCTCTTTTCCGGCGTCAGGGTGAACTTGCGGCGGGACTGGTCGGGCCGAAAGGTGATGCCGTTATTCGTCAGGCTGCCGTTCTTGGGATTCTGCCGGATCAGTGAGTAGGCCTGGAAGCCGCCCGAGTCGGTGACGATGGGCCGCTGCCAGCCGCTCATCCGGTGTAACCCACCCAGTGCCTGCACGGTCGAGGAGCCGGGATGCTGCATCAGGTGGAAGATGTTCATCACCACGCCCTGCACACCGCAGCGGGCCAGGTCGGCGCTATCGACCGAGCGGACGACGCCCATGGTCGCGTCAGGCAAAAAGACGGGAAGCTGCAACCGGCCGTGGGGTAGCTGCAAGGTTTTCACGATACCCCTGCAATAACGACGGTGTACTCGCCCCGCGGCTCCTCTTCTTCAAAGAAGGCCAGGAGCTCTGAGAGCGTCCCGCGCTGGATCTCCTCGTACAGTTTGGTCAGCTCGTTGGCCAGCGCCGCCTGGCGGTCGCCGAACACCTCGATTGCGGCTTCGAGGAACGCTTTCAACCGATAAGGGCTCTCGTAAAAGACCAGCGTGTGCGGCGAGTGCGCGTCGACCTCGAGGAATCTTTTCCGAGGGCCGGGCTTGCGCGGCGGAAAACCGCGGAAGGTAAAGCTGTGCGACGGCAGCCCCGAAAGCACCAGCGCCATCACCAGCGCGCTGGGGCCGGGGATCATAACAATGGGCACATCCTCCTCGATGGCCCGTCGCACCAGCGTGAACCCGGGATCAGAGATGCCGGGGGTGCCGGCGTTGGTCACCAGCGCCACCGACTGGCCCTGCTCGACCATCGACATGACGCGCGCCGTGGCCTGGCGCTCGTTGTGCTCGTGGAAGGCGATCTTGGGTTTGTCGATCTCGAAATGCTTGAGCAGCCGCCCGGTCTTGCGCGTGTCCTCGCAGGCAACCACGTCCACATGGCGCAGCGTCTCCAGCGCGCGTAGCGCAACGTCGCTCAGGTTTCCTATTGGCGTCGCCACCAGATATAGCATCAAGCCACTCCTGCCGAGTTTAATTTTTGGGACATGGAAGAACGCGGGAAAACACTGACTTTACCTTTTGATCCGTGTTCATCCGTGTTTTTCCGCGTCCTATTTCTCTCGATACCCCAACACCCGCATACCGTTGAGGGTGACCAGCAGCGAGGCCCCCATGTCGGCAAAGACGGCCATCCACAGCGTCGCCGCACCGGCCAGGGCCAGCGCCAGGAACACCGCCTTGATGACCAGCGAGAGGGCAATGTTCTGGCGGATGATGGCCAGCGCCCGGCGGCTCAGCCGCATGGTAAAGGGCAGCTTGGTCAAGTCGTCAGCCATCAGTGCGATGTCGGCGGTCTCCAGCGCCGCGTCGCTGCCAGCGGCCCCCATCACGATGCCCACGCTGGCCCGCGCCAGGGCCGGGGCGTCGTTGATGCCATCGCCCACCATCGCCACCTGACCGTACCGGTCAAGCAATTCCTCCACCGCCTCCACCTTTTGCTCCGGCAGCAGCCCGGCGCGGAACTCGTCCACCCCCACCTGCGCGGCGATGGCGCGGGCGGCATCCTCGTTATCGCCGGTGAGCATCACCGTGCGCCGGACGCCCGCGTGGCGCAGCTCGGTGACGACCGCGGGAGCCGTTTCCCGTAGAGCATCTGCCACGGCCACGTACCCCTGCCGCCCGCAGCACGAGTCCTCGACCAGTACGATGGTCTGCCCCTTGGCCGTCGCCTCGGCCACCTCATTGCAAAATGAGGCCTGATCGCAGAAGGAAGCGGTGTGCGTATCGCCGTGGATATGGGCGTGACTGCCGACGGTGACGTCGTGGCCTGCCACGCGCCCGCGTACGCCCATCCCCGCCAGCGCCTCTACCGACTCGGCCGGAGCGTAGGCAGCATCGACGCCGAATGCCCGCGCCTGCCCGACGATTGCCTGGGCCAGGGGATGCTCGGAGCGCGCCTCGACCGCCGCCGCCATCGCCAGCAAATCGCGGCAGTTGGCGCACGCCTCGGGGCTCGCGCCGTCGTCGTGGTCGCCGCAGCGACCTGCCACCACCACGGGCCGCCCCTGGGTCAGCGTGCCGGTCTTGTCGAAGGCGACGACGCACAGCGCGCCCGCTTGCTCCAGGTACGCCCCACCCTTGATCAGCACCCCCGCCCGTGCGGCGCGGGCGATGCCGCTGACGATAGTCACCGGTGTGGAGATAACGAGCGCGCACGGGCAGGCGATGACGAGCAGCACCAGCGCCCGATAGAGCCAGTCGACGAATGTGCCCAATCCCGCCAGCGGCGGCACGACGGCGACCAGCAGCGCGCCGATGACGACCACGGGCGTATAGATCCGCGCAAAGCGGTCGACAAAGCGCTGCGAAGGCGCCTTTTGCGCCTGGGCCTCCTCCACCATCTGGATGATGCGGGCGAGCGTGTTGTCGGAGGCCAGGCACGTCACCTCGACGGTTAGAGCGCCGTTGCCGTTGACCGTCCCGGCGAACACCTCGTCGCCGGGACGCTTTTCTACCGGCAGGCTCTCCCCCGTGATTGGCGCCTGGTTGACGGCGGACACGCCCTCCGCAACGCGCCCATCCATCGGAATGCGCTCGCCGGGCCGCACGACGATGCGGTCGCCGATGGCGAGGGCCTCGACGGGGACAATTTCTTCTTGCCGCCCCCCCTCGGCCCCCCCCGTGGGCGGGAGGGAAAACAGGCACGTGGCCTGCATGGGCGTGAGGTCCATCAGCGCACGGATAGCATTACGCGCCCGACCAAGGGTGTAACCCTCCAGCAGATTGCCTAGCGCGAAGAGGAACGTCACCACCGCGCCCTCTTCGAACTCGCCGATGACCAGCGCGCCCGTCGCCGCCAGCGTCATCAGCACGTTCATATCCAGCGTGCGGACAGTGCGCAGGGCGGCCCAAGCAGCCCGCGCACTCGGGTAGCCTGCGACCACGGTCGCCAGAATGTACAGGATGTGACTGCCCTCGTCGGGCACGCCCGCTAGGTGCAGCCCAAAAGCCGAAAGGATCAACACGCCCGCGATGCCGGCCAGCACCTCATTCTGGCGCCGGCGCACGGCCGCCAAGAGGCCACGCGGCTCTCCTTTAGGGATATCCACATCGTAGCCCAACTCGCGCACCCGCGCGACCACCGCCCGCTCGTCCGTCTCGTGCGGGTCAAAGTCCAGCGTCAGCCGCGCCAGCGCAAAGTTGACCTCCGCCTTGTGCACGCCATCCATCACCCCCACACCCTGCTCCAGCGTGCGCGCGCACTCAGCGCAGTCGAGGCCCGTGACGGAAAAGCTTCTATTCTGCGTCTCGCTCATTACATACCTCGAACCATACCAAACATAGTGCGTAAAGCGTAAAACGTAATCCAATCCTTACGCTTTACGTCTTACGTATGTTGTACATGCTCCAACCCCCGTGCAAACAGATCACCCACGTGTTCGTCGTCAAGCGCGTAGTAGACGTGCTTGCCATCGCGGCGCTTGCGCACCACACGCAACTCGCGCAACAGCCGCAGTTGATGCGAGACCGCCGAGATGCTCATATCCAGCACCGAGGCCAGGTCCCCCACACACAGCTCCGCCCGCGCCAGCGCCGAAACGATGCGCACACGGGTGGGATCAGCCAGGGCGCGGAAAACCTGCGCCAACTGCTCCGCCGTCGATGGAGCAACCAACGCCTGCCGGGCTTTCTCCGCCCGCGCCCAATCGTGTAGCGCCTCTTCGCACATCTCGTCGCGGTCGTCTCTACCCATCTCCACTCAAAACATTTGAATACTTGCTCAAGTGTAACACAGATAGACAACCCTGTCAAGCAAAGTTGACTTTTATACTCCAGCAGGCTAAAATGATGGCAAGTTGCAGTTTACCAAGCTATCCGTCACCAACCTGATAAGTCACACGTTGGATGAACGCGTCTTCGCTCAACTCGCCGGCGTCGAAGGCAACCAAGTCTGCTGTGCTCACCCGCGCGCTGATGCGTGTGGCGGTCTGACTCCCTTGGGCAAGGACGACGACCTCAATCTGGGTGAAGGGATCGCATGCCTCCTCCACCAAAGCCAGTGCGACGTCAAAGGCCAACCATATCGATTGAGCCGCCTCGTCGACCGGCTGACCCGGGGTGAGAGAATGGGCGATGTCGAAGCGAAGCGTGTCACCAGAGACCAACACAGCGCCATCAAGCCCGGCGTTGGTCAGGAGTTGAGCGGCCCGCCACTGACAGGCCTCGTATGAAGCTGCTGACGGCATAGGAGCAGCATCGGTAGGTTCAGTACCCGCTGTTGAGATGTCGCGGCCGGGTGACGCGGCTGGACTGGCAGAAGCCTCAGCCACGCCCTCCCCTAGATGCGTAGACGTGGGCGCAGATGAGGAATCGGTATCCAGGGTTTGGGATATCCACAGCACCAACCCTAGGATGACGAGGAGGTTAAAGGCCACGAGCACAGCGACGATACGCTTCTGTTTCGGCTTCATCGGCAAGAGTGTAGCACAAGTCTGTCCATAGCACAACAACAGCAGCAACAGCAGCAGCAGCAGCAGATGGGAACAAGATGACACACCTGAACCCAAAGCAGCGTTCGGGAATCCTGTACACGGTTCTGGCCAGCTTCTTCCTGGGCTGGGCGCCCATCCTAGGCAAGATAGCCTACTCGGACGACATCACGCCGTACACACTGGTCGGCTTTCGCACCATAGCAGCGGCGCTACTTTTGTGGATCACCTTTATGCTCTTCCACCCTCGCGAGATCGCCATCACATGGCGTAGCCTGCTTGGCTGTGTGGGCGTCGGTGCGGTGAACGGCTTTGGATCGCTGCTCTACTACACCAGCCTCGCCCGCCTCGACGCTTCCCTGGCCTCCCTGCTCAACACGCTCTACCCACTGTGGGTCGTGTTGTTCCTGTTTGCCTCCGGTCAGCCGCTGACCTGGCTCACGCTGGCGCGGGTAGGGCTTTCCATGCTGGGCGTCTATCTGCTGACCCGCACAGAGCCGGGGGAACTGGACTGGATGGGCGTGGTATTGATGATCGCATCGGCGATGTTTTACGGCTGGCACCTGGTGCTGGGGCAGTGGGTACTGGCCGACGTCCCAGCGCGCACGGCGTCACTCTACATTTTGACCACCATGGCTGGTGTCGTCGGCGTAGCCCGCCTCCTGCAAGGACGTCCCTTGGAAACCATACACACCACCGGCTGGGTCGCTATCCTGGCACTGGGGTTGACCACCGCCCTGTCACGGTTGACGATGTTCAGCGCGTTGGAGCGCCTGGGCGGCGTCGAGACCTCGATCACCGGCCCGCTCGAACTGCTGGTCAGTCTGATGTTGGCCCTGCTGCTACTCGGAGATCGGCTGACAGCCGTGCAGTGGGGCGGGGGTCTGCTGCTGATGGCCAGCCTGTGGTTGATATCGCGCGATCCGGGAATGCGCCTGGCAGAGGGAAACGTGCCACTGGAATGGCAACAAAAGTGATAGAAAAACCTCTCGCAGGGTGTTGATATTTTTCGGTAGCACCTGCAGGAGGCCGAGCAGTCGATTTCTAGATCAACGGATCCGGCCGGCGCACTGGCAGGAGGATGTGGAACGTACTGCCCGGCAGCCGCTCCTCGTCGTACCCCTCGCTCTCAGCCCAGATGCGTCCCCCGTGAGCTTCGATGATCCCCCGCGTCACTGTGAGCCCTAGCCCCAGCCCGCCCCCCTTTAGGGCCGTCTTGCTGGTATGGTGGAGTTGTGTATCCTCTAACACATAGAAGCGCTCAAAGATATATTCCAACTCCTCCGTCGGAATGCCCACCCCGGTATCTTTGATGCTGAGATGCACCATCCCTTCACTCTCGATGTAGTGTCCCGAGATGGTAATCGTTCCTTCATCGGGAGTGTATTTTATCCCATTACTGATGATGCTCCACAGCGCGTGATAGATGCGCTGAGAATCGCCCTCAATCATCGGCAAATCGCTCAACCCTTCATAGACAAACTCCAGGACACGAGGCCGACCGATGTCTTGCAGATTGCCCACCGCACGGAGCACCAACGGTTCAATCATCACCGTCTCCCATGCCAACTCCAGGCGATTGGCATCGACAAGGGAGACATTGCGGATTTCGTCAAAGACCTGATTTAGCCGCTGCACGGCGTCGCAGATACGCGTCAGCATGTTGCGCGGACTGCCTTCTTCCTCAGGGTCGCCGGTGATATCCGAGTTGTAAAGCAGCATCTGCGTGTATCCATAGATCGAGGTCAGCGGAGTGCGCAACTCGTGACCAGCCAAAACGATAAAGTCGGACTTCATCTTGTCTATGCGTTGCAGCTCAGCATTGGCCGCCTCCAACTCGCGCACCTTCTCCTCAAGCCGGGTCACCAACTTGCGACTATGTTCGAGCAGGTGCTTGGCCCTTTCCTCCGGCGAACCGATCTCTTCACTTCTCCCTTTCAGGAACTCGCGCACCTGATCGGGAAACGTATCCACGTCGATAGGCTTGGAGATGTATCCATTGCAACCAGAAGCCAGCGCCCGCTCCCGATCGCCGTCCAACGTGGCAGCGGTGACGGCGACGATAGGCACAGAATCTAGCTCCGGCATACTGCGGAGCTTGGTCGTGACCTCGTATCCGTCCAAGCCGCCGATGTTGATGTCCATCAGGATCAGGTCGGGCCTCTCATACACAGCAAACTCGGTGGCAGAAAGGCCATCCGCGGCGGTGACGACCTGGAAATCCTCGCTCTCCAGCAGACGGTGCACCAGCAGCATACAAGCTGGGTCGTCCTCAACGTATAGAACTTTGACGCGCGCTGGAGTAGGTTCACTTTGCATCTAGTCGTACTCCCGTCTACTCTGCGATCAGGTCGTGCGTTTCAGGATCTCTTCCAGCAAGTCCTCGTCGGTAAAGGCACCCTTTTTCATCAAGGCCTCGATCCGGCCACTGAGACGCCTGTGTTCGGCAGACGTCAGTTCCTTGGCCGTGATGACGATCACAGGCACCTTGCTCAAATCCTCGTCGGCTTTGAGCGCCTCCAGCACCTCGAAGCCGTCCATACCCGGCATCATCAGATCCAGCAGAACAAGATCCGGTCGCTCGCGCTGTACCATGGCCAGGCCGGCAGCGCCATCGTGCGCTTCGAGAATCTGATAGTCACCTCGCGTCTGCAGGATACGGCGCAGCAGCAGAGCAGACTGGGGATTGTCCTCAAGGATGGCAATAGAGTGCACCCGCTCGTCGATATGCTCCAGGGAGCCCAACAGTCCTTCCTCAGCAGGCGGTGCCATGTGGGACACCGTCTCCGGCACCTCGATCGTCTGCGCCCACTCGTCGCCCAGGAGGTGCTTTTCGACTGGGAAGGTATGGCCGGAGCAGTTGACGACCACCACCTCGTCCCGCTTGATGATACCCTTGTTGAGCAGCTTGAAGAGCCCGGCAAAGGCCACCGCAGCGGCAGTCTCCATCGACATGCCATCCAGCTTGGCCATCACGTGCATGGCGTGGAAGGTTTCCTCGTCGGTGACGGCCTCGAAGGCGCCGCCGTGTTCTTTGATGACGTGGGCCAGGAATGGATAGGCCGGGCCGGGGTTGCCCGTGGCGATGGTGATCACCAGAGTCTGTGGGTTGAGCACCGGTTCTACCCTGTCCAGCAACCCCTTTTCATAGGAGTTGACCATGGGGGCGCAGCCGGCGGCCTGGATGCAGGCCAGCTTGGGCATGCGATCTACCAGGCCCATCTGCATCAGCTCTTGATATCCCTTCCAGACCCCCACAGGTCCCATGCCCCCGCTGACCGACTGGATATACCAATCGGGCGTGCGCCAAGGCGTGTCCCCAGAGCCAATGTACTGAGGAAGCTGCTCGGCGATCTCAAAGGCCACGGTCTTCATACTCTCACGGGCCGAGATGCTGCGGATGCCCCGGTCGCGGAAAACACCCTTGCGAGACGCGAACTCGGCCGCGACCTGCTTGGTCTGATCGTAGGTAGAGGTGACCTTGATCACCTCGCTGCCGTACAAGGCCACCTCGCGCATCTTTTCAGCGGGCACCAAACTGGTGAGAAAGGCCCAAAGCTTGATCCCCGCCAGGGCAGAGTAAGCGGAGTAGGAAATGGCAACGTTGCCCGTGGAAGCGACCACCGCCTCTGTGATACCCAGCTCCTTCATGAACGAAATGGAAAGAGAGGCCTGGCGATCCTTGAACGAGCCCGTGGGGCCCTGTCGCTCGTCCTTGACATAGATGTGGGGACAACCGAGCATCAGCCCCAGGTTGACGGCGCGCAGAAGGGGTGTACCCCCCTCGCCCATGGTGACCAAATTGGCATCATCCTGGACGTGCAAGAGCTCGCGATAGCGCCACATGTTGAACGGGCGGTCGCGAAGCGCCTCCGGCCAGACCTTGCTCACACGCTCATAGTCGTAGACGACATCCAGCCACTCTCCGCCACAGCTGGGACACTGCAATGGCGGACGTTGGAACGGCTCCTCGTAGCCACAGCTGGCGCATTTCAAACGAGGGGATGCGGGGTAGGGACTCATATTGACTCCTCACTTTCCTCGACGTTGCTTGCCATTACGACTAGTATGCAACAATTTTGCATTTTCCACAAGCCTACCTCCGATTCAATCGGCAACGGCGGAGCGAACGAGCAGACCTGGAAAACACAAAAACCGCACCTAGATTTTATCTTCTTTCTATCCTACAGGTACGCGCGTCAGCTTTTCCAAGGCAGCCGCCAGGTCCGCCAAAAGCTCTTCCCGCTTCATCGGGCCCTTCTGGATCAGCGCCTCGACGCTGTGGTTGAGACGCTCATAGTCGTCATCCGTCAACTCCTTGGCAGTGATGACGATGATGGGGATGGAACGGGTCTCTTCCTTGGACTTGATTGACTCCAGAACGTCAAACCCATCCATCCCCGGCATCATCAGGTCCAGCGTGATGAGATGGGGATGGATCTGCTTCAGCATATCGATGGCCTCTTTACCGCCGCCCGCCTCCACCACCTCGTATCCATCCTGGTTCTCAATCATCCGGCGCAGGAGTTTGCGATGCGCCGGATGGTCATCCACCACCAACACGAGATGGCGCCCCGCCTCTCGATTCAGGCGGTCTAATGCAGCCAGCAGATCCTGCTCGACGATGGGCTTGATGAGGTAGTCGGACGCGCCAAGGCTCATGCCGCGATCTCTTTCAGCGACAATGGAGCATATAATAACGGGGATACTGCGCGTTTGGGGGTCGGCCTTCAACTCCTGGATCACCTGCCACCCATTCTTATCGGGCATCATCACATCCAGCGTGATGGCGTGAGGCTCCAGACGCTTGGCCTCCTCGATAGCGCGCGTGGGATCGGTCAGCCCGACAACTTGGTAGCCACGCTTACTCAAGTAGCGGCGGAACAGCGTGATCACCCCTTCATCGTCCTCTATGCAGAGCACCAGTTTACTGATCTCCTCTTTGGGCTCTTCCCCTGGGACAGCCGGCTCTGCCGCCTCTGATGGTGTCGCTTGCTCCTCGGCCTCTTCGGCCTCCGGCAGCGGCGGCCCTTCGACAGGCAAGGTGAAGGAAAAAGTGGAGCCTTTACCGGCCTTGCTTTCCACCCAGATGCGACCGCCATGCATCTCCACAAAGGACTGGCAAATGGAAAGTCCCAGGCCAGTGCCGCCCGCTCGACGCGTGGAGGAAGCATCCACCTGCGTGAAGGCCTCAAAGATCATCTCCAACTTGTCCTCTGGAATGCCGACGCCACTATCGACGACCGAGATGGTCACTTCTTTCTCGTCAAACTTGGCCTCAACGCGGATAAAACCCTCCTCGGTGAACTTGGCCGAGTTACCCACCAAGTTCAGGAGCACCTGGCGGACACGCCGCGAATCAGCCTGTATGAGCAGTAAATCGTCGGGCAGAGACGTCTGCAATTCGATGCTCTTATCCCTGACCAACGCCACGGCAGTAGACATGACACTCGTGATGACCGGCTTCAGATCCACCTCTTCGATAGAGACCTCCATCTTGCCGGCCTCAATCTTGACAATGTCCAGGATGTTGTTGATCAAGCTCAACAGGTGCTGACCGCTTTCGTATACGGTCTGTAGGTCTGTGCGCTGCATATCGGTGAGCGGGCCATCGATTTCCTTGAGGATAACGCGAGAGAAGCCGATGATCGAGTTGAGAGGTGTACGCAGCTCGTGGGACATGTTGGCCAGGAACTGGGTCTTGAGCCGATCGACCTCCTCCAATCGCTCGGCCGTCTCTACCGCTCCCTGGTACAGGCGGGCGTTCTCCACAGCTACACCCAGATTGGTGGCGACAACCTCCAGGAACGAAAGTGCACCCTCATCCAACACCGGGCGCCCCCTTTGTCGCCCCAGCTCCAACAAACCAAAGACCTGACCGCGGGAGATCAGCGGCGTGTAGGCCGCGTCCTGAAGGTCAAGCTGTCGGGCCAATTCAGCCGCCGCGCCATTGACGTTGGCCGTCACGTCAAAGAGTACTTGCAGTTGGCGCGTGCGAATAGCCTGGAACATGGCCGGAGCCATCGCAGGCGTGATCGGCTCTGGTTCAGCGAGGGTCACATCGACCCCAGTGGAGTCGCGGACAGTCACAGGAGTTAGGACACCCGCTTCCTCGTCCCAATCGAAAATGGCGCACGGCATCTCCAACTGACGGGAAATCGCCTCGCCGGACCGCCCCAGCAACTCGTTGACGTCCAGGGATGATGCGGCGGCCTGGCTCACCTCGTTGATCAGAGCACGGCGGCTCGCGTCTTCCCGTACCCGCTGGAACAGGTCGGCGTTGGCGATGGCGGTAGCCAACTGGTCAGCCAGCGTCTGTAGGACGGCCACATCATCCTCGCTGAAGGCGGCCGGCTGGGTCGACTGCACGTCCAGCACGCCGATCACCCGCTCGCGCGCCTTCAAAGCCAGTGCCATCTCCGAACGGGTCTCGGAAAGTTCGGGAGCGTTGTACCACACAGTATCGAGATCGACGTCTGAAGCCACGCGCGGCTCACCCGTCGCAGCCACGTAACCGACGATACCGACCTCGCCTATCTTTAGCCTGTGGCCTCGCGCCAACATCTTTTTCCCACCCTCAGAGGAAGCCGCCCGCATCACCGCATACTCGTTCTGCTCATCTACCAGGAAGGCACCAGCGTGATAGAACCCAAACCGCTCTGAAATCAGCTCGACCGTCTCGTTCAACAACTGCTCTCCCTCTAGGATAGCGGTAGCATCACGGGCGACTGCCGAGGCAGCGGCCAGTTGGCGCGCTCGCCGCTGAGTCTCTTCCACCAGGCGAGCGTTCTCAAGTGCCAGCGCCAACTGATCGGCCACACTCGTGACCATTTCCACCTCTTCCCGAGTCCACTCCCGGTGCTGGTCGGTTTCCTGCAGATCCAGCACGCCAATCACCTCTCCTTGCAGCGTGATAGGAACGGCCAGGGCCGAGAGCGCGTGTAGAGCGGACTGAACCTCACTCTCACCTCGCCCGTCGCCCCTGCCATCTCCTCCATCGTCCTCCAAAATCGCACCCAGGTCAGGCAGGGCAACAGGCTGCTCCTGTGTCAAGGCAATCTCCATCTCAGGAGCCCAGGCTTCTTCGAGGGTGGGAATACCCAAGCCCCGATACTCCGCACTGACGTCAGACTGCCGTTGAGAGAGACGCTCCCACTCCTGAGCGACGTAGTAGCGCTGTAGCGCTTGCACCTCCTCCAACGCCTTCTGGGTTTCTTCAAAGAGTCGAGCGTTTTGAATCGCAACAGCGACCTGATCGGCCAAGGTCTGCAGGACAACCGCATCCTCTTCACTGAACGCGGCCTCGCGCTTGCTTTGCACGTCCAGGGCTCCGAGCATCCGACCACCGACCTGCAGGGGCAAAGCGATCTCGGAACGCGTCTCCGGCATATCGGGATTGTCAAAGTATACGGCATCCTCACCCACGTCGAGGGCGATGCGCGACTGCCCGGCACTGGTGACCCAACCCACGATACCCTGCTGGCCCACCCGAAGCCTGTGCCCGCGTGCCAGCATGTTCCGTCCGCCCTCACTGCTGGCCGCCACGAGGACGGCCCACTCTTCCGCTTCGTCCAGCAAAAAGACGCCTGCATGGTACAGGCCAAGGCCTTGGCTAACTAACTCAACAGCCCTTTCCAACAATTCTTGCTGATCCAGAAGCGAACTGGTGGCCCGCGCCAACTCGGCGGTGGCCTCCAGGTAGCGTGCCCGGCGCTCTGTCTGAGCATAGATCGTCTCCAACTCTTGGTGGCGCTGTTGGACATCGTCGAGAAGCCGGGCGCCCTCCAGCGCGTTGGCGACGTTGCCGACCAAGCCCTCCAGGGTGTGGACATCCGCCTCGGTAAAAGGATCTACATCCGTGCTGTGGATGTCCAGAGCGCCCAAGATCTGGTCACCCCACTGAAGCGGAAGCACAAGTTCCGCTCGAGTGGGAAGGCGGTCATACGTAAACCTGACGGGGCGGCCGCTTGGGTCCACGCGCTCCTCCCAGGAGACCACCGTCCACTGGCGTTTGTGATTGATAGCGACAGCCACCGCCGTCGTTCCTGAAAGTGGCGTGCTAAAGCCCCTCGCCTTTAATTCAGACGCAGCGGCACCGGCCGCATCCGCCAGCACGGCAATGTCCTGTTCGGAATCCACCGTAAAGAGCCCCACATGATAATAGCCAAACGCATCATAGATCAACTGGACAGCCTGGTGTATGACAGAGGGAGGATCAATAGCGGAGCTGACTGTGTGGCCAATCTCAATGCCCGCCCGACCCTGCTGCACCTGGCGGAGGAGATCTTTCTGAGCGCCGTAGAACGACCAGCTAAAGAGCCACATGATGGCGGTGATAATGACCAGACCGGGAAGGCTCACAAAGAACGTGATGAAATCAGGAGTTACTTGAGGAATCATCAACGTAATCAATGCTCGAAGCAGAATGACCACTGCGACGATGCCTCCCCATACCGTGACGGCTGCCGTAGGCAGCAGCAGCGCGGCTATCACAATAGGAACCGCATAAATCAACATATGCAGCCTAGGTTCTGGGAAACCCAGTGGCTCAGCAGAGGCAGCGTAAATGGTAATCGCTGCCAACAACAGATTGATCGACAGGCTGACTTCACCGCGTTGGTTCAGCCTTGTCAGGCCGAGAATGATGCCCCACAGGAGAATGCCGATCAACCAAAACCAATTCGGCTGGCCTATCAGTATGAACGCGAGTGAGACCATCTCAAGCACCAAGACTGTCACGGCCGCTCCTCGGAGAACAGTCGTAAAAATTGGCTGAACTCGAGACAGCTCGGATTCCGGAACTTGAAACGTTGCGAGCGCTTGTTTTAGCATTCCCAACTCTCCTATAGAACCAACTTACAGTGGCTCTTAACCCTCCAAGGGCTGTTCTTGGGGCTGTTCTTGCCCCTCCGCCCTCGCTGATTCCTCAGTCCTAGCCCGATTCTCACGAGGCTTGACCCTGAGGCGAACTATCGCCCGATCGACGCGCAAGGTCCGGCCCAACTCATCCACGGCCGTCTGCAAGATGGTCGAGATATCCGGGGAGCGACGAAGCCTGTTGGCGATTTCATAGGCGCGGTGCTCTCGCTGAGCACGTCGTTGAACCTGATCGAAAAGTCGGACGTTCTCCAACGCCACCGCCGCCTGATCCATAAAGGCGGACAGCATCTGCACCTCATCATCGCTTATGCGGTCTTTCTGGTGCTTGTCGAAAGCGACCTCGACAACGCCGATGACACGCTCACGCAGATTGATGGGCATAAAGATGTGCAGGTATCGTTCGTGTCCCAACTTGTCCCAGACTTCTCGATCGAAACGACCATCCCACTCTTCAATAATCTCGGTGCGGCCAGAGCGGTATATGTCCGGCACGATATCTTGGTCATCGAGGGAATACTGGCTCATTTCCTTCCATTCGGGATAGACATCGAACTCTCCCCCCCATATCCCATGCTGAAGGCCAATCGTCCCCCTCTCCTCATCCACGGTACTGAGAAGGACGTGCTCGCAGTTGAGCGTGCGGTACACCGCCTCCAAGACAGCGCGCACCATTTCCTCCTCCTCCAGCGAGGAGGAGATGGCTCGACTGGTCTGATACAGCGACTCCATGCTCAGAGCCGTCTTTTGCGCCTCGGCGAAAAGCCGAGCGCTATCGATGGCCTGCGCCACCTGCTCGCTCACCGCCTCGACGAGGGTGACCTCCTCGGGCGTCCAGTCCCGCCCATTATCGGCCTCGACACCCAGACAGCCAATGACTTGACCGCGAATTCGAAGCGGCACAGCCAACACCGGCTCGGACGCCCCCGAAGCATCAAGCCCCACGATCTCGTTGCGTTCCACAGCCAAATCGTAGGCCGGAGAGGGCAACTCATCGACCGGTGAGACGTCAATCTGGTCATAGACATAGCCCAGCGGACGCTCCGCTGCCAGCAATCTTTCCCAGGTCTCGGCGTTGAACTGGCCATAGAGCAAGTTCAGTTCACGCAGTTGTTCCTCGGTGCGCTCCACCAGACGGGCATTCTGGATAGCAATGGCCAATTGGTCGGCCAAGATGAGCAAGATGGCCACATCCTCCTCTGTGAAAGCAGATGGCTCCCTAGACTGGACATCCAACACACCAATCACCTCACCACGAACCCACAGCGGGAGGGCCATCTCAGAACGGGTTTCCGGCAGGTCGGGGTTATCGAAAAAGACAGAGTCTTCACCGACGTCCAGAGCGATGTGGGGCTCGCTCGTCGTCACGGCGGAGCCGACGATACCCACCTGGCCGACCAGAAGACTATATCCCCGCTCCAGCATGCGTTGCCCGCCTTCGGAGGAGGCAGCACGTAAGACAGCGTACTGTCCTATCTCATCCAACAGAAACATGCCCACGTGGTAAAAGCCAAACCCATCCGAAACGAGATTCGCCGTCCGATCAAGAAGCTGGCGTAGATCCAAGATCGCGGCTGCCTCACGGCCCACCTCAGCTACCGTCTGAAGCTGCATGGCCCGACGTTCCAGTGCCCCTTCGGCCTGCTTGCGGGCGGTGATGTCGCGGGAGATGCCAAAAGTGCCGACGATCTTGCCTGCCTCATCCCGCAGAGGCAGCTTGCTCGTCGAGACCCAGCTCACGCTACCATCGGGCCACGTTTCCTTCTCCTCCAGATCCAACACCGGTTCGCCGGCGCGGATTATTCTTTGCTCATCTTCGTACGCTGGCCGGGCGTGCTCATCGGTGAAAAAGTCAAAGTCCGTCTTGCCCACAACATCGGCAGGATCATCCAAACCAAAGCGCTCGGACTGGGAACGGTTGACCCTGATGAAGTGACTCTCAGTATCTTTGAAGTAAATAGGGTCAGGAATATAGTCCATCAAAGCATGCAGCAAAAGCCGTTCCTGCGTCGGTGTCGCCTCCGCTTCCTTGGGTGCATCCACCTGCTCCTGCAGTCCGGTAACCTGTTGGCGCAGCTTTTGCAGTTCCTCGATCAGTTCCGCCTTGGTCTTTCTCTTATCACTTGTTTTGGCCATACCCTGTCACTCCCGTAGCTTGTCTACGGTGCTTGCTCGCTCATCTCATCATCCTCAGAGGCCCGCTCTTCCACCTCTTTGGTGGTCCGCTCCCCCATCTCTTCGGCGGCTTGTCCTTCCTCGCCGCCATCTTCTGAGTCACTATCGTGCGGCAAGTCGCTGCGGGCTTCAGAGTCCGGGGATTCTGCACCAACCGATAACCGATCTTCTGTGCCCCCCAACTTTATAAACGCCCGCTCGGTACCCAGGGCAGCTCCCAGGCCACGCACAGCCGTCTGAAGAATTCTCTCCACGTCCATAGAGGCGCGCACCTGGGCGGTGATGTCGGCAATCAGCCGGTCTCGCTGCGCACGCTGTCGCGTCTCGTCCAGCAGGCGCGCGTTCTCCAGGGCCAGCGCCAGACGATTGGCAACCTCCTCGACCAATGACACCGTATCGGCCGCAACAGCCTGATCCTCAAAGCTCAAATTGAGCACCCCCACCACTTGATCGCGCAATTTCACCGGCACAGCCAAGGTGCTGGTCTGTTCCTGTCCGTCGCCAGCTGCATCAGGCTCAGGGGTGAGCACCACAGGGCGACCATCCACCCACGCCTGAACGGCTTCGGGGGGTGGCTCGACCGCCCGCTCGATACCCGACCGCCGATAACGATATCCCATCCCTTGTCTACCACGCTGAGCGGATATACGCCAAGAGTCCTGGGTAAAAACCCCCGAGGCCACCTCCAACTGGCGCACGGTTTGCTGCATCTCTGAAAGCAACCGGGCATTCTCGATCGCCACCGCAAACTGGTCTGCCATCGCTTGCAACACCGCCACGTCGTCGCCGTCAAAGGCTTCCTCTTTCTGGCTGTGAATGTCAAAAGCGCCAATGATGCGCCTACCGACCCGAAACGGCAGCACCAACTCCGACCGGGTTTGGGGCAGCAGCGGATTCTCAAAGCGCACCGCGTCTTCGCCCACGTCAAAAAGAAGACGATGGTAGCCACTGTTGACCACGTAGCTGATCAGGCCCTCCTCCTCCAGGTCAACCTGCTGCCCCTGCTCCAGCATCTGACGACCGGCTACGCCTGTGGCAGCCCGCAACACGGCATACTCGTCATACTCATCAACCAAGTAGAGCGCGACGTGATAAAACCCAAACCGATCCTGAGCCAGATTGACGGCTCGATCCAGCAACTCGTCCAATTCCCGCATAGCGATGATATCACGGGATATATCGGCCGCTACCTGCAACTGCATGGAGCGACGCGCCAGGTCCCGCGTCCGGGCCTGCAATTCCTCGCTCCTGGCCTGCAGCTCACGATTGGCCTCGGCCAGGGCTCGCTCATTGGCCTGAGCGCGCGTCAACGCATTGACGATACTGCGTCGGCTGAGGCTCACCACTACTGTCGCCACGACGACAATGGCAAGCATCATAAACAGATCGTCAGATCCCACTGAGATTGTGCGATGTATGGGAATCGTGTACCGGCCAATCTGAACGCCCAAGTGTTCAAGCAGGTACACAATGAACAGAGACACCACAGTCAAAAACCCGAAACCCGCAGCTGCCCCCCGCCCCAAAAGCAATCCAGCCACAAAAATGGCCACAAAGTAACCAGGTGTGGTCGTGCTGCGTATGCCGCCGAAAATGATAATGGTGACGGTTGTCGTCGCCCAACAAAGGATTGCCAACAATACGCCTACCTGCCGCACACGCCCTCGGCGAGACATCCAAATCAACCCTCCAAGCGCCGGGACAAAGGCCACATAAATAATCACTGCCGCCGTGATCGCGGCCCCTGCCGTTTCGCTGTCCACGATCAGGAATAGAGAGGCCACGACGATCGCGCAGAGCATGACCCATAGCAGGACATTGAGGAGCGCTGCATTGCGCGTCTTTTCCTCGTCGCCCTCAAATACCGGCGGGGCGAACGACCGCTTAATTCCAGTCCATACATCCATTGGCGTTTCCTCTCATCACAGCCTTACGCGCGCCCAGTCCCTCCATCATCGCCCGGTACAGATTTTCCAACAGCACCAACGTGGACGGACGCCTCGGCCACGTTGGGTAGCTGCCCCAACTCTCGCACGGCGGCCCGCAGCAGGGTATCCATGTCCAGCGATTGGGTGAAGCGGGTCGTCATCTCGCCCAGTAGCTGCTCGCGCCGCGCGCGCCGCTCCGTTTCCTCCAGCAGGCGGGCATTCTCCAGCGCCATCGCCAGCCGGTCGGCCACCTCCTCGATCTGCGCGACGGTCCTCGCAGAGATATTCTCCTGCGAAGAACGGAGATTCAACACGCCAATGACCTGCCCACGCAGCTTGATGGGAATGGAAGCAACACTGACTGTATCCTCACCGCCATCCCCCGGGGATTCAACTGTGGTGACTACAGATTCACCCGCCAGCCACGCCTGACGAGCCTCCGGCGGTTGTTCGGCAGTCGGCTCGACATCCGTCCGGCGGTATCGATACCCCAGGGTCCGGCCGGCGCCGGTCTGCCACGACTCCTGAGTATAGCGCCTGGAGGCGATCTCCAACTCGTGCATCGCCTGACGCGTTTCCTGAAGCAAGCGGGCATTCTCGATCGCCACCGCCAGTTGATCGGCGATCGTCTGCAGGATCGAGATATCCTCCTCGTCAAAGGCCTCTGCCTCCCGGCTCTGCACATCCAAGGCGCCGATGACCTGTCGGCCTATCCGAAGCGGCAACGCCATCTCCGAACGGGTCTCGGGGAGCAAGGGATTCCTAAAGTGCGCAGCATCGATGCCCACGTCCAGGGCAATGCGGGGTTCTCCCGTGGACGCAACGTGTCCAACGATGCCGCTCTTACCTACCCTCAGCTTGTGCCCTTGCTCCAGCAGCTTTTGGCCGGCATCGCCAGTGGCCGCCCGCAACACCGCCCACTCGCCGGCCTCGTCCACAAAAAAGACACCCGCGTGATAAAAGCCAAAGCGGCGCCGAATCATGTCGACCGCGCGGTCCAGCAACTCGTCCAGCTCTCGGGCGGCAGTAGTATCCCGGGTCACTTCAGCCGCCGCCCGGAGTTTGACGGCTCGCTGCTCCAACTTGCGCGTACGCACCCGCGACTCGTCGCGGCCGACTTGCAGCTCGCGGTTCATCTCAGCCAACGCGCGCTCGTGGCTCCGGGCGCGGCTGAGTACGTCGACGATATTACGCCGCACCAGGCCCAGCAGCACCGCCATCAGGGCAACAAAGACGGCCAATAAGAACAAGTCATTAGGCGCCGTGTCAGGTCTAATTTGAGTGAGCGCCGTTACACGCTCGGGGATTATAGACCTTGTGTGGGGATAATACACCAAGAACACCCCCAACGCCGACAGCATGCTCATAATACCAAAGACACCCGCCCAGCGCCCACCCAAGAGCAACCCGGTGATGAAAATGACCAGCAGGTAACCGGCAGACCCGATGGAACGCACACCGCCAAAGAGAAAGATCAGGGCAGTTACCGACATCCAAGTAGAGATGACGAGCATAAAACTAGCTGCCCGCACAAGCCTGCTGTGCAGTAACAAGACCACCAGGCCAAGAAGCGCGAGAAACGCCAGGATGAGGCCAGCGGATATCCACATATCAGTCACAGTGTTGTTGAAATAGATCAGACCAGGGGAAGCCAACACAATGAGCAAGCCCCCGGCCCACACAATGATATTGAGAAATCCCGCAACGCGCGCCTTGTCCTCGTCCTCTGGAAAGACCGGCGGAGATAAAAGCTTTCTAATCCAAGACATCGACACGCCCTCTCGTCACAGTTCTAGGCCGCTTCCTCGTCCCCTGCCGAGTCGATCTCGGCAGAAGGCCCGATGTGAACCGACACCTCATCCACTTGCAGCAAATCCCCCAGCTCCTGTATCGCAGTCTGCAACAAAGTCTCCGTGTCTAGGGAGCGGGAAAAGTGCGCCGTCATGTCATTGAGCGTCTGCTCCCACCCGGCCAGTTGCCGCGTCTCCTCCAACAGGCGCACGTTCTCGATAGCCAAAGCCATCTGGTCGGCCACGGTCTCGATGAGGGCGATCTCGTCTTCGGTCCACTGCCATCTATCCTCCGTCTCCTGCAGACCCAGCGCGCCGATGATCTGACCCCGCAGTGTGATAGGCGTCATCAGAGCAACCTCGCCCGCTCCCTCATCACTATCGAGTTTGAGGACCATTTCCCGTCGCAACGCCACCTCTTCAGCCTCGGATAGTGCAGCATCATCGAGAGGTGCCGCATCTGGCCGCGCGCGTTCATAGAAAGGAGAAATCCGTCTGGGTGCCAAGCCGGCCCACTGTTCGCGCACGTAAAGCCTCTGGCTCTCCTCCATCTCGTGCAATCTCTCTCGCAACTCGGTGAACAGATACGCATTATCGATCGTCACCGCTATCTGATCAGCCATCGTTTGCAGTACGGCGACATCCTCCCGGGAAAACGCATCGCTCTCAACGCTATGTACGTCCAGAGCACCCAGCACACGCCCACGGGAACGGAGCGGCAAAGCAATCTCAGAACGCGTCTGCGTCAACAGGTCACTAGCGGGAGCCACACCCTCTTCGTCCAGGCTGAGGCTGGTTTGAGCCTGGCCCCTGGCCGCGCATTGGCCGACAGCCGAGTTATCGCCGATTTCGACCTTGTAGCCCTGCGACAACATCCAGCGCCCGGCCACACCCGTACCCGCCTTGAGCACCAATTCATGTTGGCTGGCGTCTGCGCCGTTACCCGCGCTGGTTTCATTGATCAGGAACAAGCCGACATAGTACAGCTCAAACCGCTCGCGGATCAAATCCACCACCTGCTGTACAAGCTCATCGAGATCGAGCTCCGACGACGACGCCTGCGAGACCTGGCTGGCCGTCTCAAGCTGCAAGGTGCGTCTCCTCAACGCCGCGTTTGCCGCTGTCAACTCCTCCGCCCGCTCGCGAAGCGTCTCTCGTGAACGAACCACCTCGCCATGTTTTTCCTCCGCCTCCCGCAGAAACGTGGTCAATGAAGAATTGAACATCCATTGGATCATCGTAGCAGCAGCCAATATCAACCCAAACGTACCGCTCATATTCAACAGCACAGTGGTCCACGTCCACTTCTCGGGCTTGAGCACATCGATCGGCTCAAGCCAGCCCAGGTAGTGGACGGCAGCAAAAGCAAAGTAAACGCCAAAACTCCCCAGCGCGGCATAAATACCCGCATGCCGCCCCACGAGGGTAGAGAGCAACAGAGGAGCAAGCAGCAGGTACAACCAACCAGCCCCCAGCGGGCCATCCAAGTACAAGTTGACCGCACCAACCACATAAGCCAATATCACCAGGCCCGCCGTCCGCCACATCGGATCGAGCCGCCGAGCAAAGGTGATGCCCGCCAACACTGCCCAGGCGACAAAGTAAGGCAAATATCCCCACCATTTCCCCGGGTCGTCGCGACTGATAATCACCAGACCAGCCACAACCAGAGTGGCCGCACCAAAAACCAGGAGCAACAAGCGATTCAGAATCTTGGTGCGCTGTTCCTTGATCATCGCTGTCCAATCAGGGGGCATGCTGGGCGGAACAGCCTCCAAAGCCTCTTCCTCGATCTCGGCCTCGACCGGCTCTGGTTCAACAGCCACCTCGGCAGCAATCGGTTCGGGTATCTCGGGCTCAACCTCTGCGCTGACCGCAGGCGCAGCCTCCTCGGCCGCCAACAGTTCAGCCATTGTAGGCAGTTCAGCCGCCGGCTCTGGTTCAGCGACCGCCTCGGCGGCAACCGGTTCGGGTATCTCAAGCTCGACCTCTGCGCTGACCGCAGGCGTAGCCTCCTCGGCCGCCGACAGTTCAGCCATCGTAGGCAGCTCAACCTCCGGCTCGGTTTCTTCGACCAACGCCGGTTCAGCAAGCTCTGCCAAAGCAGGCTCCTCCTCTACTGTCACCGGCTCAACGACGATGGGCTCAGGCTTGACTATCTCGGCAACAGGAGGCTCGACAGCTTCGGGCAACTCAGGCTCGACCTCAATTTCCTCAACGGCCGCCGGTTCAAGCGCCTCGGCTGGCCCCGCCTCCTCGACGATGGGCTCCGGGGCAAGCAACGCATCGATAGCCGGCTCCTCTGCCAAGGCAGGCTCTGCCAATTCAGGCCCCACCAAGGCAGGCAAAGCCTGCCCCTCCTCCTCAGCCGCCTCGGCGGTGACGGGCTCTGCCGCGAGTAACGCGTCTATGGCAGGTGCTTGGGGTAGCTCGACCTCTTCAGTCGCCGGCTCTTCCTGTTCAGCCGCCGGCTGTGCTCCTCCAGCCGCCTCGGCCGGCTCGCCCCCGGCGAGCTCATCGATGCCCTGGGGCTCTTTGAGCTCCTCTTTCGCCTCGATCTCCTCCTCCGAGTCGAGATCAGCGAACAACCCGTCAAGTTGGCCTGAGAGATCTTTATGCTTCTTTGCCATAGTCCGCCAACTCCTCACCGCTATGGTCCAACAACTCCTCAGCCAGGGCACGATACTGCTCAGTCGCCCGGGTGTTTGGTGCATACAAGTTGATCGGCTGCCCAAACGCCGGGCTCTCTCTCAATTTGGTGTCCACCCCGATGATCGTCTCAAAGAGGGTGTCCTGCAATCCCTGTTGCATTTGATCAAGTACGACCCGACTGATCTTGTTACGCATGTCGTACATCGTCACCAGCACACGGTAGGTTAACTGCGGGTTGGACTTTTCCTGCACCCGCTGAACCATGGCCAAAAAATGCTTGAGCGTGCGAGAGGCATAATACTCACACTGGATGGGAATGATGAGCAGCTCAGCCGCCGTCAGCGCATTGACGGTCAACGTCCCCAGTGACGACGGGCAATCCATGAGCACGAAATCGTAAAACCCCTGCTCCATCGTCTGCAGGCCATTTCTCAGGCGAAACTGGTAATTGGGCCTCCCGTAGAGCACCTTGTCAAGCAGGAGCAGTCCCTCGTTGGCCGGAATGATATCCAGCCCGGGCACAGTGCTTTCACGGCTGACGCTGACCATCGAGTCGTTGCCGAGGAGCGCATCCCCGATCGTGCGACGCAAGGTATCTGGCCTCAGGCCCAACGACTGGGTGAGATTCGCCTGGGGATCGAGGTCAATGAGCAGGATGGTCTTTCCCATCTCTGCCAAACAGCCTCCCAATGACAGGCATGAGGTGGTCTTGGCCACGCCACCTTTCTGATTACTGATCACGATCGTCCTAGTCATGGCTAGCAACTTCCTTTACTTGTGACTCTTCCTCGTCGCCTCCATCGTCTTGCGGCGACGGAGTGACGCCCAAACGCACAAAGGCACGCGACGTCCTCAGCGCGCCGAACAACTCGTCCACCGCCGTCTGCACGACGCCGTCGATACTGGCAGCGCGGCGCATCTTTTCCGTGATGTCGCGGGTCAAGCGCTCACGGGCAGCGCGGCGCTGCGTTTCGTCAAGCAGGCGTATGTTTTCGGCAGCCAGTGCGAACTGCTCACTGACGCCCTCGACCAGAGCGATGTCGTCAGCGCTCCAGCGGCTCCCTTCTTCTTCGACCTTGAATCCCACTGCGCCAAGGGACTGTCCGCGTAACGTAACCGGAACCACCAGGACCGATGACCCGTCGTCCTCCTCCATAACGATCGAGTGCTGTTCTTTCATGGCCTGTCGCACCTCAGGCAGCAATGCGTCGTCGAGGGGTACCAAGTCGGCACCGACCTGCTTGTAGCCACTGACACCCTGGGTTTGTGCGTAATCACTCCACACCCGCTCCAGGTAACGTTGCTGAGTGGCCTCTACCTCTGCGAGAGCAGCCTGCGTCTGCTCGAACAGCCGGGCGTTGGCGATGGCGTTGGCCAATTGATCGGCCATTGTCTGCAAGACCGTGACGTCCTCATCGCTGAAGGCGGCCTCCCGCGCGGACTGGATCGTCAGCGCGCCGATGGCCTCGCCGCGGCTGACGAGCGGCAGCGCAAACTCGGACCGCGTCTCTGGCAGCAATGGGTTCTCGAAGCGCACTGCCTCCTCGCCCACGTCCAGCGCGATGCGTGCCTGCTTGTTTGCCACGGAAGCACCAATCATGGAGGCGCCCCCAATCTCGAGCTTGTGCCCCTGTGCGATCATCTGCTGGCCTGCCTCGCCGGTGCCCGCCCGCAGCAGGACCCACTCGCCGGGTTCGCCCGCCGAACCTTCCTTGTCCACCAGGAACAGACCGGCATAGTACAGATCGAACCGTTCCCGCACCAGGTCTACGACCTGCTGGGTCAACGCGTCCAGATCGAGAACGCTGCTGGCGACGCGCGAGACCTCGGCGGCGGTCTGAAGCTGAAGGGCGCGCCTCTCCAGAGCAAGCTCCGCCCGCCTACGCTGGGTGATTTCCCGGCCTATGCCCACGATCCCGATGATCTTGCCTTGGCTGTCGCGTAGAGGCACTTTGGTCGCCAAGTTCCAT
>Ga0307420_1000223_pt1 | contig 27686 bp, 16 predicted proteins | sample SalMarWE160240MG_2_FD_202167 | JGI IMG/M metagenome (GOLD analysis project Ga0307420, IMG submission 202167) | Salt marsh sediment microbial communities from the Plum Island Ecosystem LTER, Massachusetts, United States - WE1602-40 | ecosystem: Environmental > Aquatic > Marine > Intertidal zone >... | reverse complement strand
AACTTCGGCGAGCGCATACCATTTTTCTCTGTTTGTCGCTTTTCCGGTAATTTTTTCTTCCGTTATACCTTTCCTTCGCATTAACTCCCAAACATAATGGTCTGACGCGCCTTCCGCTTCCCAGATGTCTTTTACCGGTTTGTTATTGAGTATTTCTTCTAAATCTATATGACTGTGCAGGTCAATAATCGGCAAATCTTTAATTCTATTATAGAGTTCACCTGCGGTTGCATTTTCTAAAAGGTAATTATCATCTAAAAAACTCATATATTTATTCCATATTTATAATAAATTTCAATCATTTTGTTTTTAACCTTCATTTCCTAACATTCTTAACAAAGTAATGTGAATTCCTCGTTCTGTCAAGTGTCCTTAAAACTTTTTAACCACAGAGGACCCAGCGCGGTAGAACCGCTACCCCATCCCAAAAAAACAATTTTACCACAGAGGATACAGAGAGATAATTGTGTATTAAAAGAAAAAAACACTGAGGACACAGAGTAAAAAAAAGAAAAGCTCTGTGCTCTCCGTGGTTAAATATTTCGGTGTTGTAATAGGTGGGCGCTGTGTTTTATATTTTGCAAAAAAAACAAAAAGTCGACCGGTAGTACTACAGAGAAATAATTGTGTTGAAAAAGAAATAAGCACAGAGAAAACAGGAGAAAAATATATTTGTTGTTAAATACCCAATCCGCACCTAAATTTATCTCACAAGGAGGTATTGATACACAGAAAAAATATTATGAGCTAAAAGTATATTCGTGAATTTTATGGTAAAATATTTCCTGAAAAAGGCGAATTTAAGACATGGGGTTTTAAATTCGCCTTTTTTGTTTACCTATGATTTAAAGCGCTTTACAAAATTTTTAAATTACCTTGCCACCAGCGCTTTCTTTGTAATTGAGTTATTTTCGATTGTTATCTTAAAGAAATAAATACCGGAGGAAAGATTATGAGCGTCCCAACTTGTTTCATGAGTGCCGGCACTCATTTCCTGGTCAACCAGAGTTGTTACTGTTTGTCCGAGCATATTGAATACTTTTAAGTTGACATGAGTGCTCTGGGATAGTGTATAACTTATATCCGTGGTCGAGTAAAATGGGTTGGGGTAGTTTTGTTTCATTGTAAAACCGAGTGAAGGATTTGCTTGTTCCTGGCGTTCAACTATACTAAAGTTTCCCGGGTGTTGTCCGGGATGAGAATAACTGATTCCATCGTACCATGTTCGGCAAATATCGCCTACTTCACTATCTGCTGAGCCAACCATGATTGCTTCATCGTCGATAAACACATTCAGAGTATCATCGGCTTCGATTGTGACCCTTCCCAGATAAGTCTGATAGAGAAAAGTATTGTCTTCGCCTGTCAATACGAGCTCGGTATCATGATCCTCACTCATTACCTGTTTGCAAGCCATTTGTCTGAATATTTGCATGTTATCTTGTGAGAGTCCTGCTTTGATTCTCCAATCATCATCGGGGTTTGCCCAGAAGTTGACCCAGATATCATAGGTTCCCTCTTCGATACCTGTCGCTTGCGTTTTGATAACGGGCGCGTCTTCAAAGTCGATTTCAGCCGATGTCAGTACCGAGTTGCCGTTTCCGTAAGAAGTCCTCTGGTGCCACTGGTTGTCCGCAGGACCCGCATTGTCATTCGGACCGGTTGGATTTAGAGTTGAACCATCTGCTAAAAATGTGTTTTCCAACATTGCGTCCACATAGCTCATAAGCACGGTAGAGTCTGAAGAATTTTCTATAATTCCGACGACAGCCGCATCAAAGTTTTGTGCTTGATAATATGTTCCCCTAAACCATAGTAAAGCGGTATGACCCTCTTTCCACTGAGGAATTATTGGTCTGAAGTTATGCTGATTGGAATTTTGCGTTACAGGCGTCCAGGTCCAGGTTGCTCCGCTGTCTGCAGTAACCCCTTTAAATATTTCACGATAAGTGATATCTATATCTGTACGGGGGTCGATATGTGTCGAAATATATATAGTAGTCGGATCGTTGGGATGTAGAGCTCCTAATCCCGTATAGTCTGCTTCGGAAGGATACATTTTCTTACCGGCCTGCCCCAGGTATGTATAAGACCAGTTTGAGCCGTCAAAACGACAGTAAATAAAGGCGTGGTCTGGATCTATACTATTGTCGTTGCCGTTAACGGCATTGTTTATCCGGCATGTTAGTATAGCGGCTATTGTGCCGTCATCATATCTCATTAAATCGGCGTTCCAGATTTTTCTCATATAATCACCGTCGATTTCAGTGTTATCCTCGAATATAAGCTTAAAATCTAAAAATGAAGGAATATTCGCCTGGTCGAATGTGTTCGAGTCGACTACCGTGCCGTACGTGTTGTGAGTTTTTCCATTCTGTACATAGCCATGATACATGCTTGTTAAACCGTCTCGCGGATGTTCCTCTGTACAGATAAAATCGATGCGGTCAAAGTTGTTGCTACAGTATTTATAATATCCTTTATTGTAAGAACTCGTATTGTTTGTGCTCAATTGTCCCCCGAAAGACCAGTTGTCTCCAAGGTTGGTAGAATAAATGAAATTAGGGCAGCGGTTATTCGCCCGGGCGAAATTGTACATATTTCCTTCACTTGAAAGGTAATACATATTCGAATACGCGATGGTGTAGTTCGTGCCGCCAGGTATGGTAGTCCAGTCGAATACCTGTTCCGGAGTCCAGTCGGTTCCGTTGTAAATTCGATACCGGCTGTTGTAATAATCGTAATGTTGAGCGTACATGGCAATGTAGTTCCCGTCGGGACGCACAAAGAAGGCTGGTGCATTATGGTCGTCGCAGCTGAAATTCGCCAATGTAAATTTTTCCGATGATGCGCTTTGAATATCGTAGATAACTGCCTCAATTAGACCATCACGCGGAGAACCGCCCACTCCGTCATCGCTGGCATCGGAACCTAAAATCAATTTGCCGTTTACGGTGTCAACAACTGCTCGCTCATCCTGATACCAGCACCAGGCGCCGTTGTCGTTGAATTGAATCAAATCTCCGTATACAATATCATCGGTCTGCCCAAAGGCTGATACACTCAATAGTGTGATTAGGGCTGCTGAAATTGAAAATCTTTTGGCAAGAATTTTTCTGTTCATGCGAAATGCCTCCTTTACTATCTTTGTTATCTAGAGAATCTATAATTTATGAGGATAGTTGAGTTGTTCTCTATATTAATCGACGATTAATACTACTAAAATCCATTTCTCTGTCAAGCCTGTGTTTTTACCGTACCTCTTGACAAAGATTAATTTGTATTATAATTTACATAAATTAGGAGGTTTTATGAAAATTTTAAAAAATAAAAGAAAATACTACTTACAATCACTTTTAATTATTCTTATGGCTCTTTCTTTCCTTTTTTCTTGTAAAGCGACCAGCACCGGCCCTCCTCCTGGCCCTCCTCCAGCTCCACAGGTAGAGGAAAAAGACACTTTAAGTGGGGCATCGATTGAGCTAAGTGATGGTGATTTTATACTCTTGAATAACGACTGGGGAACTTCATGTAATTCAAGTGCATGTGATCAATCAATTATATTGTATACTGATGATAGTTACGGCTGGGAATGGAATAGGGATTCAACAGGCGATACAGATCCGAATTATCCAGAGGTTATATGTGGCACAAAACCCTGGGGTACGCAAACTGAAGCTGAGCTTTTTCCTATAAAAATTAAAGATCTAAATTCCTTTGACGCTAGTACGGATATAGTGTTTACCGCAATTGGAGACAACTGGAATCTCGCTTTTGAATTCTGGTTGACTGAGCAGGAACCGGGAGGCAATAATGTTTCAGGGTCCATAACCGATGAAGTTATGATATGGTTCGGTTGGGGACCTACCCATGAGGGAGTTGGTATAGTGGCCCAGGATGTAATTACTGATGATGAAAACATTTACGATTATGCCCAATATTATAGTTTCGACAATTGGGATTATCATCAGTTCAGAATTTCGGGGGAACAAAGAATTCCGTCTACGATTGATTTTAAACTGTTTGTAGATTACATAAGGGATAGGTACAATAGAAGTGATACTCTCTGGGTATCTGGTATGGAATTGGGTAACGAGTACTGGGATAATACCGAAGGAGCATGTACTGTAAAAAGCTTATCATATACTGTAAACGAAGAGACTGTAGTTTGCGGTTCGGACTAAGAAAATACTGGTAGTTGAGTAGTAAAGCATAGCCTTCGGATCAATTGAATTGTTAAATAGTTGAATTGTAAAAAAACAAATTTAGTGTGTTTAGTGGTTAAATTACTTTTTTGTAATTGTTGGGATCAGTTCAACAAATCATTCGCGGCGTTTACGAGGAATATATAAGACGCTCCACCGCTGATGACATATTCATTTTCTCCCCAGAGAAAAGGCCAGTCTTCTTTGTTTTCCGGAAAGTCAGGTTTCAGAATGATAACTCCGGGGACCACACCTCCGGCGATAAAGGAATAATCAGCCCTGTTGCTTCCATATGCTACCATTTTTGAATCTGTACCCACACCCGAGACAAATGAAATATCTGAGCCGGGATGGCATCCGTAAATATAATTTAAACCTTTAAAAACATATTCCCTGTCGATTAAGTCGGGAAAGGCTTTATGCAAAAAATAATTGTAGATAGAAAGGAACATAGCCAATCCGCTTCCGCCCCAGCCTCGGGTTGAAATAGGGACTCCGTAAGGATTTTGTTTCTCTATCTCTTCTATAAACTTTATGTTGGATTCTGCCAGTTTTTTCATTTCTTCTTCGTAAGTTTTATCCATATAGGGGATAGCGCGGGTGAGAGGTATGGCAGAGAAAATCAGCCGTTCCTCTTCAGTTCCCTTAATTAATCCTCTTATTCTTTTTTTGTATTTATCTTCTTTTGTAGTGATTAAAAGTTCCACTGCGCACTTTAGCTCTTCTGATGCCAGCGGACCACCCGTTGTATTTCCGCTCTTAAATGTATCAGGCTCGTGCCTGTGTTCTTCGTCCCATACTTTTTTGGCAGTGGTGAGACATTCTTCTGCCAGTTTATCATTGTATCCCCTCAGGGCGCGGGAAGCAGCTGAGAGAGCTGCCGCGGAACCATAATTAAGGGCGGTCGATTTACTGGTAAAAGCCCATCTGTCATCGGGAGTACCGCTCTGGTATCCGTTTGATTCAAGACTATCCAGTTCTGGATTGTATATAAGGTTATCCGTCTTGGTTAGCGCGTCTCCGAGATGAGTGTACGCGGATAAATCGGATGAAATGATTCCCGGAATCGCGTGTCCAACCGCTCTATATTGCGCGATAAGAGCCAGTGTGCCATGTTCTATCTGTTGAAGAATATCAGGTATGCCATCGGGATGGTGAATATCCACATAGTGTTTTTTCTGATCTATAGTGGTTTCATCGCGTGTCGGATGAAAATTTTCCCAGATTAGAACTAAATTTGTTATCACGGAATAATGTGTTTGTGTTCGAATATCGTAATCTCCGGCGTCAAACCAGCCTCCGATATTTAAACCGGGAATGTGTTCCCCAGGTTTATAAGGAGTATCCGTTGTGGGTCCCTGCGCGTACATGTCGAAATGTTTATGATTTACAGGTGCCTGCAGGGCGTCGTCTAAATGTGCGGCCCCGTGCCAGACTCTGTAGGCTTCGTTTACCATCATATGATCCATTTGTACCGGAAAGAAAATATCGAGTGTTGGGTACCACGCATTTTCGTAAATGTCTTTTGCAATTCTGAAGGGTTTCGTACGGACTTGTCCGTATTCTATTAAATATAAACCTGGTTCTTTTACTTTCGTGAAATCAAATGTAAAATAATTGTATCTAAAATATTTACCCCGATTTTTTATTTCGGATTTATGTTTTTCTATGAATTTTCCTTCTTTTGTTATCTTTAATAAACGGGCGGTGTTAAGTGGTTTATCGTTTTTATCGAGTTCTATTACCGCGATCTTTTTTTGCTTTGGATGGTATCCGAGCTGTGAATGCCCGATTACGGGTTTTCGAGTCCATTCAAGGATCGTATTTGCGGTTAAAAACCATTCTATAACTTTCCCGGATTTTCCTGCCGGAATAAGACTGCGAACTACATACCATCCGTTCTGCGCTTTGTTTCGACCATCGTATAGTAAAAGTTCGTTATTTTTACTCTTTATAGTTATGCGTCTCTCGGGGTCTTCGGGAGCGAGCGTGAGAGTTTTTCCTTTAGCTATTGGTTTTGGTTCTGTTTCACCGGATTTTGTTTTTTTCATCGGTCCGGTGGGGTAGAGGGGAAAAGTGTTGCTTTTTCCGTCCATTATATAAGCTTTTTTGAAATACGCCGATGGAAGAAATTCAAGATTAAATCCAGCGATACCTTCGAGTTCTTTGGGGAGAGGTTTTTCGAGATTGACGCTAAGAAAGATACCCCCGTCTTTTGCGGTTGCTTTTATTTTGAAGTGAAAGTCATAATCAGGATAGTTTAATAATACTTCAATACTGTTGTCTTTTTTGTTTAATTTTCTTTCTATTAGATTGGGGAACGGGTCCCACTGTTCGGGTGTGGGTTCCAGCCGTACGTCACCGTTTGTAGCTGTTCGTACTTCATGATGGATAATTTCGATTCCGCTCATTTTAGAGTCATCGAAATTTTCATTGTACCAATTGCTGTAAACGAGTACATTAAGACCCGAGGTTTCGAAATATTCGAATTCATTTAGTTTAAGATTGTTATTTTTATTTATTGTAGATGCCAAGGATGGGAAAACGATCGATATACTTAAAAAAATCGTTGTTAACAATATTTTTTTAAAACTAGATTTATATTTTTCCATTATTTCAAAAATATCATTTTTTTAGAATCTTGAGAACCGGAATTTTCGCTGATAATACAGAAGTATATTCCGCTTTCCACTGTATTTCCTTGTGAGTCTGTTCCGTCCCAGTCTACGCTGCCGGATGTGTTATTTGTGACTACTCCTTCGAATAACCCTTTTATTTTTCTTCCGGTTAAATCATATACGGCAAGTTTGATTTCTGTCCCTTCTTCTACGAAGTAACGTATATTAGTAAATATCCTGAATGGATTAGGAGAATTCGGAAACAAAACAATACCCGACGACGAGCCGGCATCCTGTTCTATCGTGAAAGTTTGACCTGCGAGCATTATTTCGTCTGTTCTTTCCGAGCCCATATTTTGAGACACGGAATACTCTACTGTTCCATTACCGGCTCCGTAACTGCCGTCTGTTATCGTAATCCAGTTTGCGTTACTTGTAGCTACCCATGTACATCCACTCTCGGATGCTGTAACATCGATTGTTCCTGTTCCTCCGTTCTCGTCAAAGCTCTGGGAAGTGGGGCTGATGCTGTAGGAACAGGTTCCTTCGGAGGGGATTAGTGTTATACTGTTGATGGTCCATCCATCTATGTCTGTACTGACGCGGATTGTATGTAGTCCGGGAGTTAGATGAATAATTATGGGACCTATGTCACCTGTAGTATCAGCAAATCCTGTAAGAGGTGTTGTGGCTACGTGTCTGCCGAGAAGCCACCAGTTTACCTCATTTATAACATCTGAAGCTGTGAGATTAACTGTGGCTTCGTAAAAGCCTTCTGACGGAATATTATACATGTAACTAACCCAGCAGTTATCACCCATCCAGGATGAGCCCATCCAGGATGACCCGCTGCCCACAGTATCGCGCCATTCACCGTAACCGAGTTTATACGCATTTCCATCCACTGTACCTACAGGATTTCCTATTGTTATTGGTGTTGGTGTTGAGGCCGCAAGATCCAAAATACCCTGATATTTAGGATGAGTTGTATCGTATATATTATCCATGAATCCCCAAAGGTAATTTTGAGTTAAAACATAATAGACAGACAGTTCTCCTCCCCAGTTTATCCATGTGTTATGATGTTCTATTATTTCATCTCGCATTCGCGGGTCTCTATAGGCCAGTTCCGCAACTGAGTCATTGTTTCCCGGTAGCCCTGGATCAAAATTCGGCCCTCCCTCGTAAGCTAATCTTTTTAACCCGTACAAATTACATATAAAACTGTTGAACATCATCGAACCTTTCCCTAATCCATCCGGCCAGGCATCGCGCCACCAATCGGTGTTCATCGATTTACTTTCCCAGAGTTCGTCGAGTGTTAGTCCCGGTGTATCCATATCCGGTGAATAATAGGTAGTTCCACCTCCGCCGTACAAGTAATAATTAACCGGATTTACTTGAGTCATTTCTATGTATTCCAGCGGAGACCATGAGGTACTGTGACGTACTCCCTGCCAGCAAAGAACCGGCCGAACATGAGTCATCATCGCATCATCTCCGAATACTTCTCTAAAAATATTACTTATTTGAACGGCTCTGGCTCCGGGACGGCGCCATGCCCATATCCAACCGTTGCTTGCTTCTTCCAGTGAACGGTTATCAAAGTTGATGTTTTCAGGGTCTCCATGATTTAAAACTACATCGACTGCCGAATCTCTGTATTCATTTTGACCATAATTCCATATTTCGTTGCTGTATTCTACATATAGATAAAGATCTTTATCCAGGCCTTGATAGTTTGTAAATTCATTTCCGTCACGGAAAAGTATTGCAAGCTGACGGACATAATCGTCGTCCACCCAGCGAGGTACGTTTATCCAGATATGTTTTTGAAGTTCATTAGCCATATTTATTACGCATTCCCAGGATGCCAAATCCCCGCCGTCTATATCTTCATCGTTGAAAGTATAATAGTCGTGTCTTCTCCTATCGTCCCAGGTTTTTTGCCGGCTGAAATTAGTACCTGTGAATTGCATAAACCGAATTGTGGAAAAGGGTTCGACTGCGTTTTTGAAAGCATCGGTAAGTTTTACACTGTCCGGATAACTTTCGGATGCGCCCGGGTAAATCGGGCGCATAATTTTCAAATCTTTTATTCCCCCATCGGTATCCTGAAATGTAATCCAACAATTTTCAAGCCCTTCGGAAGTAATAATGATATTTCCGGTGGTCTGGTTGGTCGCTGAATCATAAACGAGATTTTGTATATTTGCTCCGGTACCTCCGCCTCCAATACTGACTGTGGCTTCTCCGGTGAAGGACAGTCGGTAAGTGCCATGCATTTCCCAATTCGCCCATAGGAAAAGAGTCGCGTCCACAAGAGGCCAGCCCTGTGTGTCCTTTTCTCCCTCGGGTAGAGGATCCCATGTACCTAAATAATTCCAATCTCTTGATGTTCTAACTATATCTGCGAAAGCGTGGTGCTGACACCAGTCTGTAGGCCAGGTTAAATTTATTCCAAGGTCTGCTCTTTGAGCAATTAAAGATAAAGCGAAAAACGAAACGAAAAAAAACAATTTACCGAATTTGTTACATGCTTTCATAATCCTGAAAAACCTCCTCCTGTTTTTCTCATCATTTCAAAAATATCATTTCCTTTGAATCGGAAATACCTGATTCGGTACTAATATGACAGAAATATACTCCGCTTTTTACTGTATTTTCGTCATTATCAGTTCCATCCCATTCCGCGGTTTGGGGACCTTCTGATTGATATTCGTCGACCAGTGCTTTTATTTCCCTGCCGAGAAGGTCATAGATAATAAGTTTTACATTTCCTTGTTGAAGGACGGAATAGTCTATTGTTGTAGTACTATTAAAGGGATTGGGGTGATTTGGCTGCAAATCGATTCGCGTAGGTATTCCGGAAGCCGGCGGAACTGCCGCGGAGTTGGAATCAAATCCGGGTCTTTCCATCCATGAACTTATATCAACGGCTTCGAAGTCGCTTCCATGTAAACTCTTGAGTGAATGAAGTTCGTCATTGTCCCATCTATCGTCGTGGGTTCCCTGAACAAACCAATTGCTGCCATTATCGGCAACTATAATTCCATACTTTTTCATCGTGCGAAGTATAACTTGCATGCGTGGAGTGAAACCCGAAATATTAAAATCCGACTTCAAACGGAATCGTAGGCCCATAGGAGGGTAATCCGGATTGGTATGACTTGATGCGTAGTGTCTTGCCGGCCAGATATAGGCTCGCCGGGTACGTTGAACCGTAAATCTAATTGCATGATGAATTACACCATCTGTTGCCATAGCACGTTCGACTTCATCGTATCGAATTAATAGCGGGAAGATAGGCAGTCCTGCCGCGTCTGCGGATGTCCACCCGGAGGGTCTAAGAGCATTGGACATCAGGTCGAAAATCGCTCCTGAGCCCGCCCACCAGTCAGATGGATCCGAAGGCGGATATGTATCCCAATCATCCGGATATGGCATGGAATGTTCTGGAGGCCAGTTATACCAGCTTTCGTAGAGCAGGTTTGTACTCGTATCGATGACAAGTATGTGCCTGTCCCCGTTGTCATCATCTGTGTATGTATTTAACCCTTCGACCAGTGGAGAAATAGGAATGTGGTAGGGGCCTGGATCGCTTTCATACTCGAAAGTGAAAGAAACCGGATTTTGGCCAGCTCCTACCAGGTTGTATGGAATACCTACTGGATGCCCCTGGTAATAGGTTCCGAGGTCAGGGTGAAGTGGCGCGTCTTGCCCGATGCTGTCGATGAAATCATCTGAGTTTGGGTGTACCGGAAGGGAGTCAATCGGTGTATTTAATGCATGGTTTTCCGGAAATGACGTGCCTGTATAATCAGCCATTTCTGCGGCGCATACTGCCGCTGGGAATAAAGCCACCGCAAACAATATAATAAACAGAAACATTAATGAGATATTTGTCGTTTTCATAACATTATCTCCTTTTTTAATTGTATATTAAACACGCGGACTCATTTTAACAATATCATCTTTTTAGCGCTTGTAAACCCATTGTCACTCTTTAGCTGATAAAAATAAGTTCCGCTTGGGACTCTTGTTCCTTTTGAGTCCGTTCCGTCCCATTCCACGCTTTTTTGTCCTGAAGTTTGGTATTCGTTTACCAGTACTTTTATTTCCCTGCCGAGTTTATCGTATATGGTAAGTCTTAGATTTCCTGCCTGTGATACTGAGTAGTTTATGGTTGTAGTTGTATGGAATGGGTTGGGGTAGTTGGGTTGGAGATCGATGTGCGTGGGTATGACGCCGCTTTCCTCATAATCGTAAGCGCCGATGTAGTCGTTAAAACGACCTGCTGTGCGTGCCGGTGAGTTTTCCGTTAATTGTAAACCATCATCGTTTGTCCAAAATATACCGTCTGCTCCGGCAGGATTATTAATATTTACAAAAAGAGGGTTTTCTGATATACTGTGCGTATCAAAATTCAATAAATCCTGCCACTCTTCGTATGTGTATCTCGGATAAGGGTTTCCGGCGCGACGATCCAGATATTGAAAGCTTCCTGTTCCCATCATTATATACCAGTCGTTATAATCCCAGAAAGAGATGAAAGTCAGTGTATCCGTAGTATAAACGCCCGGATTATACGTGACGAATATATTGTTACAAATTTCATGACCGGAAGTATATCGTCCTAACCGGAGAGGTCCATCGTTTTGGTTTCCGATAAAAGTGTTGTTGTAGACTTTCGCGGCCATGTCGGTTGGAGCTAAGAAAGTTCCGGATAAGGCGAGGAAAGGCGCTATGCCATCGGTTGAATCGGATAGAAAAACATTGTGATGTATTTCCGGACCATCAAAATATCCGCTATCCATACATATCCATCCGCTTACACCTCTACCGCGTGATATTCCGGGTCCGATTACATTGTGATGAATTCTAAGATTTGAATAAGTAGCACTAAGGTCATAGTTTCTCGCCCAGATTTTGAGTCCATCTCTTCGGTGATCAGTTCTTGAAGGATCAAAAGGATTTCCCTCTAAACCGTTGTGATCTGATAGATCACCGTCCCAAACTTTGCAATTAAGTAGTCTATTGTGGTGTATATTTACATTGTCGAGAGTGTATCCGTCAGTACTCATACTGGCACACATGGCTACATCACAGCCAGTTACAGTAATGTTAGATAATTCGATGTTTTGTGTATTTTGTGCGCCCGAACCCACTATTATTCCATAAAATGCTTTTTCTATAGTTATATTATCTATAGAGATATTACTTCCCATAGCCCTTATCCCACAGCCCAAAGACCAGTAATCCGATGAGTTTTCTGTCCGGTTGTACATATTTATAATTTTAAGATTTTTGATCTCTATATTATCGCATCTATTCGAGAATATACCACCATTGCTATAATTGTAGTAACTTAACAATGTCACATCCTGTCCCTGACCGAGATAATCCTCATATAGATGATCTTCCTGCTGTACCCAATCTGTTCCTGTGGCCGTAGCTTCGATTATGCCGTTAATTGTTTGATTGTGATTGAGTCCTCCGTCGATGACGATATGTGTTTTATCCTGCATCCCTATGGCAGCATCCTCGGAACTGTTCGGAAGACCTCTTGAATTGAAAAAGCTTGATGACAGAACCGGTAAATCTACCGGGCAGTGCCATTTTCTCTCAGACCAGTACTCCCGGGAAAGTTTGGCTCCCGACGCGAATATAATAGTAATAGGCGCGCCTTCAGAACCGCTGCCCTGGATGACCAGTCTTGAAGAGATGATTCCGCACAAATTGACTGTATCTCCAGGACCTATTTTCCCTGTTGTTGGTGACGCACTCCAAAACGAGGCATTATTGAAATCTGAAACAGCCCAGGAATTTGTTTCATCCAGACCATTTTGTGATCCGGAACCATCTTGGGTTACATAATATTCGGCTGACTGTACCTGTACGCACAAAAACATTAACAAAATAAAAATTTTTGATATTACGATTTTCATAATCAATGTTTGTTCTCCTTATTCACCTCAAAAATATCATCTTCTTAGAACTCGCTTCCCCATCTCCCCTTCTTATCTGATAAAAATACGTACCGCTTGGGACTTTTGTTCCTTTTTTGTCTGTGCCGTTCCATTCCGTACTTTGAGGCCCCACAGTTTGATATTCGTCGACAAGTGTTCTTATTTCTCTGCCGAGTAGGTCATAGATGATGAGTTTTATATTTCCTGCATTAGTTACCGAATAATTGATAGTTGTGGTTTGGTTGAATGGGTTGGGGTAGTTGAGTAGGAGGTTGATAGGGGTGGGGGTTATGTTGCTGCCTGTACCATACTCATACGCTCCATAATCGGGCGCATCTCCGGACAGCACAACATCCCCATCTGACTTCCTATACAGCCAGACTGGAGCGTCATCTGCCCATGTCATGGAAGAAGCAAGGGTAATAATGTTTGTTTCATAATCAATCTCACTTATTTGCACCGTGTCTCTGACCGTGCCTATGGCTATCCAGTCGGTATGCAAAGTTGCTCTCGCTAGATCCGAACCCCATGTCCCGTCCTGAAAATATATGGCATCATCTACTACGAGTGTTATTGAGTTTGTGTCTGAACCATTCGCCTCTGTAAGATGTGTCGCACTGTCTATTACCGGAGAAGATGCCTGCAGTGAAAGGTCGGGTTTGCCGGTCCACTCGCCGTCGACAAAGATCAATGCCATAGGATCGGAAATATCAGGATCAACAAACTGGGGGTCAGGATAAGGAGTAAACGGACCTGACTGTCTGTCTCCTTCATTCCCCCAATTGTTTGTTATTGTATTGCAAGCTCCGCCGCCGCTGAGCCCCTCAAAAAACGCAGGATAATAAAGGCTAGTAGACGACAAATTATTTGTTTCTGACCATATATCATGGGCTAAATTGTTTTTGATGACATTGTTGTCAAGGGTTCCGTCGCATGCGTTACCATATAACATGAAAGCTTCTCTCAAATAATCCCCCCATTTGTTCAATAGAGTATCATCTTCATTTACAACACCCCACGAATCCAAATTGTAGCCGTTATAATAAAAGGTATTGTTATATATGCGATTATCATTTCCAGTGCACTCACCAATGGAAGAACCAATCCTCATACCCACTAATACATTACCAAAAAACTTGTTGTACCTGACAATATTTTTATCTGTATCTATTGTTAAACCTGAACCACTGCCCCCGCCCACCAAATGGGGACCACCATACTGCGCGCCATAGGAGATGTTGTTATCTTCAAGCAAATTAGACCCTGCAACATCCAGACCACTGGCATCTGTCATGGACATTACTCTATAACCGCACACACCTGTAGTCCACAAAGAACACGCTCCTTCTGTCGACCATCCTTCATTATGAAAGTAATTATTTCTTATAACATTAAATTTCGCGTTGTTGACACCAACTACATGATGACCACTGGCGTAAAAATGATTATCCTCAACTGTATTGTAATCGTTGCCGCTATTTTCAGCGTCACCAACGTTGTCATGACCAATATTTATTATACAACTGGCATCCCGGTCCACAAAGTGCCCAAATGAATGCCACGTGTTCCCATGGATCCAGTTGTGTTTTGATTCTTGTGAGAAATAAAATCCGTTATAATCACAATTCAAGTTCTTATGTTCGGAAAAATCACAGTCCGTTATTTCGTTATAAGAAGCATAGCGCAACTCACCCAGTTGATTCCAATTCGCGAAGTTTATACCCCTGACTGTAATATAACTTCTCCCGTCGCTAGGATCCTCTGTATTCCAACCGGCACAAAATAGAATGGCTTCAATAGCGTCTTCGTCGGAACCGTCTAAAGTCACACTTTCACCATTATAATTTACATAGACAATTCTATTTTCAGATGTGCCCGATTGTCCCGGATGAATGCAATCATTTCTCCCGGTTGGATAATAGATGCCCTCACGAAGATATACGGTATCGCCGGGAGCGACATTTGCGTTAGCGATTAGTAAATTACAGGGTATTTCTATCTCTAAACTTTGTTCCCATGTCCCAGTCCCATTTGGACTTACATAATATGTGGCTGCCTGTAATAACATCGATAATACATTTGAGAATAAAATTAACGATATGGTTTTAGAAAAAGATTTCATTTCTAACTCCTTATTTCACTAATATCATCTTTTTTGCACCCGCAACCCCATCTTGCCTTTTTATTTGGTAAAAATATGTACCGCCTGGGACTCTTGCCCCTTTTGAATCCGTTCCGTCCCATTCTATGCTTTTTTGTCCCGTTGTTTGATATTCGTCGACTAATGTTTTTATTTTTCTTCCGAGTTTATCGTAGATGATGAGGTTTAAATGCCCGTTAGCTGTCAGCTGATAGTTGATGGTTGTTGTACGGTTGAATGGGTTGGGGTAATTTTTCGGGGAATTTGCTTGGAGAGTGGTATCTGTATCGGGATCGATGAATGAACCGGAAGTTCTTAAAGGATGAGGGTATTTGTGGGGAGTATAGTAGGCTTCCCATTCATATCCCCCGGTGCCGTTATCTGCAGACCGGTACAATGTACCGACAATGGGATTGGATGGGTTTTGTCCGGTCATCGTTTCGAGATCCAATTCCTGATCTGTCACCCAGAAACCGAGACCTTCTGAGGTTGGTGTTATCGTATTCATCTCTTCAAGAGTGCCGTACCCGATTCCGCTTTTAGTGCAGGCGCTTCCCCCATAATATCCGAATGACCCGATGGGATCGATTGTACCGTCAAAAGCGATAGTGTTGTCCCTCCACCAGTTTTGGTTTTCAAGAATTAAAAGAGGATCATTAATGATTGCCTCTATTGTATCAGTTCCGGCTATATATTTTCGATTATAGTGGTCAAAATTAATAACGCATTCTGTGGATAAAACATCTCCGTTTGCTCCGCCAAAATTTTTCCAATAGTATGAATCATGAGGCCTTTGAATACAGTTTCCCGAAGCAGTTTTAAGATAGCAGGTTCCTTCACAGGAATATGGCGAAAAAGCGTCGTCATTATATTCCTCCCAAACAAAGTAACTTCCGTTACCATTGCTGCCCGACCATCGGTTATAGAAGAAGAAAACCTGTCCGGCTCTTTGATCCAGCCATCTTCCGGTAGTCCCTTTGCGATGGTTGCCGTAAACTTCAAACCCTATGCCGGCGCCACTATTATTGGGCTGATTTCCGTGAATGTCATGTGTTTGGGCGTAAGCGGAAGGACCCCGTGACGACAGGTCAAATGTATTATATCTGCTAACATAACGGTTCCCGTTCCCGCCGCTGATTATGAGAGAAGAGGAAGAGGTAGTAGTAGTATAGATATAATTATCCTCGAAATACATCGCGTTTAAGCTTCCAGGAACCCAGCATTCTACTTCTTTTCCTCCTCCAAGTCCTCCCATATATCGCCATGCATGAGAGCCATTTTGCATAATATTATTATGCACGACTCCAAACATTGCCAGATTTAATTCGATTGAAAATTCTGTTTCCCCGGAGTTCAAATTGACAAACTTGTTGTGGTCTATCATTACTTTGGTTAAAGGATATTCATGATGGTCGTTTTTTAGTAGTAGTGCAGCATATGCTCTGACCAGCTTCTCGAAAGTAAATCCGGAAATTCTAACAGGATAATCGTTTCGGGCTGTTTCGAGATCGGGTGAAACTGTAATAATATAGGTGTAACCGCTTGGTCCATCGTACCTAATAACCGTTGAATCGATTCCGGCGCCAAGTAGTGTTATTCCTTTTGTAATTAAAAGCTCACTATTCCATGTGCTTTCTCCGGCCGGCACCGAAACGGTATCTTCGTTATTTGCTCTATCAATCGCCGCCTGTACACTATCTCTTTCGCATGAACCTGCATTGATAATCTTAGCATTTAAGGACTTAGAAAATCCGAGTAACAATAAAAAGATTAATAAAATCTTAGAAAAATGCTTCAAAATAACTTCTCCTTTTTTTATTATATTCTATTCTATTCTATTTTTCTCCGTGTTCTCTGTGCCTTTGTGTGATAATTTACCTCAAAAATATCATCTTTTTCGAACTCGCTTCCCCATTTTCCCATCTTATTTGGTAGAAATAAGTGCCGCTTGAGACCCTTTTTCCGTTTTTATCAGTGCCGTCCCAAAGGGTAGTATGTTCTCCTGCTTGTTTTACTTCGTCTACTAATATGGTTATTTCTCTGCCGAGTATGTCATAAACGCGAATTGACAGATGACCTGTAACCGGCAATTGGTAACGGATAGTGGTTGTTAGGCTGAATGGATTGGGATAGTTTGGAAATAGCAAATACGAAATAGGAGTATCTATATAATGAGAGGTGTCATCGTTATACAAATTATGGATATCGTTACCTGAGAGGCAACTTTTATAAATCCGTACATCGTCTAGAATACCATTGAACGATTTCATCTCTCCGTCATCCGAGCCTCTTCCGATTAAAAGTTGGTTAAATAACCAGGGTCCTGTTACACCAAAAACTCTGTCGACAACAACCTGCTCACCATTAAGATACATTCTTACTACTTTATTTGTAGGGTCGTATGTTGCCGCGATATGTGAAAAAACGTTTGGTTGTAACTCCGGATATTCGACACTAGAAAGTGAGTAACGCGCGTTTTCGCTTGTTACCCATTTTATCGATACCCTGTTATTTACGAGTCCAAAATTGAAATTTGCCCATTCGGAATCATCATTTATAACCCAATTATCAACGGTTATCGTAAAAGGATTAACCCACGCGGCAAGAGTAAATGCCTGGTCGTCGCCGTGGAGAGAGCTGTCGTTCCAGGTTGGTACCGTGATTACATCATCTTCTCCGTCAAAAAAATATGCCGTACCTACTTTTACTTCCGTTAAATTGGCGCCATCTACTACTCCGTGATAACTATTGCCGCTGGAGTCGGTGGCATCGCCTTCGAATTTATACAACGCTACTATTTCATTCGGAATCTCACCTTGAGTTGTTGCCGTAACAACGTTTGAATAAGTCGATTGACCCGATATATCCGAAACCGCGCATACGCGAAAATGATAATCGGAATCCGGCGATAAATTAATAATTGTATATTCGGTTGAATCTTCCATTGCCGACTCTACCCTGTGAAAATTCGTTCCGTTAGTGCTTTGTTCTATTCTAAATCCCAGCTCATCGCTTGAATTATCATTCCATATCAAATGAACCGTGTTGTCCGAAACTTCCGCGGATAAATTACTCGGAGCCGCAGGAGGTGTAATTGAATTCAGATCGCAAAAGCGCTGTTGTGCCGGAATAATTCCTGAATATGGAAGATCGGGTCCGATAACAGGCCATGGTGTATCGCCCCAGGGAGCGTTGGTGAAAAAGTCAGGTTTACCTGTAAGATAGTAGGAATTGGGTATGTCGTGATTCATAATTTCCGGTTCCCAAAAAGTGTTTTCGCTGATATAATCAAAATTCCCGTGGCGGATAAGTGTATTCATCGTTAAATTCGTATCACTCCAGTCGTCGGGTTCTTCGAGTATGAACCAGACGGTTCGATTGAGGTTCGAATTATCATGGTGTAAAACATTACCGATGTAGCTCATATAGGGATTATTTTTTTCTATAAAAACAGGTCTGCTGGTGTATGAGTTTGAATAGCCGTCGGGACAAATCATTTTATTACGAAGGAAAATATAAGAAGAATTACTTCCCCAGTATCTGTCGACCGCCGCCTTGTTCGTGGAATTTCCTTCGAAAAGATTCAAGTAGGCATGGTGTCCGTGTGCGGACATATCAGCATGCATTTCCGTCCCTTCACCATTTTCATCCATGGATACTCGACAATAGTTATAGGCATACACGTTGCCGCAGACTCCAACAGCTGTCATCATTTTTCCCTGCAGATAATCGAAAATATTGTTTTCAATCAGGTTGTCTGTAGCACGATCGGTAAGATTTACACCATAGCCAGTTCCGCCGACATACTGGTGTCCGTATTCGAAATAACTATCCCTGATTTCGTTTCCCGATCCACCCCAGATTCCGATATGTGACCTCGAACATTTGTAACTACGGACGTTTTTCACCCAGCAATAGGCAGCGTGGTCCATTTGAATGTTTCCAAAATAAGCGTTACAGTCTACAACAAGCTCAATATGTAAATCTTCGACACCCGCGTTTTTTGTCGGCTCGACACATTTGCTTACAGCGGGATTCATGTCGAGATTATAATCGTAATACAGAGGTTTATGAAAAGTAAGAGTGTTACTCGATCCGTTTATAGCTGTAATAATTAAAAATTGACCGACCGCCCTGTATCCCCAGTGTCCTTCCGCCCAGCTATCATTTACAGAAGGGTCGACTATAGGACGAGCTATTACTGCCTCATCATTATCCTGTCTTATTTCGATTAAATCACCGACAGAAAATCCGGATACGTTATCTACGGTTATCTCGTTCGAACCCTTATCGCAGTCACCCAGAACATTTGCACTAAAACCTAGGGTGGAAGTTCCTATCCAGATATTTGTTCTTTGGTACTCATCCGGATCGGTGGTAAGTTTTTCGAATTTAAGGAATGTCTGGTCGGGACCGGCGCCGCGAAGAACTATTGATTTTCTGATGTTTATCCTATCTGTGATAAGATAAGTCCCCGCGGGAATAAATACCGCGCTGCTTTCAGGACAGGCATCAATTGCATCAAAAAATGCTTGTGTATCATCTGTTGTTCCATCTCCTACAGCACCATAATCTGAAACGTTTACGCCTACAGGATAGTTTGGGATTCCTCCCGGAATTCCCGGCTGCCAGTCTATTCTTCTGCTCTGTGGAACAATATCCTGTGATATTCCTTTTGCGGAGATAAAGAACAGCAATATTGTAAAAAAGTATTTTAAACGCATATTTTTATACTCCTTAATTTTATTTCACGAATATTATATTACTTGTACTCGCCTTCCCGTTGTCCCTTTTTAATTGATAAAAATACATCCCGCTTGAAACTCTTTTCCCTTTTTCGTCCGTTCCGTCCCATTCTGCATTTTGAGATCCGGCGGTTTGACATTCATTGACCAATACTTTTATTTCCCTACCGAGCTTATCATAGATTTTTAGTGTTACATAGCCGTTAGCCCTCAGCTGATAGTTGATAATCGTTTTTTCTGTGAAAGGGTTGGGATAGTTCTGATCCAACGAGAGATTATGGAGCAATTCTTCTTCTATCGGTATAAAAGAAGCTATTCCGTATTCGAATGCGCCGAGATCCATAGCCGAACCTATTACTGTTCGATGTAAGCTGTCGGCAGTGGGCTCATACATTGCTAAAACCGGATGAACTGAAGTTATAGTATCGGGAAGTGTCGCCGCTGAATCTACAGCAGGCGATGATTCCATTAATGTGAAATCCCGGGATGATTCATCGTTAAATCCGGGATATGTGCCCTCTATCAATTTTCCGTTTATATTGACGACTCCATACCAGTAACGCCAGCCTTCGACAGTCCCCTCCTGCCAGTCTTCACTTATCCAGTTTGTCCCTTCGAGATTTATTGTGCCGAAAGAAGTTCCTAAATTAAGATCTCCTTGTTTAATCGCGGGATTCCAGTAGAATATATTGTTATAAAGATTAATAGTGATAAGGTTATCCGCGAGGGTCGCTGTATCCCCCCAGTCGGTGCCCCCTTGAAACATATTCAATCTCCATGCATCGGGTGCTGTTCCTGTCATCAGAACAGTATTGTTGTAGAAGTAATGAGGACCGAGCCGCGCGTCTTCGGGGACGTTATCGTATCCGTAATGTATCAAGCTCGATGAGTGTATAGGTGAGTCGATGTCGTTGACAATAATATTCCCATATATATAAGTCTCATGGTAATTAAGTTCGTAGTATAACGGATTATGGCCCTCTTCGGCTTCTACTATATCCAGGGCGCGAGCTGAACTCACAATCCAGTTGTAGCGAACAACGAGACCGGCTGAACGGTCTTTAAATGATGAACCATGGGATCCCACGCGTACAGGTCCTATATAGTTGTATTGGTAAGTAATATCACCCGCTTCTGTATACGCGTTATGCATACCGTCATCACTGTCTGCACCATTGCCGTAGATACGGTTACGTTCTATAAGAATCTTTCTGGAAGTCAGTTCTTCGCCTCCCCTCGAAACGATAAATAATCCCTCTCCATTATCTGTGAGTTCGCAGCCCCTCACTATAAAGTCTTCTATTAATAAAACATGAATACCTGAAGCAAATGGGTGGTAATTGTTGATTGAATCGTTCATAGCAGTGTATGTGTTATTTTCGTTTCCCCCCATGATTTTTAGATTTTCGATTGTAATAAAGCCAGGTTTATATCCCCATGGGTCGGGTCCACCCGGTTTGATTAAAATAACCCCCAGGAATTCATCGTATTCGGTACTAAAAAACCCATCACCACCGTCATATTTGGCAAATTGTTCGGGAGTTATCGCAGCTTCTCCGCTCCATACGGGAAGGTCTCCTTCGCCGTTTGGTGTTCCAGTTATAAGTATACGTTGACTTTCTGTGCCCCTGCAGCGCAAACCGATTTTGACTCTGTACGGTTCTTCTTTCCAGTGTATACGTACTTCGTCTCCGGCTGAAAGTGTAAGCCAGGGAACTTCAGACATTCCGGTATCTGAATACACTTCATAAACAGTAGCCTTGGATGAGAAACTTAGCCCAATGATTAAAACAAAAAGTAAAAATAATTTAGTGAGTTTTTTCATCATCCTATATCCTCTTTTTGAATTGTTAAAATTAATAATAGTTATATTTTATAATAAGAGTTAAGATTTGGTATGTCAAGATGATAAAACATTAATCGCTTACTACTTTCCGCAACCCCCTTTTCTACCCCACGCAGAATTTATTTTTTTTAAATTAGGTATGGAATGGGTTTGCGGAACACCGATAGAAGGTAACAGATAGCGGAATGACAGCCTTGACTTTTATTTCCTTTTCAGTATAAATGAAAATACTATGAAAGTATTAGTTATTGGCGGAGGCGGCAGAGAACATACTTTAGGATGGAAGCTGTCAAAAAGTGATAAAGTATCGAAGCTCTATTTCGCGCCCGGTAACGGAGGAACTTCTGTTTTAGGCGAAAATATTAATTTCTCCGGGATAAAAGAATTACTATATTTTGCTAAAAAAGAAAAAATAGATTTTACCGTTGTGGGACCAGAACAACCCTTAGTCGACGGTGTGGTGGATTTATTCGAAGCTGAGGGTTTAAATATATTTGGCCCTACAAAAGACGCGGCTCGGCTCGAAGGCAGTAAAGCATTCTCAAAGGAAGTTATGGCATCCGCGAATATTCCTACCGCATCTTTTGAAGTCTTCGATGATTTTAAGGCGGCAAAAAAATACGTTGAAAAAGGTAGGGAACAGATAGTGGTTAAAGCCAGTGGACTTGCCGCGGGTAAAGGAGTTATCGTATGTCAAAGCAAAAAAGAAGCTCTTGACGCGCTCGAATCTTTAATGCAAAAGGAAGAGTTTGGGGAAGCGGGTAAGACCGTAGTGATAGAGGAGTTGCTCGTTGGCGAGGAAGTTTCTATTTTGGCCATTGTTTCCGGCGATAAAATACTTCCCTTTCTTCCTTCACAGGACCATAAAAGGGCATATGATAACGACGAAGGTCCTAATACGGGAGGTATGGGTGCTTATGCCCCTACACCTTTCTTAGGTGAAAGTGAAATTCCGGAGATTAAAGAAAAGGTATTCGGGGCCACGATAAGAGAATTACAGAAGAGAGGAATCGAATATAAGGGTGTTCTTTACGGCGGGATCATAATGACAAAAGAGGGTCCTAAAGTTCTTGAGTTTAACGTCAGGTTCGGGGATCCTGAAACGCAGGTTATTCTTCCTCTATTAGAGGATGATCTGTTGGATGTTTTGATGAAAGCAAACGATTATAATTTACCGGATAAGTTAAATTGCAGTCATAATTCCGCCCTCGCGGTTGTTATGGCGTCAAAGGGTTATCCTAAAAAGTACGAAAAAGGATTCGAGATAGATATACCAGAATCTGACTGTACAGTTTTTCACGCGGGAACGAAAGCCGAAGGCGGTAATTTTTATACAAGTGGTGGAAGAGTTTTAGCCTGCGTGGGTGTTTCGCATGATTTAATAAGCACGAAAGAAAAAACTTATAATTGTGCCGAGAAAATCGAATGTTCTAATTTATTTTATCGAAAAGATATTGGAGATAAAGGAATCAAATATCTGTCGCGGCAAAGCCGCTAATAATGTAAAAATCAAATATCAAAATGTAAAATTACAAATAAAAAATCAAAAATGAATTTTAAAAAAAAGAAAAAACAGACAATCCAGATAGAACAAGTATTTTTTATTTTTAAGGTTTAGGGGGATAATATAATTTTACATTTTAATTTGTCATTTTGCTTTTTAATTTTTGATATTTAATTTACGGAAAAAGATCAATGAAATTAAATGATATGTTTTTTACGGTAAACCAGTATAATATTAAGATAGAGGTAATTTTCTACTTTGGCTAATTTATTTGAAAGAGGAAAGGGTAATCCTCCTTTATCGTATCGTGTTAGACCGAAGAAATTAGATGGTTTTATAGGACAGGAAGAAGTGGTGGGGGAAGGGTCTGTTCTTCGTAATTTTATAGAAACAGAAAATCTTCCTTCTTTAATTTTCTGGGGTCCTCCGGGTTCCGGAAAAACTACTTTAGCCCAGATAATTTCTAATCATATAGACGCGAATTTTGAGCGTCTTAGCGCCACCGAGAGTGGGGTTAAAGATGTTAGAGAAGTTATACAGAAAGCAAAGTATCTTTTGCAGAATAAGAATAAAAAAACCATACTGTTTATCGATGAAATTCACCGGTTTAATAAAGCACAGCAGGATGTGCTCCTACCCTGGGTCGAAGACGGAACTATAGTATTAATCGGAGCAACTACCGAAAACCCCTCTTTTGAAGTTATTTCGCCATTGCTTTCTCGTGTGAGGACTTATATATTAAAGCCTTTTACTCCTGGGGATATAAAGAAAATTATAAAAAGAGCTTCTACAGTCGACGCGGAGCTTAAGGATTTAAAGTTCGAAATAGATGAAGAAGCTATAGATTTTCTGACAAAAATTTCTTCCGGGGACGCGAGGGTAGCCCTCGATGTTTTCGAATCCAGTGTACGAGTTTCTGCTGAGGAAAAACGTAAAATCGACAAAGAATTGATCGGAAATATTCTCCAAAGACAGGTTATGTATGATAAGACCGGAGAAGAACATTATAATCTTATATCGGCTTTTATAAAGTCGATTAGGGGAAGTGATCCGGATGCCGCGCTTTACTGGATGGCAAGAATATTAAAGGGTGGGGAAGATCCTCTCTTTATTGTCAGAAGAATGGTTGTTTTGGCGTCTGAGGATATCGGTAATGCTGATCCCCGCGCGATAGAGGTGGCAGTGGCGGCAATGGAAGCCGTTAAGTTTGTAGGAATGCCCGAAGCAGGGATAATTCTTTCTCATGCTGTAACTTATTTGGCGGCGGCTCCTAAAAGCAACGCTTCCTATCTGGCGTATAATAAAGCTCGAAGATTTCTAAAAGAACATCCTAATGAAGCTGTTCCTTTGCATCTCAGGAATGCTCCAACCGAACTTATGAAAGAAGCCGGTTATGGTGAAAATTATAAATACCCTCATGATTATCCGGGTCATCACATAGATGAATCTTATTTTCCCGAAGAAGTGGATAAGGAGATTTTTTACGAACCAACCGAGCAGGGCTGGGAGAAAAAGATAAAGGAAAGACTGAAGAAACTCCGTGGGGAATAGGTATTAAGAAAATAGCCTTTAGCCATTAGCTTTTCGCTATCAGCTAAAAAACAAATGCAAAACTTTCATTTTTGTATTTCTACTCTATAACTGTTTTTTGGTGTTGTGGGGAATATTTAATACTAAAGGCAAAAGGCGAACAGCTAATAGCTCGGGGTGTGTGTTGTTGGTGGGGTTACTTAAGTTTTTCTAATTCTTCCTTTATTGCTTCTAATTCTTTAGTAAGATTAAGTATTTTTTCAGTCAGGACATCTTTTATTTTTTCTTTACTTTCCGTAAACTCTTTAGGAGTAATTTTTTCGATTTTGAAATCCCGGGGAATTCCGGTTTTGTCTTCTTTTATTTCTTCAAGCTTAACCGGAATTTCTAATTTCTTGTCTCCTCTTATAATTTTAAGATTGATTGTATTGCCGGGTTTTTCAATAAGGATCATTTCTTTTAGTCTTTCGAGATAAGGTATGTTGCTACCGTTTACTGCTATTATTATATCTCCTGACTTTATTCCGGCAGTTTCAGCTGGTGAGTTTTTTATCACATCTTTTACGATAACACCCATATTTAATGGAGCATTGTTTACGATTGTCAAACCAAGCCAGGCTCTTTTTACAACCCCGATTCTTTTTATCTGTTCTACGGTATTTAGTATATAGTTTATTTTAATTATTTCCGCGAAGTTTTTGTTATGACTAAAAAGATTCTCGGGGAAAACAGAACGGTTAACGCAGCCCCCTACGATTCCCAAAAGTCTGCCTTCGGAGTCGAAAACTCCGGCGCCGTTGTTACCGGGGGATAAAGGAATTGAAAGATTGAAAGATATTCCTTCGGGGCTTTGGAGGAATCCCATCCCGATTAATCCCATAGAACCGAATGAATTGCCGTGCACGTAACAAATTTGCCCTTGTTTTATTTCTTTACAAACAGGAGATAGCTTAAATTCTTTTGAGACTTTGATTAGATGCATTCCTGTAGAGGGATCACGTCCGATAACTTCTCCTTTGGAAAGGTTCCCGAATTTATCTTCTATATGCACTATTTGACCGATTCCGATAAAACCCACAGTGGCAATATGATTTTTTTCTACAACTGTGCCGGTCATTATCAGATTTCCGTTATCTGTGCATAGCGAAACAACGTAAGGAGAAATACGCCTCTGGAGTTCGACAACTTCTTGATCTATTTTTGAAAGGTAGGTAGCGAGAATAATTAATATCAGATTCATAATAATTTTATTAAATCTTTCTTAGAAACTGCCTCCGGAATAACTTGTTAATACAAAATTACCTTCCCTTTCGTAGTGTACTTCTGTATAGGGAGTTTGTTCTTCTTTGATAACGTAGTATTCTTTTGGACTTTCTTGCGTGATATTTTTTTCTTTAGGTGTAAGTAGGGGGACTAGTAATGTTCCTAATATTAAAAGAAAACATGTCCCGACAGCGAGACGGCGTAATCTGTAGATTTTTCTTCTTGGGAATCTCATAATATTTTTAAGTACTTTTTCAGAAGGTTTAGGAATTTCTATACTCCTAACATTTAAGCTGATGCTCTCGTAACTTTCGAGAATATTAGCGCAGTTGCCACATTTATCTATATGTTCTTCGACCACGAGTATATCAACTCTGTCCAATTCTCCGTCCATGTAAGCTGATAGTAACTCTTTAATGGTTTTACAACTCATTTACTTCCCCTCCAAAAAACTTTTTAACTCATCTCTGGCTCTACTAAGTCTGGATTTTACAGTACCTTTTTCTATTCCAAGCACATCTGCAATTTCCGTATAATCCAACCCGTTTATTTCTCTTAAAATTATTACCTCTTTTAGTTTTGGCGATAAATTTTTTATTCCCTTTTCAATGTCAAGTTTTAATTCTATATCTTTGTTTTTTGTTTTTAATTTGTCAAATAAATCCAGGCTCAATTTATTTTTTCTTTTTCTCCAATGATCGTATACCGTATTTCTTGCTATTGTTATCAAATAACTTTTCCAGTTCCTGATGTCCTTATTTTTAGCTTTCATTACCTTTATAAAAGTATCCTGTAGTAAATCTTCTGCTTCTGCTCGGTTCTGGACCATGCTGTAAATATATTTAAAAATATAGTCATTATAATCCAGAAATACCTGTTCAATATTCATAGATAAAGACGCAGGAACCCCTATATATGTTCCATTTTTCTATTTTTTTTGTAGATATACAAATTTACCTCAGCTAAAAAATTTATTGAGTCTCTTTTTTTCTAAAAGGAACCTAATCCTGCCCGCCAGGAATATTATACCGGAAAACAGGCAAAAAGCAAAGGCATGATATTTCTTTAAGTACCTCAGTAAGTCATTGTTGATAATTAAAATTCTTTTTTCTCTTAAGGTTTTTGTGAGTCCTCCTCTTATATGTGTAGCCCCCGAGTCCGGTGTATACAGAATTTTATATTTTTTAAGTACTCTTTTAGAAAAATCTACGTCAGAGAAATAGAGAAAAAATCTTTCATCAAAATGACCTATTTTCTCAAAGATTTCTCTTTTGATTAGAAGCGCGCATGACATAGGTTGTTCCACTTCGGAATGTTTAGAATAATCAAAGTTTCTTAATTTCCAGGATATAATTTTCCGGAAACCAAGGTTGAGTTCCGGGATGCCTAAGGTTCCTAATAAAAGAGAAATAGGAGTTGGGATTTTTCTAATTGATTTTACAATATTGTTTTTTTCGTCAATTAGTTTTGGAGCTACTATGCCCACTTTTTGGGGAGCGATATAATTTAACATATTCGCAACGGAATTTTTTTTAAGGAAAGTTGTGGGGGTGATCAAATAAATGTATTTTCCTAGTGATGATTCCAGTCCGATATTGATCGCTTTCGGATATCCCTCATTTTTGCTTAGAAATATGTTTTTTGTGTTGAATTCTTTTAATATTTCTTTAGATTTATCTTGTGAGTCATTATCAACGACTATACACTCGTGATTTAAATTTTGCTCTTTTATTGAAGATAAGCATCTCTTCAAGTATTCGCTACCGTTGTAATTGACAATTACAAAAGTGATGAGAGGAGTTTCGAGTATTGTTTTGCTATCTTTTTCCATTCGTATTCCTTATAATTGGAAACTTGTGAGAAGGT
>Ga0307420_1000222_pt1 | contig 27720 bp, 61 predicted proteins | sample SalMarWE160240MG_2_FD_202167 | JGI IMG/M metagenome (GOLD analysis project Ga0307420, IMG submission 202167) | Salt marsh sediment microbial communities from the Plum Island Ecosystem LTER, Massachusetts, United States - WE1602-40 | ecosystem: Environmental > Aquatic > Marine > Intertidal zone >... | reverse complement strand
CGTGAAACCCAAGAGCCTGTTGGCCTGGTTGGCCTGGAAGAGCCCGATGAGAAAATGCCCGGGATGACCTCGTGAGCCTGGATGGCGCAGGAAAGGGCCAGCTGGATGCAACCTTGGTGAAAGGCTTCGTGAGCCGTAAAAGAGGAAGAAAGCCCTGAAGACAGGCAAGCCTTGCAACCCTAGAAGGAAGAGCTCGCTCGGTAGGGGTGGGTGTTACTGTGTATATAGCATGTTCGTATATAGGGGGGTGTTGTATGAATCCCTTAATCCCCGCGCTTTAAATCCTCCAGCCTCCCGTGTCGTTTACAGTAGTTACATGCAGCCATGGGGCTGTAGCTCCCCCTTGCATCGGACTCCTCGGGACTGACTATCAGGGGCCTCCCACATACAGCGCATAGGGGTGAGTCTATACCCGGCCCATTTGGCTGGTCATCACATTTGGGCTTCCCCGCCTCTTGAGAATCCATCCACTGCCGCAGCCCTCGTGTACCCCGAAAAATAGCCTAATCCGGGGAGTCAACTTCACCTCTATTGGCACAATTTGAGCCGGTGAGCGGAGTAGTGGGTGGCACAATCTAACACCTCATGAACCCCGTAATCCGTCACCGCCGCCACATCTACCGCCCAATCAAACCAATTCTCTCGTATCATAATTTATAGCCTTTCACTGTAATGAGACAGTCTTTTGAGACAGTTGTGTCTCAAAATATCCCGAAAATGCTTTTCCAAGCCCTCCAACTTTGATACCCCCCTATAGGGGAAAATGACACTTTTTTCTCGCAACCCCCTGTAATCACTCAATACCCAAAAAGTGTCTCATTTCGGCCTTTGACTACCATGCTTACATGTAAGCCTCTGTCGTCTAGCTTCCTTCGGCCTGCACTTATACCCCTGCCCTCACGACCCAACTCGGTAGCCATTCGCCGCATTCGGACTTACAAAAACGTCCTGACTACAGCACTTCTGGAGACCTCAACCGTCGCCAGAAAATGCTGTAATCTTAATGCTTTACCGACGCCTCGACCAGACCGCAGCCTGATGTGAGGGGGGAAGGAAGGGGGTATTTCGGTCCCTGGAAGGAGGCTTGCGGAGCGTCTAGAAGGAAGGAGCGTTCGGTTGTCCGAAGTTGAGGTGGCGGTGGGCGGAGAGCCTGTCTGAGTAGTCTGTGTATATCTACCTTTATTCTTATAATTATACTTCCTAATCCAGCAACCCGCGCTTTTCCAAGCCCCTCCGCTTTCCATCCTTTGTAAAGGAATGCCTCTTTCAGTGTAATTATCCGCTACCAAGCTTCACTCCGAATTTATATGCTTTTAGAGCCCTCTCTCCGAATCTTTGCGCTCTATAGTCGGTGTCCACCCGAACCTTGTTCGAAGCGCCTCCAGCCACTGCGCTTTTATCCCACGAGAACAGATGCCCGCACCCGTATCCGATGTGTTCAACCTACTAACGTGGTAACCATAAGAATTCCCGTCAATCCCCGGGAGGGGGCCACCCTAAAAATCGCACTGTTTTTGGGGGGCCTCTTTTTATAGAACCCCGTCTTCCCGATATCGTGGCCGAAACACGGGATTACCTGGTGTAAAGCCCAAGGCTCTCTGCGCTCTGTGAAGTGCAATAATAGCTGTGTAGGCAGCTTTCGACGCGCCCTTTCCTCTGAAGGTCTCCCGAATAGCTTCAAGCTCCCTCAGAGCATCCATGCCCCGCTCACGCTGTTCTTTGAGCTTCGCAGCTTCCAGGCGCAATGCTCTCTTCGCTCTGTCCAGCTCAGCGCTTTTCAATTTGATACGCTGCCTAAAACTCCTCTCTGCCCTCGCCTGGAACCCCAATACTGACTCACTCACTTTGACCTCCTTTTGCTGGCCCCTTTTCGAGAGCCGGCCCTCTTACGCCTATCTCAGTCATACCCCGCGCCTATACTACCTGGGTACAAATGACCATCGGAAGACCCGTGGACCTGCACACATCCAAATGAGCCAGGCACACCAGGGTGTAGTCCGTAATCGTATCAGCCGCAAAATCTACATGAATCAGAATCCCCCTGTTGTACCCAAACATCTTCCAGCACCAACTAGAAGACACCTTCTTCTGAGTTAGTCCCCTGTCAGCCCACGCCTGGACCGTTTTGTGAACAACTCTCTTCTTCAACCGCTTTCTCATCGTCGAATCCGTCTCCTCGCTGCTCCATGTATTCCTTCGCGAACTTCGACTTCGGATACAGCCGGCAGATCTCCTTAGGCATGTCCCTCTCAAGATCCGCTACAGTCTCGTACACCGACGAGCTCTCGAATCCGTTCAGTTCGTCTCCGAGACGGAGCGTCCACCCTCCATCCCAAAAACAACTGATGGAATAGTTTATCTCTGACTGATATGCCGCAATCATAACCCAAGCAAGTGTTGGACTTCTCATCGAATTACTCCTTCCCCTTAATTAGCCTCTTCAATATGGCTTCTCTATGCTCAAACTTTACCTTCTCGATGTGGTCATCGATGTAGTCTAAGTACTCTAAATCCTTTCCACTTAAATCGCTTCTGTTTATCATCTCCATAACTTAAATACTCCTTGTAGTCATACAACGGACAGGCCCACTGTCCATCTACGCGCCCGAATTTCTACCATTCCCCAAAGAGCCGGCAAGTCAAACATAAGAACCCGTTAACTCTCGTTGTCCTCTTCTGGTGACACATCATCCTTATGAACTTTAAGAACATCTTTAAGAACATCTTTAAGAACATCTCCCAAATTCGTGCTTACCCTAACCGAATCAAATGAGCCTTTCGAATCTACCATTTCACTGAGTTCTTCAAGGGCCAGCTTTTCAGAAAGGTCTCTTCTCTTCTTCTTCTTTGAATCTCGAAGCATCGTCCTCAATCTCCTTATGCGGCATACCAATGGCCTCCTTTACAGCTTCATGCAATTCCTCCAAAACTTCATCAAAGGACTTCTGAGCCCCTTTCAAAAGAGCCCGCCCTTCCTCCAACCACTTACGCTCTTCTGATACCCCCTCCTCACTCACGATGCCTTCTAGATAGGCGTGGAGCGACGCTTCACTGTACACCTGAAGAAGCTCTCCATCCTCGTACTCATACGCCAGCGTCCCTATTTCGCTTATCTTCCATTCCTTCATCGTATTATTCCCTGAATACCTCGGATAAATCCGTGCATCTATCCGCCCTTACCCTTACCTCCTTCGCATCTCCCTCCAACACTCGGATGCAAGCTCTTGCACAGTCGATACAGACTCTCACCTTTCCATCTGGGCTCCGTGCAAGACTTCCTCCGTCGAAGAGCTTTCTGCAAAAGCTACAGCTATATTTTTTACCTTTATCCATCAGTACACCCTGCACCTTCCGTTAAGAACCTCATCGTCCTCCCGAGCCCCAAATATTGAATTCGGCTCAGCTATGATTCTCCCCAGAACCTTCTTACACCTCGAGCAGCACCCCGTAGCCTCATAGGTTCTCCCGTCACTCGAATACTGAAGACCCGTCCCGACCACACCCGTCTCCCCACACTCACACACCGGTCGCTCCAGTCTTGCCTTCTCCTGTGACTCTTCAAGTGTCAACGGCCACTTACGGCCCTCCAGAATAAGATATACTTCCACTTCAATCCCCTACTCTTCGAGCCTCATTCCCTCTGTCTACAGCTCTCTCCTTGGTGTCCATCTCAGCCTCTTCCACTCGTGCCTTCGGTATCTTCAATAAGCGTCTTCTCAAAAGACATCTTCTTCGATAATCCACTGACCACCCTCTTTCTTCTGAACTTCGACCGCCCACGGGCCGTAAACATCCCTAACCACTATATGACTCACATCGTTCCTCGCAACAATGTTCCCCTGACTATCCTCCTCCTCAATCTCATATCCCCTGTCAACTGCAGCTTCTGCCGGAGTCATGTCCGACGCTCCAATTGCAAAACCCTTCCCCGAATCATTACCTTTTCGCCATAGGTCTAAAAGACCCTTTGATATTTCCATGACCCTCAAAACTCTTTCCTTTCAAAATCTATAAACCGAACTACTCTGCTGCCAACTTCTCATCTTCTAGTTTCCGAATAAACCAAGGCTCTTGGCAAGCAGGAGCATGCTTTAATTCTTCTATCCGCTTACGCTCACCCTCACTCCTACCAAGATCTGCTGTCCGTAAAAGACCGTACAGCTCCTTTCGTAAACTCGCCGCTAGAATAAACGCTACCGCGGAAGGGAACGCCCTATAGAAATACTCCTCGTCAACCGAAAGCATCTTCATCCAATCCTCACAATTCATTGCCTCGAGGCGGAATTGTCTCTTATTATTCTGTGATCTTAATGACTTATAGAATCGAGAAATCTACCTCGAGGCTCTGAAAGGACTCATCTGCTCTATCATAACCTTCCCCTCAGCTTCATCCTCCGGATACATCTTTATGTGGCCCTCAACCTCTTCCCGCGTCGTAAGATTCTCCAACACCGCCGTGCTGTCCTCGCACTCCCCATCCTGATACAAAGGGCACTCAACCCCGCAGTTCCCTGTCTGTCCAATATCAAAACATTCCCCATAAATAGACATAATCAGCCCTCTCTTTCCTTATTTGCCCTGTCCTCTAGGTGAGCCCTGGCAATCTTCCCAGCCTCCTCATCTGTCTCCGCATCGAAGTACTCCTGGGGCATCGTCATGAACTCATCCTTGGTCAAGGCTCTCCTCAGGCTTTCTTCTGGCATCAGCTCAACCTTGAACCTCGCGATCAGTCTGTTACAATCCGGAAGATAGCACCGAACCTCCATAGTCTTCTCGTCCAACATTGCCATACGAAGTGGAGCTGTTGGATGACATCGCCCATGGATCTCAAAATCGCCGCATAGCCCACATCCCTTTATTCCTTCACTCATTCTATTGCCTATCCTTCCTGAACCAGCTCCATCTCAAGCATCCCCGGGTAGCATCCAGGGTCCCTGGGAAGAACCATTTCTTTCATTTCTTGGACTCTCTTCACAGAAACGTCTCCGTGAAGAAATGCATCTATACGCCTCGCACTCTGCACCGGATACTGAATGAGCTTCTCAAACGGAACTTGCAGAACCCTTGACCCTTCAAGCTCCAAATACTGATTGATCTTTGCGTAGGATACCCTCAGCGACTGAACAAGCTCCTCGGTGCATTCCGCAATCTGGGTACCCATAATAAACCCGGTGAACTTCTGGATGCTCTTCGCCTGCTCTTTGAGATCCCTTGTCATCCGAATGATTTTCGCTCTATGTCCTGCCGGCGGCAACTGAGCATCCGCATCTACGACCTTCACCGCAAATCCGTCTATGTCTCCCCATGGAATTTCCATCATAGGGTACTCCTCAAACGCCGGCGAATCCCCTTTGCATGGATACCCAGAAGCATGAATCATCTGCATCATCAAACTCAATCCGCTTCTCGTGCATCCCATTACCAATACTGTGTCCTTATTCATCCTATCTCCCATGCTTCTTCTCAGGCATCTTTCTCCACCTTGATACCGCAAACAAATTATGCTTGTTCTCCCCAGTCCCCGGATACTTATTGTCCCACCAACTTCGCCAAGTAGGAGCTCCCTCATGAGGCTTATATCGAACTAAAGCTGTTATGAACCCCTCAGATGTCTCTACTATAACCTCAAGCCCGCACGGTGGAAGCCCTTCCGAGGTCTCAATCCAAACATCCATCGAAAGCTTTTGGATATCCCTATTGCTGTAAATCTCTGGATCAGGATTGAGACCCCGCTCAGCGGACATTCTCGCAAGTTCCTCGTAGACTTCATCCCGCAAATTAACCTGTAGCCGTTTCATGGTGACCTCGTGTTTTTGTGTCTTCATTAGACTTGAAATCTTTGACTTTTTCTTTTCTATGTCTTTATCGAGCAACTCGATAGACCCGCCAATGTTCTCTTCAGAATTATCTATAAATGGCTCGACGATCTCTTTCCACTCGCCAAGATCGGCTGACTAAAAATTTGCTCCCATAAGCATAGACAAACCTGCTTTAAGCTTTTCTGTATACTTAAACAGCGGGTAATCAGTTATTCCCGTAGAATTACCAAATGCGAATCTAGAATACACATTCCCAAAAAAATCTACATCATAATCCGAACCAAGGTCTACAACCTGCTCTTTTGGTACTCCGGATGAAAAGCCGTACAACACTTGATACCCAGAAGGTGTGCGAGTTCTTCCTGAGACATAGTTTCCCCCATCATAGACTGAACTCCAAAACTTACTGACCGCAAAACTCCCTGGAACTGTCTCCCAATCCTGTGCCGATACGTCAAAACGTATAAAACCTGTGTTTAAATCACGAACAAAAGTATAAATATAGTCCCCTACAGCCTTCAGTCCCGCAATAGGATACCCACTTACATTACCAAACCCCGTCCCAACATAGCTCCAAGTCTCAGCAATCGGGTCTACTTTAATGTACTTATCATTGATTCCGCCATTCAAATCACCATGCCTCATAGTATACAAACAGCTATCGCTTCCCACAGCCCAATTCCAAGAAGTAAGCCCATTAAAACTAAGCGGAGATCCCAGATTTGACGCGACTCCAGTAGTCAAATCAAACTTCTTAAAATCTCGATTATAAAAATAATACGGAGAAAGCCAAAGCGCATCCCCATACAGCGTAGATACCTGCCCATACCCCGAAATCGAATCTCCATAATCATCCATTGTGTCCGTCGGTATATGATATCGCACAAGCCTGTTATAATCTAATGGAATATACAATATATAATCCCCATAGACATGAAGTTTTAAAAAGTTCAATCCACCTTCGCTCCCCCTTGGAGCGCCTATTTCCTCGAGCGTATATGAAGATAAATTTATTCTATAAAACCTATTTGATCTTACCGGAGCCAAATAAGCTTTTCCGTCCGTTCCCACAACTGCATAATCATGAATAACCCAATCTGTGGCCGTAGTATTTATTGTTCCTACATTAATCAACTGCTCATCAGAAAGTCTAAATACATTTACTACTTTTCCTGTTCCTGGCCTCAACAATACTATATCGGAGTTTATTTTAAATGCTTGAGTCTGATATCCTATATTTGTAATTACTGACTTCGTTATATCGCTACCCAGCATGTTTGCGTCTTTCTCAAAAAACTTCTTTATAGTTATACTACTAAAAGTATATTTTTAAAATATTCAATGGTCTGCTAAGACCCTTGAATAAATTCTTCATGACGTCACCCAAACTTTCTATCTGGATATCTTATCGGTCTATCTTGAGTGCTCGCCGAATCTCCATTGCCTTTTCGGTCTTTCCGTATTCATAGGCAGACCTCATTGCGAACATCACCGACACGGTTATCTCTTCCCTGGACTCCGAGTTCCCCACCCTCGTATTGTGACGACTAAGAAGGTACTTCCCCTTCTCCCGGCTCACAACATACTGGATTCCATTTTCATAAAATCGAAGTACTTCCTCATCATCTTTGCTCATGCAACTTTCTCCTGAAGCTCCTCATCCTTTGATCGGTCATCCAGAGTCGAACCTGCGCCTCGCTCGCTCCAAAACGCTTTGCGATAGATGACACCCTATCAAAGTCAGGCTTCTCGCTACACTTCTGCTCCATCTTTCGATATGGAACCCCTCGAAGGATCCCATACGCCAATAAATTGTGCCGAGAGTGGTCTCTCTCACGACTTCAGTTCGATGCAGGCTCAATCTCCACTTCACCATTCCCCTTGGCCTTCTTCGCCTGACACCGGATGATTCTTGCCTCTGCTGCCAACGACAGCACTATTCCTTGTCAACGAACTCCTGAATTCTTTTGGCCAATAGGATCAATCTATCCCTGTCAAGAATAAGCCTAACCCTATCTGACCACTTAGAATCCCCTCTAAGCTTTGTATCTGGAATGTAACAACCTATCCCAGATAGCTGAACGTGTATCTCATTCTGCACGGACTCCACTGGCTCAACTTCAATACTAAACTTATGCCGTATCTTTGGTGGAGTTACCATCCCAAGTTTTACTGCACATTCTGGACAAAAATCTTTTCCATCAAAAGATATCCATCCAGCAGCATGTACCGCTGCGCTAAGACCCGCCTGTGTCTCTGCGCTTTTATTGAAAATAACGCCACAGCTTTCACAATTTAGACCAACAAAATTTATTCTCATTATATCACTCCATGTCAAAAGAATACGTCAGAAGAATACATCTCTCTAACTCTTTGCTGATAGATTCTACACATCCTCTCCGTCGCTTACATCTTGAAGGCCGAGCCTCCAAATCTATCCTTTGTGCTCCCGCTGAGAGTCGAACTCAGACCGATAGGGATTGAAAGCCCTCAGCTCCCCACTGAGCTACGGGAGCTTTGTTTACCTCAACAAATGCGCCGGCTCATGACCGACTCTTCTTTGGCCATAGCCTTGCAACGTAGCCCTTTGCGATTTCATCCTCGCGGGCTTCATCTTCATTTTCGAAAAAGTCGGCCTGAGCTCTCAACCAGTTTACAAGCCTGTTCTTTTCCTTCTTTGGAAGAACTTCAAAATTCTGCACCCAAAGTTTCGCATAAGGATTATCCATCTCAGATCCTTTCAGGCGAATCCTTCGCCTCTCTTAACACATCTCCAGCACCCTACACCTTGGCGCTGGTATTTTTCGTAAGCCATCGGACCATTCCAGACAATTGTCCAATCATGGTCCGGGTCCGCTGCCGCGACCCTCTCGACCTCCACTACCCGAAGCTCCTTGTTCCTGTCCATCTCAGCGTTGCCATCGTATACAAGGTCTCCATCCTTATAGACACAAGCATCGCCTAAACCGACTGCAATAAGGGCGTCCATTTCGAGAAGCTCATCATCAACAGAAGGAAGAATTTTCCACGCCATCCTCTGAATCCTTTCTTCAAAATGTCTACAAATGTCTAACGTTTCAATCCACGCCCCACTTGGGACGACTGATACTACACGTCCAAGGACTCCAACTCTTTCTGAAGGTCCTCCTCTGACATGCTCTTGAGCTTCTCGTCCTGTCTATCTGCGAGCACAGCTGCAATTCGGTCCTTCCGAATCTTGTTCTCTGCACGAGACTTCCGTCGCTCGGCTTCCTCGAGTTTCACTTCGACGATGTGCTTCACGATATCAATCTGGAGATTCAGCCTGGAAGTAGCCCTTGTCGGCTGCTTGATCAGGCTTTCTTCACACGTCTCTTTTTGCTCCGATCGAAGCCCCTGATAAATTACATCGAGATCCTCGACCTCGAGATCCCAAAGGTCCTCCGTGGTCATCTGTCCGCGGAAATTGAACCTCAACTTTTGTCTCACAGCCCTTTCAAATAATTCAGACACTTTGTCCTCCTAGAAGGTGATTCGTACCACCCTTGTAAAGCTCCCTTTGACCCTTACAGTTACGGAAGCGCGCTTCGTTGAGCTGAACCCGAGACCTGACAACTGATCATCAGAGGGCTCAACTCGCATCTTTGCACCGAGAGCTTCAAATACCCTCTTGTGTACCAACAATTCCTCTTTCAAAAACTCATTGAAGAATCCATTTGGGCTCTCCGGATTCCTGCAACCCTTCAGCAAGAATAGATAATGCCGATGGCCGATCCCTTCCTGCTCATCCCAGTAGTTGGGGGAGTACATCACCGCAGATACCGGATAAAACGAATTCGTGTTCAACCCCCAAATTTCACGACTCGATTCCTCTGTGCTGAGGATCGGCTTGATCGAAAACTTGTCACCATCAAACTCTACTTCCGCAACCTCGATGTTCTGATTCTGTCGCAACGGCTTCGGGTACTCGAACGAATAGACCTTCCCATCGAATTCGATCTCTGCGGTAAAACCAGACTTACCGCCACGATAAGAATAGTCATTGACATAGAACTTGTACTTCCCTTTCTCCATCCGCTCCGGGTCTGTCCATGTAATGTTTTCGACCGCGACACCCTCGGGATGAATGATGTCTACATCGAGCGCTCCCGTCGTCGACTTGTGCTGCTTGTTGTTGTAGTAGATATGGTATCCACTTGGCTCCTTGCAATGCGCATCAAGATCGTCCAAGCAATCCCCGCGCTCGTTCCACTGGATTGAAAACCGAAGAACTCCCTCGATATTCCCCCCATGCGACTTCACATGCTGCTTCATGCTGTCGGTGATATTCCCCGAATAGGCCCAGGAGAAGCCATTGTTCCACTTGAACATTGTTGGGCTGTCCGGGTCCTTCGGTGCAATCAAAGACACTAAATTCCCGTCGTGTCCATTTTCAAGGAGCAACTCCAGCTCTACGGCCTTCGGCAAAATGTTCGTGACGAAGTCCCTCGCCGTCACCTCCCCAACCCTCCCAAAATTCTGCACCTTCTCGGGAACAGAATCTGCCAACTCTGCGAATACATCCCCTTTCATCTCCTTCGCTGCATCTCGATTTGCAAACAGGATGTTGTTCACTGTGATGTCCCCTAGAGTGGCGTGCCTCCTACCCAGGGAATTGGCTAATCCGAGATACTCAACGGTCTCCTGAGCCGCGGCGACCATCTTCTTTGTGAAGATCGCCTTCGGCCGCTTGTAGCTAGATGGAGCCACGATTCTCTCGTATCGCTTCACAGCTTCATTTATATCTACACCGGTAGCGATGTCTGTGAGAAGAACACCGATCGAATGATTCTTGATTCTTGCCAAAGCGGCGCCGGCCTCAACCGATACGGCCCAACAGTAGTTCTCCTGCTCTCTTCTGTCTATGGTGACATGATAGCCCAGAAACAGAGAAGAGAACTTCGATAGCGGCCCCGACCATTCCTCACCCTTGTATAGAGACCCTTGAGAGATGAGATCTCGGACCGTCTCGACTGAGTCTTCGGTGAGCTCCTGAAATGACCTCTTCAGAACATTCCTATTGTCCCGCATTTGCCCCTTGATTCGCCCGACGTCGTCCTCTTTGTAGGTCTTCACGGAATTCGCGAGCACCGCATGAAAGTGATACCAACGATGTGTACTGCCGTCCGCAAGAATCTCTACACTACTCGCCGTTCCGAAGGCCCTTCGTGTCGGCAGGAATACATCCTTTACAGCCTTAGAACGAATCAATCGAGCCATGGCATCAACAACCGGCTGGAACCTATCATCCCCAACCTGGAAGTCCCAAATCGTGACGACCTTGTTGTCAAGGATGGCAATAACCGCTCCGAGATCTCGAATGAAATTATGGCAACAATCACAATCGTGTTCCCGACGTTCCCGGAAAACTTCGTTCGTACCCGGAGGAAACGCTTCCAAGTACGTCTCCCACATTTCTCCTCGATTCGTGCTGACTTCGAACAGATGCGTCTGCCCATTCGTCAGTTCCAAAACGTGGTTGCTCAATAGTGTATTAAAATTTTTAAACTCCACGATTTTCTCCTTGAAACATCTTTTTGCAATAAGAGGACCTAATCATAGATGTAATCGCCCCTCCCATATTGATTATTCGACAATCCCCGAACATCCCACAATATCCCATCGCAGCAGCTCGGAATTTGGTTTGGTTGAACGGACAATTCCAGGAGCACTTGTCCTGATACTTTCTGTTCACAATCACGTAAAGCCCAGAACAGACTATCTCTACATCCTTACTCTGATCCCCGAACAAATCCTACTTCCCCTTTCTTCAATACCCAGAATCATCCGCATCCTCCACTCCCAACTTTCTTGGCTTAGGAGATTCGCTTGGAACTTTCCTCGCAGCAACAACAAAAAGACCCCATAGATGCTGAATAGTCTCAACAGCAAACTTAGGATTCCTCCTGCACGCCTCTAGAAGAGAAAGCTTCTGGCTCCCAATTTTGTACGTCAGTATCGCCGGCGGAATTGGGGACTTATTCAAACACTCATCCGTGACAAATTCTCCGTGAAAAAACTTTAGAACCTCAGAATTCACTTCGATGTCGTCGCCCTCAACTACCTCATGCCCTCCGAAGACCCCGTCGAGAGCCTCGACAATTTCCTCATCCATCAACAACTTAGATGCTGATAAATAAGCATTAAGGGGAAGCATTGCTCTCCATTGAAGAAGATTCCTTTCACCGAATTTAAGAACAAATCTATGTTCTCTGTATGTGACAATCTCCGCATCGGTTTCTATCGGACTCAATAAACCATCTTCGTTAAATGCCTTCACACATGGATCCTTCATTTTCATAACAGAAAAATCCCTGCCTTCAGGCCCACCAGCCCTACGCTCTCCCGATGCAGGCCCCCCGAAGAATCTCCGAACTATCGCCCATGGATCTTTCACGGTTTCCTCACTTCTGGGTGAATCCGTTCTCCAAAACAAACGGAACGGGCTCAAGCATTACACTCTCGCTTGTTTCATTCCTGGAAGCACTTTAAAATCCTGACTGCATCTGAGCACCTCTGGCCGCACAAATCCCACAGGAATTTTCAGCAACTTCCTCAATCTCTCAACATCTCCATTTCGTTCATTCCTTGGGAAATTCTGTATATTTGAATTCGGCACACTGCCTCCTTTCTACTAGGGTAGATCGAGCCATTCCGGAATCGGATATCCGAACTCTCTCATGAAGCTCAAGACATCTCCTCTTCGAATCCTAAGATGCCTTCCCGGTGTCCTGAACGCCTTTATGCTTCCACCTTTCACCCAATTGTGTATGGTCTTCAAATCGACCGCGACAATCTTTGCGACCTCCGGTGCCGAGAACAGCTCATCAGCTTTATCGCTTCGCCTACTTATGACCTTTTTCTTCACTCTCCTTGCCATCTGCGCTTCCTTTCGTTACGCCCTTCATGAGCCTCAATCTATGAACTGCTCCAAGAACGTATCCGTTATGGATACATCCCGATAGTAGTTGTACCTCTTGTCCCACCCCTCTGGGAGACCTCTAGACAGATGCATCGCCATCCTGCAAATGGTCTCCTCTGGAACGCTGTGGGTATTCCTCTTAATCGAATCCAATATCGAACACCCCATTTCAATAATTGTTACTTCATAACCGAACGCCTCAGCGACCCTGACGTAGGGTGCAATCTGCAAGCCCGATGTATTCGTGTTGTCCACGATAACAACTTCACTCCCCGCAGATACAGAAAGCGTAAACATCCTCAAACACTCCGAATGCGCCCATCCGACTTTTGCCGGATCGTATCGGTACTCCCCGTCTACTATGTGGTAGGCATCCACATTGACGATCAATGCTTCTCCGTAATGCCTCGCCAACGATTGAGCCAGTGTTGACTTCCCCGACCCCGGAAGACCCCTCATGATTATCGCTTTCTTCATCACCAATTTCCTCCGGCCGTATCGGCTTCCCCAAAGGTACAAACGCCACACATTCCTGTAAGAGGCACAATCGGACTCGCTCCGCATACTTCACATGTACCGTTCCAATCAGGCTCCATGTCAGCCTTTGTACACGCTTGTGGACCCTCAGGCTGCTGCTTTGATGGACGTCGAACTTTCCTTCTGGTCGTTTTCCTTGACATCACTTCTTCCTCCTATTTGTGCTTCGTGTTTCCGCTCTTTCGCTTCTTCTTCGAAGCCCCTCGTGACTTCTTTTTGACTCGACTGATTATCCGATTCTTTGGGGCAAGCCCAACACCCTTCAGGACCATCTCTGGTCCGTCGAATCTCTCGACTTGAAATACATATCCACGTATCTCGATCTTCTCCCCGATCTCGAAAATGATGGCGTCTTTCGGAACAGGTTTTCCGTCAACCGTCTTATACCTCATGCTTCCCGCAACGCGGCCGTACTGCCGCTCAAGTAATGCATTCACGGCATCTTCGTAATCATCTGCCTTCGTAACTTCCTCAAACAGATTCGTTTCTGGATTCATCATCTCGCTTCTGCTTTCTTCTGTAAATTACAGCTGACAAAATCTCTTATCGCCCTAGCCACCGCTACGTACTCAACAATCAGCAACTTCTCCGGCTCAAGAGCCCACTCAATTGCCTGCTTTGCATGCCTCTGCTTCACTCACACACTTCTAGAAGTCTCCATCTGGAAGTCTCACAATCCTGTAGAACTTGATAGCGGATTCTTGAGAAACAGATCTCTCTTACAAAATGCTCCGACTCCCTATCCATGAAGCTCGACATACCGACCTCCTATAAACCTAAGTCAAAAACATTGTGCCCCCGCCCCATGGTAACCCAAACACTATTAGGTGGCTTCCACCCCTGAACCACACTGCATTTCCGGTCTGGGTCCAACAAATCAAAATACTCCTCGACAGTCCGGATATAAAAATGGCTAACGAACACTCCGTCAACACCGTAAGGATCAAGTATATGCTTGATGACACCATTTCTAAGGTCGGCCTCAACAATTTCTTTTCCTCCTCCACTCTTCGAAGAATACTCGCGAACTTTGATCGGTCCCCCAACTGTCCTGAACGTATTGAATGCAACCACAGTCTTGTTGCAGAGCATTGAAGCAACTACCCCCAACTCTTCCTTGCTTAGATAAGCAATACTCCCTCGCATTCGAATGAAGTCGTACTCAATCTCTGCAACCTCATTCCACGAGATCTGTATCGTGTTCTTCTCGGTAGATGAGATACCCGTATCGAGAAGATAGTAATCCCCAATAGCCTTAAAAGAATTCCCACAGAGGCCTCCACCTATATCGAGGATTCTCAATCTCCTTTTTGCGGCCGCAGATTTCTGCTGAACCATCTTGTTAAACACTTTATCAAATGCAGATGGCTTCAAATACCTATCGGGAAAAACCTCTCGATAATTTTCCCAATCAACGTTCATCTCTCTATACATGCTGTCCTCAATATAAGCGTCTCAGTGACTTACTCCACGGGATGCCTACAAGCAGCTCTACAGTCCCAAGAGACTGTATCTCCGGCTCGTTCTCGTTAACCAACCAACGCGTATCGTCCTCATCCCAATCAATAGATGGCTTTTTGTTATACCCCCAAACTAAGCCATTAGCGTCTTTGGCAATGTAATTCACACTCTCCCAAACTCGTATGCTGTACTCATATCCTCCGACCTTAAAATACTTGTATACCTGTGTCGGGATATTCCTTGACTCTGAATTCTTCTGGCCACTCATCGATCTTGTCTCCATTCTTAAACTTTAATCCCATCTCTTTCACAACAACTGCTCCAAACTACTTGAAAACCACCTTGCATCCGTAAGACAATTCATTCCTTCGTCATAGCCCCATCTCGTTCATGGCTTACCTCCCATAGCTCTTTGTGCATAGTCTGCAAAGCCCGGTATGCAGCCCTGCATCGCTCTACATCGAATTCCCCTACATGGCAGTCTTTGGCGGCTATCCCCAAACGTCTAGACAGCGCATTGTATACATCTGAACGCTTCATCCCCTTCTGCTGCCACAGAGGATCCAGCAATCGATGTACATGCCTCTTCGCATTTCTCAACTCAGAATTCGCCAGCCTCCCCAAAGGCTCATCACCGTCTCTTCCATATTTTCGATTCTTCCTGTGACAACCTACCCACGCTTGACAGTCAAAACATGCCCAGAAATTTGCATTCCCATATGCCCCTGCACTCAGATATATCTGCCATCCCTTCACAAGCTCAGCTTGTTTCCCGCAATACGGGCAAACTACTTTTCTATCCTTCCGCATTTGAAATCTGAGTCCCTACTGCCTCTGCCTCAAAGCCCTCCTCCGTGGTTCCGTCGCTGAAGTACTTATTCATCAATTTCTCCAACTCCTCCTCAAACTCCCTCCGTACTTCTTTCGCCTTGAATCGAAAACCATCCTGACATGGACTCTGGTCCACAAGCTCAAACTCTTTCCTATGATCCCTGGAAAGAATATTGAACAACTCAACCTGGATTATCCTCTCAGGAATCTCCACACCCTTCATAATCCCGTTACAATTTGGACACAGCTTATCCACGGCCATTCGGCGGGCATCTTCAGAAGACCTCGTATGTCCACACTTCGTACATTTCTGTATCATTGGAACTCCTATATTTAAACTAATGCCGGCCTCTCACCAGCTCGGTGTCTTTCCACTGTCATTATGGTATCGCCATGCCTCGGCGGTGAGGCCTCGGGAATTGAACCCGAAAAGAAATGTACGGTGCACCGTTATCTCTCGTTTCCAACGCCTCGCGAGCTTTTGACTATGCTGTGCCCTAACAGCGTCCCGTTCCCTCCTATACTAAGAGAGACTCGTTGCACGCGATGGCCGCGTTTGCCGTCATTACACACTCTCTGAGTTTTCTCAGTGCCGCTGTCTGGTCTGCTGAGGGTGGTGTACACTCGGCTATAACCTTCGCGAAATCCTTCGCAGAAGCTCGGATACGCTCGTACCGTTCTTGCTGGTCTCCCTTCGGAGCATGATACCGAAACCAATTATCAATCTGTGCTAACATATCTTCCATAACGCCTCCTTTCATAGGCAGCTGGCCGGCCAGGATTCGAACCTGGAGATGAGCAACGGCTTTAGCTTCTGACTCTGGCACTGATTACCACCATGCGATAGCCATTCCGCCACCGGCCAATAGTGCCGGGCTTTCCACCCGACTTGGCGAACCTTTGGTGCTTGTCACCCTATGTTCTAGTCCCGGGTTTGGAAAGGTGTGTACTTATATAAATCAACTGTTCTCATGACCGAATCACCATCACCATCCCAGATTAGCCGTTTAACCGCCCAAACGCCGTAAACTACATATATGGACATTAAGTAGATGATAAATGCGCCCCAAAAGAACAGCCACATAAACCGCTGCAATCTATTAAGATCTCGACTTGATGACACGATTACAATGCCGATTAAATAATAAGATACAAGAGCTGCGATCAGAAAAATAATCATAACTTTGTTTCCTCTATCCGATGTACTTCTTCATGGCGAGATCATTGGACTTTTTTCTGGCAGTCTCAAGTTGTCTGAACGTGTCTTTGGTCTCGTTTTCTAGATAGTCGTAAAATTCTCTGACCTTATTATTGTCAACGAACACTTCACTACCTTCCTGAAGGTTCACTCCGTCAAAACTGAGACTTTCACTTTTCATAAGCACTCCTTTAACGGCTACGGCGTACTGGGCATCTGAAGAAACTCTTCCTCAGGCCAAGCCTTCTGAGTTTGAAACGAATTCGTATTACAACATACAATCTCAACACCACATCTTGGACATCGGTACTTGTCGCCTCTATAGCAATGTGTATCTCCCCATCGAACGGTAAATCCGGTTTTTACACACCTCATCTCAACTTCACACCCAATACATATATTCATCGCGCTTCTCCTTTCGACTTGTCGGGGCGATAGGATTCGAACCTATGGCCTCTTAGACTTAGCTCTTTCTACATGATAAAATCTCACGCTGCATGACCGGGAGCAAAATGTCCTAGTCCCTCTGGCATTTCTAACCGCTCTCTCAAATACGGCTCCACATGCCGGGCATACAAACGTCTTAAAATAGCCGTGTAAATGCCTATGCTCACTCTCACTAACCAATTTAAGATTATCTATTGAGTTATTGCCGACATCCCCATCGATATGGTGAACAACCTCAAACTTAGTCAAAAGTCTCCCTAGATGCTCTGACATCAAATATCTATGCTCTAGAACCCTACCTCTTGAATCAGCCATAGGATGCCCTTTAATGACTACGAAACGATATCTACCCTGACTCTCATACTTCATAGCTAAATCCAAACGCGCTACCAACTGCGCTACACCCCGAAGCGGCCGCCGAACCAGTTGTCGGGGGAGGGACCGTGGTCCGACGACCTTGCCCGAATTCCACGGTGCTCGACTTTTGTTGTTGCGGTTGTTTCAATCCACGCCCCACTTGGGACGAAGGTCCTCCTCTGCAAGCAGCTTAGCCGTACAGCTGCCACCCTATTCGTGCGCGGGGTACACCGTGAAGTCCCTTGTCATAACCAGCTATCCTCATCCACGCGTACTTTCACTGGCTTTGGTCCGTTTCGTCCTGGCCAATCCGGATACCGACGTACCGAGGTATAGGCGCAGAGCCATGCATGGCAATATCACAGCTCAGTTCAGGCAGCCTGCCAGGTCGGTACATATCATCTCATCTTCGCTTTGAACAGGCACCACCTGATAACAACACCGGCCCACTCGGTGCGTAATCGTCGGGGTACCCTTAACCTCGCGTCAGTTACACTGCGCCAAAGTAAAGTTTTTCAAGCCATAAAGAACTGGTGAGCAGGACCGTACCAGGTCCAACCTACACCAATACCATCTTTTATAGGTTGAATGATATATGCAGCATTTCGCGCGTCGACTTTTTTATAACATGAATTTGACGCTTCGCGAGAATCCGACGATAAACAACTCGCAAAATAATGCAATCTCCTCCTCTGTACCTCCAACCCCATTTGGGACTGTTCAAGCACCGCTACTCTTTCCGAGACCGTCATCTCTCCTGGATGACTATCGGAAACGCCCTCAACAGTAATCAACTCATCGGACGATGGAGAAACTTCGCCCGAGAAACCCCAGCTCGATAGAGCTGCCAACACAATAAGCGAAAAAACGTAACGCAAATAAACCTCCTTTCGCTTAATGCAAACAAACACACTGAGGGCCTGGGGGAATCGAACCCCCTCAGACTTCGGCGAATAAAGTCTGCCCGTCCGGGAAGCGCTCCGAACATCCAGGGAACCCATGATCACTTTGTCCCCTCACGAACAGCACAACAAATGGTGCGCCTATACTTTGGTGCCTGAGTTCCAGTAACTTTTACTTGATTGTGAACTCTATTTCCATTTCCATACCGCTTGTCCTGGTATTCATTCTTACACTTGCACCTTAAAATCATCACTACTCCTATAGCCTTTCATTCCATATCTGCTCGACCTTCTCTCGCTGTGGTCCAGTAAGCTCTTTGTTTTCCTCAATCCAGTCAACCATCTCCCAAATGAAATCTTCCTCCCATTCAGTAAAACCGTCGACACCATCTTCAAGAGCTTCAACAATCTCATCGAGCATCTCTTCTTCTGTCATCCGACTTTCTCCCGGAGAAGCTTTACCCACTCACCAACGATAACCGGCAAAATCTTTCTACAGAACTGATCAATCCTGCCTTTTCCAGCTAGACTCTCAACATTAATCTTTCCAGATGCTAACATCTCGAATAACACCACCGGTATCTTATGTGCTTCTCCATCAATATCAACTATCGTGAGCTGATCTCTGTAATCATCCAGCTTAAGTACTTCGACCACTCATACCTCCTACTCTTAATACACTATACTTCCCCTCAGTATACTTCTACCAGATAAAACCTGTACTAAAAGCCTCAAGCTATGAGCAAAAATCGAACGTGACCCTATCAACCGAAAACGACCGAAATAAGTGGCCTACTCTGACAAACTTTGTCTAATCTGACTCTCAATCTCGTCGAAATATTCCGGCTTAACTTTCCAGACACCCTGATTCCCCCTCATGAATATTGGGTCCTCAAGAAGCCTTACATCCTCAAGCTGCCAGCCATAATTTCCCTCTGCAGACCAGGCAGTCGCTGGAGTTCCATCCTCATACGAAGACCTCCCTGCATATAGAAAAGAACTGCTCTTCAACAAAGCTGTTGCAACTAACGCTCCCCTAGGGAGGAGCCTGGTATCCATCGGGAACTTCTCTTTCCCATCTGAATCCCAAACTCTGAATCCACTCCAGATATGAAACACATCCGAAGTATAGAGCTCTCTGAAGGTATACCCAGCATTAACTCCGAGTTCTACTACAGGCTCAAAATACATCCTTGCTGGACGCTTGTTAATCCCTCCGAAACTTTTACCCGCATGAATTCCGATTCTGGTTCCGATCATACTCCTTGGTGCAGTCCACGATCTATTCTCCACACGCTTGTTGAGACAAGTGATGGCGTAGATCCACTCCGGCCATAAAGAAACAGCTCTTAAATCCATGTTAAAGTTCCTCCCACGCATCATCAGACTGGATACTTTCAGGCTCCGGTGGTCTTCCATAAGACGAAGTTCCTTCACCTCGAATCTGAAAGTCCTTCGGCCCAAACATCACTTGTCGATGCACAGTCTTTGCAGCGGAAGCTTCTCTTGGAAGGATCACTCGAAGCCGTTTCAAAGACTTCTGATAAAAAATCTTTGCGTTCAAAAATACCTCCTGATTAGCTGTGAACAACCCATAACACACCCGATCAAGCAAATACTCCGGAACAATATAGGTCAGGTCCATCCCCTCATTTTGAAAACTTTCTATCCGCCGAAGGTCACCACCGTGAAGCTCCAATTCAATAACTAAGTACGTCTCATAGGCGACAATACTACCCAGCTTGCTTTCTGACTCTATCCTCATCGCTTGACTCCTTGAATAATGTGTCTAAGTCAAACCTTCTGTAATTCTTCTCCCCCTCAGTTACAGGGAAAACTCTATAGACCTCAATCCACCGAGTATTCCTCGGAATCCATCCCTGACTGATAACGTACTTTATTACCGAATTAGCATCTTTTTTCTCCAAGAAAGATACCACCTTATGCCGTCGCCGTATAACTGGAAGCAACTTGTCATTTTCTTTAACCCCAGCAATAACCAAATACGAAAATTCCCCTAAATTTCTGCCTCTAGCAGACTCGCCCATGAGTGCCTCCTGTTACTTCATATCTGTTAAAACCACCTGAAGACTCTAATCTACCTCAAGTCGAACCGCAGAGGAAGACACTCCATCATTTGTTGGTATTACAACCACGCACGAAATATCCTTTAACCGCTCATTCTCGATATGCGAAACCACAACTTCCTCTGGTATTGACTTCGGAACCCGCGTCTTCACACGAATAGCGCTCAAAGCAATATTCCAATCCCTTTTATGAATCTCTATTCCGTAAACCGAACCCCGAAATAATTGACTCTTCTTTCCACGAACCGTCGCAGTCGTTTTCGTACCTCGAAGACGAATTGTAATATAAACCTGTTTCACGGAATTCGCCACGATATACCGCACTTTCCTTACTAGTTTGGTTAAAGTTTAGATATTTTGTCAACACGCATTCCATGCTCACTCACACGCTGTATGCGCATCATATCCATACCAGTGACCCACTACCCATGGGTCTACCTTGAAATCAATGCTCCATCCTTGCTCAAGGTCTTCATGTAAATCTTGAGGAATATGCTCTTTCAGAAATTCGCTCGCACCCATCCCCTCTTGGAAAAAACAATCCAACCCATCCCCACCACCGTTCGACTTTCGAACTTCGGAAAAGGTTCTTGCATACTTCACGTCTGAAGGCTTCACCGATATATTCCCCATCTGATCCATCTCTGCTTCTACCCGAATCATACGGGGAAATTTCATGCAACGCCTCCTGTGGCCCCTAAGATAGCATTCACTCCCTCCACGACACCATCCAGCTCACGCTGTGCTTTCGCGGCCTCTGAGAGCCAGAACTCACGGTGGTATCCGCAGGACATCCCAGCATTCATAAAGCTCATCGAGATACGATCTGAAAGCTTCTGAAGTACCCGTGAAAACAGGATGCTACTCTCGGCCACCTCAACTTTTCTCAGCATGTCACTGTTCATAACACACCTCCTTTCTGGCCTATAATATCAAAAGATTTAATTTTCAACTAGTTAGACCTCGTCTAATAACTCTCACGCCCGTGGCACTTGACTTCAACGTAATAAACATTCCCCGAAGACCGCAATCAGACCTGTGTGCACTCGCTGCCTCTACAGCCCCTACCGAAGCGGACTCCACCGTAAACAACCCATACTTTGAATCACGAAAAAGACTCCCACTCGCAACCTCATGACCTGAGCCAACTGCGCAGTATGTCTCATAACTCGTAATCTGCATATCTGAATACATCACATACAAGCCTTGTTTACATGCAAGGACAGCCTGAAATCCCAAGTCATCAGAAGAGCTATATGGCTTTAAACTTTCATCAGAGACCAGGTCTGCAACTCCATCTCTGAATTTTAATGCCGACTTTCTATCATTAAAATCGAGGTCACTCCAATCGTTTTCGAAGATCAAATCTAAAACTCTAAACGACCCTACAACCCCGATAACAAACTGACTCCTGTCTTCTCCGAAGACTTTCAACTTTGGAGTACTAATTGAACAATACCCATCACCATAATTGGCCTGACCGTCTGAAGCCAGACCAATCTCAAAGGATGCCTCCCCCTCCTCCCGCTTCACAATCGCTGCAATCACCGACATACATACCTCCATATAAAACCTCAAAAACAGCACTCTACCTAGCCATCTAGACAAATGTGCTTTGTTCTGTCATATCTTTTGCTCAGGCTGTAACAGCATGACTGCCGCGATGCACGGTAACTTGTCTAATGTTCCTTTTATATAGAGCATTCGAGAATGCTCTACGAGACCCATCTTCGGATACTTGACATCCTTTAAGGCCCTATACAAGAACCACGGATTTACCCTGAATTTAACGACAGGGGAAACTTTAGTCTTTATACTGATGTCTCTCAATTCATACCGAAGTGCTTTCTTTCTGACGAAAAAAGACTTTTCCTTGATTATCATTTCTATTGCCTCTTGTTCGTCTGAAAATTGTTTAAGAAACCTAACGGCTTCATATGAAACTGGAATGAACTGCAAAGGAACATCCTGTGCAATATGCCCAGGCCCTACAATATCCAACTTATTCAAAGCATCGATATCGCCCGAAGCAAACATCGTGCTACCATCTGTAGACCAATTGCACCCTTCACAAATGTTCACTCTTCCAATCCACTCAGAGGAATATTTTCTCTTTTCCTCACAAAGAGAATGAAGCCAATGAAACACCTTACTCGTAATAACAAGCATCACCAAATTCCCTCTTCTACCACCCTCCAGCTCAGACTTTTCGTGCGACTCCTCTACTTATATAGTCATAGGGATGGCTCCCGTTTGGCCAATACTGCTGTTTCTTCAGTCCGTAGGGATCCCTAAATGACGACATAGAGAGACCCTCTCCAACCTCCTGTAGTGGTCGCTGCCATTGAACAACCTGCGCAACCGTTGGCATATTCGCCTTGTTCGCAGTTAAAAACGGCCCTATGTCGTGAAGCCAACTGCATGACCCCTCATCCCGTACCTCGTAATTCCACTCGTTCCCACCCGTTGCGGCAGAAAATCTCAGAACAAAAAACGACCCAACTCTATTGATGAACTTCAACATCCGAAATCCATTCGCCGTAAGCTGCTTCGCCTTCTTCCATCCATCCCCTACTGGAGAAGGCATATCCAGCAACTCGATCCCCCTGGTCTCCCTCTTATACAGACCAAACTGAAATGTATAAGTAACCTCCATCAGACTTACATTATCTGTATAGGAACCCTTCATCATGCACCTCCTAGACCTTGCACAAATTTCGTTGCGCTATCCATCGTAAAGAACCATTTGTAGAAGCCATGCCCCTGGACATAGACCTCCCTTTGAGTGCTCATCGCTTCCGCGACAGCATTAACTTCCTCAATCGTACCCGGCGGTACGTAGGATATCTGCTGACATCCAATATCCTGATGCCCATGGACCAATATACCGCCCGAATGACCTCTTCTCCGGAGCACTTCCCAAAGTGTAGGGGCATTCATCGTTGCTTTCTCGGAAGCTACAATCGTCCGTGTAGAAAGATCAACATCCTTAACGACGCACAAAGCCTCGCACAGATTTCCCCTCGACTTTGTTCTCTTCGTAGTCAGCATGCATCCATCTACATTGAGGGCAAACGTCCCATGGCCCTGATTATTCATAACACACCGCAAAATCTCAGTGACAATCCCTATATTCTCAGCCCAAAAATTCATCTTCTCAATCTTTGTTGAAAACCAAGATGACCCAATAACCCTGTAAAGCAACTTAGTATGCTCATCAAATCCAACAGGAAAAGCACCTCCTTCAGGGGTCACTACAATCTTCTCTACCGCTGCATCCATCGGAGTATTACAAAACATAATCTTTGCCCTACTCTCAGCCATGACAGTTCTCCCGGCTGCAACAAGAGCTTCCGGAGACCCATCAAATAATTTGTACCCCACAAGAACCGTTTTCGGATGCCACTCTAGAACGCGATCAATAATCCTTGGGGCTATCTTGAACCGAATATCGAATTCCTCCCCTTCTCGATACTCATGAGAAGGAAACTTTCCTTCCCATGGATTAACTGGCATGATGTTCGCTACAGCAGCTGCCAGTACGTATGCATCAGCTTCGAACGTTTTTATGAACTCAAGATACTCACGAATGTCGCTCACATAATGGACTCTCTTCGAAGAGAATCCTTCTACCTTCGTTCCCATAGGTGCAACCACATGAACGCACAAGTCACTATGTGCTGAGAGCAACTTAGCTGTATGCGCAGCGAGCCCCCCTTTGAACTTATTTGTAATAATTTTCACGCTGTCCAATTTCGCCGGTATTGGACCCGCAGACACCAAAACACGCTTCACCATCGATTTCTCCTGTGCTTAAGGCCAACAACTGCATAGTATAAAAGCCGTCCAATGTAGACCCCTACCAATAACAGTAAAACAAATTCCATCATGCCCATAATAGCCTCACTGCACCTTGACCCCAAACTGCTTCGCTTCCGGAATGCTCAATGGCCTCTCCCAACGGATTACCCCGAACACCTTGCTCAGCAAATCCTTAAGCTCCGCTCGTATCCAGAACTGCCTTCCAAAAGAATCCGTTCGAGGCTTCACACCTGGCACCTTCCTATCAATGCCCATCTCAGCAGCAGTGTCTTCCTCTATTACAGGCACCATAAGAAGGATTCCATAATCAGTGAAAGCGAGATCTATACCCTCAGGAAGACCTCCATAAAGGCCAGCACGATACTCCCAATCTTTTCTGGCCCACTCAGTATAAAAAATTCTCTGATCGACTAAAATGTCCCCGGAAGATTCTTTAGAAGCGAGAATTTTTTGAAATGACTTCCTCTGGTCTTTCTCGCGATTATTCTTCTCCCGACGCTTCTTAGAAAGCTCCGAAAAATACGCCCTGTTGGCTTCCTCGATCTCTATGAGAGTCCCTACATCCCGAGTATACTTCGGCCCCTCAAGCCCAAGGCTATTTCCAACCCCTTCTCCCATCATAAATGGCTGCTTTTCATGCTTTATGACTCCACCTTTGTGCCAATTCGTAGACCTACCGACCCTCTTCCAGTCGTAGTCACGTGCGCTCATAACCCCTCCGTTTGCTCGGATATCCCGAGTACTTAAACTTCCGGCAAAGTCTCTTCATCGCCTCCGGAAGACAAACCAAGGAAACCGTGACAAACGAACCATGTGCATAACTTTGAACTTACAATTTTGGAGATGGAGCAATCCACCTATAGTTTCGCCGTCTATCATCGCTTCCTTCCCTCTAAAACAATTAAAAGGTAATCATTTCATCGGGCATACATATATAGTAAAGGAGTGGATATATTTTGTCAAGAAAAGTTTTCGTAAATCACTGCATTTATTGAATTGACAACTTACCTTCAACTTCGACCACTGGAACCTCGTCGGAAGAAATCATGCGTCTTACAGCTTCATCGAAGGACGCACGCTTTATTATCGGAATCGACTCTTTCAGAGTCTCAAACATCTCGTCTCTTGTAAGAGAAACACCTTCTCTAAGAATCCCAATGACCCTCGGTCGAATCTTGACTCTCTTCGGAACTTCCTTCATCTCTTCGATCCCGAGAGCTTGCCCCAGCTTCGTCTTCTCAGCTTCTACTTCGGCCTTCTGCTCCTGAAGCTCTTCGATGTGCGCCTCGATGCCTCGAATCCTTTCATCCAAAGCCTCATATGCTTGCTCACCCTTTTTCTTCCATTCATCCAGATCAAATTCTACTGTTCCTTGACTAATGTCTTCCATGTCTTACTCCTGTGTTTCCCTCGCGGGAGTTACGTTTATGGTTTCGCCGTCAGCCCCTATGTCATCCTCACCGCCAAAGACCTTTGATAACATTTGTGATAGAACTCCGCCAGAAGCTTTACCCGAAATAGTAAATGACTCTCCATCTTCATCGTCCCCTCGTGCAGTCTTCGGCCGATAAATCTCACGAAGGTCCTTGATTATTCCAACAACATTTCTAAGCTCCGACGAAACATTCTTATCTAGAGAGCCGCCGTGTAATTTCTCAAACAACATTCCGTTCATCACACGGCCGAATGCAGCCTCGAATAGAACCTTCATAGCGTTGTGAAGATCCTGCTCAGTCTCAATCTGAAGGTTGATGTCAAATCCACATGTGGAACCCTTCTTGTACCGTGGGCACTTACCGACCATTAAGCATAAGTCACAATGAAGCGGCTCGTGAACCCTATCATCTCTCCGTGCATCCTTCTGAATCTCATGCCGGCGAACCTCAGCTCGAACTATAGACTTCGAACGGTCAATCAAACCATTCTCATTATAGATGGCTGTCCGAATCTCAGAAGCTGCATTTTTTTCTTCATCCGTGAGCCAATATGAATTCCTCGTATCGTACTTTAGCCCTTCACCAAGCTGCCTCCAAGCAACTGCATTCATCATGTTGACTTCAAGAGCTTTGTCGTTATTGATGTCATTGAACACCAATCCGTTCTCCTCAAACATCCTCTTGTACTTATTCCGAACAGCCTTGTGCTCCATATCATAGTATCGAAGACGACCATTTTCATAAATCATAGTCGTTCCAAATTTCCCTCCATCGAGCCAGGTCGTCGAATCAACACTAAAAAATTGGTGCTTCGCGAGAACCTCATCTGTTGTAGCCCCAAATCCATGGAACAAATTCCCGCATGCCTGCCCTTTCAAAAAGACATCTCTAAGCCACCCCTTGAACTTTGGTGGTCCGATGCATGCAGATCCAACCGCGATATAAGGGTAGGTCTCAAACCACTCTAGCCTATCGAAATACTCAATTGGCTGACCCTGCATAACAGGCACAATCTGAATCCCTCCAGATAATAATTCCTTCTTAATCCCCTCGCTATAGTCAATCCCAACCTTATCCGGAAGGTCCACCTCCGCACACATAGAAAATAGATGCCCTATCCGTTTCAACTCAGCATAGTACTCCTCAGCATACCTCCTTATATCAACTGTCATCTCAGAGTTCTTCTTTGCCTCCTGCAACAGAGTAAATCCTCCTGAATCCAGGATAACGTAATCGAATCTCCCAAGATCTGTTGAGATCTCCTCAACAGAATGCTTACTCAACCATTTTCTGAGGTAGTAGTAGGACACCAGAATATGCCGAACTCCAACCCGATACAAACCGTCCCTGAAGCTCTTTCCCTCAGCTCCAGCCAAGCATACCTTTACTCCGTAGGTCCTCCTCTCAGGAGGCACTTCTCTATCCCATTTGTCGAGAAACTTGCCTACAACGGTATCTCCCGTAAACACCGCTCGTCTATCCTGTATTGAATCCGTCATACTCTAAGACTACCAGCCCCGCACTGGAGTGTGAAGTATTGCTTTACGGATTACACCCTCATACAACTTCTTGTAGGCCTCTCCAACTGAATCTATCGTCATTGTTTCCATGACGTCTCTGTGAGCCTGAACAACTTGTTCATAATGCTCCTGATTCAACTCGGATAAATGCTCCCACAAAGCGATAATCGACCCAGGATAATCCTCCAAAGAATACTCATAAAAAGGCATTCCATCGTCGATGTCGAAATCACCTCTAGACGGCCTTGCGATGGGTACTCCCCATAGACACAGCTTCTCACTTGTACTCCGGTCAAGCTCATATCCGGGAGCCACTGCGATGAAACTGAACATCGACCCATCTCGGCCTCGATTGATCTCAGT
>Ga0307420_1000218_pt1 | contig 27863 bp, 27 predicted proteins | sample SalMarWE160240MG_2_FD_202167 | JGI IMG/M metagenome (GOLD analysis project Ga0307420, IMG submission 202167) | Salt marsh sediment microbial communities from the Plum Island Ecosystem LTER, Massachusetts, United States - WE1602-40 | ecosystem: Environmental > Aquatic > Marine > Intertidal zone >... | reverse complement strand
ACGGTTTCAAGTCCCTTAAAGAAGGTGACCGGGTCACCTTTGACATAGAGCAAGGGCAAAAAGGCCCTGCTGCGGCAAATGTCACTGTCGTCTAAGCAACTGCTTTAATTTAAAAAGAGGGCATTGTTTTCATTTAAGTAAACAATGCCCTTTCTTTTCTCGGGCAAGACAGGGATCTCTCAAATTTGCAGTTAGCTTACCATGACATGCCCCTTTCCCCCTGCTATTCCCGTCTCGGATATCACCTTGATATCCCATGATTTCAGAGCCTTAGAAAACTGACCAAGATAGCAGATACCTGCAATTAGGGCCAAGCGTGGATCTGTCAGACATATCACAGGATTTTGAGGTGGATGATATTTTCACCTGAATGGATGGTATCACAGATTAAGCTTTATCAAATATCATGTATCGATTGCATTGTCACAAGTTGTTTTGGAAGGATGTCCCCTTTTACTTTTACAGTAATATAAAGGTCAGAACTCACGGAGAGATTCATGAATTCCCTTGTGTAGCTCGTACCAGTATGCGAGGGAGGCCTCCTTTTTATCCCTCTCAAAGTGTTCTACCCATTTTGACAGCTCAGCGTCACTGTCACCTTCCACGACCTGCCTGCGTTTGAGAAAGGTATAGATATAATCCGAACATCTTTCCGACTCCCAGAAGACCGACGCGTTTCTGCTGTTTATGCGACTCGCGGTCATGGAGATGTTCTGTAAAAACTCCTTCTTTAATCCGTACAATGAATCAACTATCTCAGGTACCATGTCCTCCGCCCAACTACGGTGGAAACGGCAGATGCCCATATTGTCCAGAATCAGTTCCTTGCGGAAGCGCTCGGAATTTCTCCTTCCAAGCTCGCGTGGCGGGAGAAAATCCTCTCCATAATACATATAGTACTTGCCCATAATGGGCATAGGTGAGAGAACACCAGGCGCCCAGTACTGGTTCGGCACCATCCACCCCCTGCGCCCGAATGCACTGTAGACAAATAAGTCCAAGATCTCCTTTCCCCTTTCCCGGGCGAGATGTCGCGCTAATCTTCGGGCGCCGTCCTCCATATTAAGAAGGCCCTGCTTTTTCACAATTGAGTCTAAAATCCCGATGCCCAGCACAGCGTTGTGCATTGAATCGGACTCAATATGAAAATTCCTGTGCGAGAAGACAGGCTCGTGATGCACTCCCAGTTCGTCCGGTTTAAGGAGCTTTGTTGAGAGACACTCCAGAAGCCACGAGATCACCCCGCCAACAGAGATGGCATCGAATCCATAGAGATCGGCCCGATGGGTAAGCTTCTCAGCGGCGCGCTGGTCAAAAATGCCACACAAGGGCCCCATAGCCTGGTAAGGCTCATAGTCCTTCTTGTATTCGTTATACATCTTCTTGCAGACCGCAACACAGGGCTCACCACAGGTGCGCTGGTGCTTGGGGCGAATCGTCTCCTCGTTAAACTGCTTGAGGTAGTGATTGAGAATGAATTTCTTATGGATAGAGAGGCGATCCTCCTCATCCATGTAAATCGTTTGGTAGTTAAAGGCAATGATTCGACCGCCAAGGGTTGAAAAGTTCACTCCAAAGGTGCCACCTGTACCGAATTTGGGATCAAAGCGGTACTTGGTGGTGGCCTCAAAATCCTTGGCCGAGAGCTTCTGGTTATATTTGTCCTGAAACCACGTATCGGCAACGGTACGATTGCGGAAATCCTCATCAATGAAGGTACCGCCATAGATAACGGATGCAATGCCATGCTCCTTCAGCAGCTTGGTGCCAAGACCACCTCTTCCTGCCCAGGTGTCCACAAAGGTAAGCTTGCCCTTGGTAATCGGCACCGATCCGATTGCCCCAATGTCGGTGGATTGGGACGCAGGGCCAACAGCGAGAACCCGAGGGTCGTTTTCATACCGTTCGCCGAAGCGATCATAGGTATGATCCATGAGCGAGTAAATCCCCTCTCGTCCCTCAGCCCAGATTCTGCTCAGATCAACAGGCTCGATTTGTGCCTGGATCTCCTCTCCGTGCGTTCGGTTAAGATAAAGTATGGAAGGCGTTGGTGATTTGCCCACGATCGATACCATGTTAATGCCCAGGTTGTCAAAAACAAGCCCTGCTCCCCCCATTGATGAGATATAGAAACCGCCCCAGCAAGGAGAAAAGCCGCTTAATAGCAGCCTGTTTGATCCGGGGAAGATTGATCCGGCGAGCAACCCGACTCCTATGTTGAGACTGTTAAATCTTCCGGAGAGATGAAGGCCAAGATCAACGGGGCCGAAGAAGTCACCGAGTCGGTACCGGTTCACCCTGTAGAACCCTGTTCCGACATCGATGAACAGGACTTTCAGGTTGATATCCATAGATTCACCTTTGTTATAATCAGCGTGTCACTGTTTGCTATACTCCTCTAAAAATACCCCCTTCAGGAGAAAGAAAAAAAGAGATGTTAGAAGCATAGCGGAAAAAGTAAAATGGCCTTGAATGCCACGCCGTATTCTCAACAACGCATCCCAATAGCAAAAGGCTTATGCCAGAAAGCGAGAGGAGCCCCAGCGCAAAAAACCCGATGATATTTGCAGACCTGATTCGGGCAGACTTCCTTACTCCCAGCTCTTCCCTTAGAGGCGGTGACAAATCCTTCTTGTACACTACGGTACGATAGGGAAAGGGTATCCGCACACTTTCTCGGTAGAAGCGCTTATTTATATGTTCCAGAAGCCAGAATTTGGCTAGCCAAGAGTTATCCATGTTTGGTACCCAGACACAGAGCCTCAGCCTGATGGCAAAATCGTCGGGGCAATAGACCGCATCCGCGGTTCATCACCTTTCTCCAAGCGGTAGCGGTATTTGTTGGTCTCTTTCAGGATCAGGCTTCTGGCTAGATCGATGTCGTTGTCATAGCTCATATCCAGCGCTATTGTTCAGAGCATCTTGGGGTCAATGATGCTGTAGTTAATCAGGGTCATGCTTTTGGTCTTTTCGTTTGGAATGATAAGTCTCTTCCATTTCCTCAAGATTGTGGGGCGAAGGGTGATGTCCTCAACCGTGCCGTATTCGTTCTTTATAATCACAGTATCCCCTATCCGAAAAGATTGGAATATGGCCAGAAACAGCCCTGAAATAAGGTTAGCAGGACTGGTTTAGCTGCGAAGCCCATCACCAGGCAGCATAATACCAGCACCGGCTAAGAAGGCGCCTAACAATGCCCTATGGCTCGGCGCAAGGCTGGCAAAAATAAGTCCTGCCACAAGGAAAATGATAAGGTTTTTGACTCGCAGCATGTAACGGATCACTGTCTCGCCCACCCTGCAATTGAGATTTCCTGACGTCCGGAGAGGACGTTGAAGCAAACGCGTTGTGGCAATAGATATAAGCCAAGCCAGTATGTTTATTAGGTCAGGGCAATGGCTCCGGAACTGGTGCTTAGATCCATGAGCTTATCCATTGAAAGCCAACTGCAGTCCATAATTCTCTCCTCAACATCGGTGATAGGTGATGTGCCTCAATCAGATTAACTTTAAAGGCATATATATCAGAATTAGAGTTTATTGCAAGAGATTTACAAAATCAAGCCTGTTCAATAATTTTAATGATAATAATATCAATTAAATCACTCAACTACTGGGCATCATAGGCTCCTCGGAGCCCTGTACTTTTACCTGCAAAGCCGGTGCGAGACCTTTTTTTGGCTCACCAATGTAAACGGTTCTGTGAGGAAAGGGGATTTCAATCCCTCGCCGATCAAAAATCTTCTTGATTCGCCGATTAAATTCTCTTTTCAAGCCCCACTGTTTTAGCGGTTTGGTGGTCAGTCGAGCTCTGATGACGATTGCCGAATCGTCGAATTTGTGTAGGCCAAACACTTCAATGGGCTCCAGAATATTCTTGCGATATTCAGGGTCATTCCTCATTTCTTCTCCGACCTCTGTTATAATATCCATGACCTCGTCCACGTCCTCTCTGTACGCCACTCCTATGTCAATGACTGTACGGGAAAACTCCTTGCTATAGTTCATAACAGCAGCAATGGAGCTGTTGGGAACCACATGAACATTTCCGGAAAGATCCCTCAATCTCACGGTACGGAGGCCAACTGCCTCGACTGTTCCCTCATCTTTTCCCACATCAACATAGTCTCCCACACGAATACTATCTTCGAATAAGATGAAAAGTCCATTTATAAGGTCTTTCACTAAAGTTTGAGATCCAAAACCAATCGCCAGGCCCACAATGCCGGCCCCAGCGAGAATCGGGGTGGTATTCACTCCGATTCGATCCAGAATCACAATCCCACCGACAAATCCGGCTGCAATATTTATTGCCATTTTGATCATTGGCACCAGGGTCTTCATTTTTTGAGACGCCTCTTTCTTTTTTTTGCCCTTCTTCTCTTTTACCACATGATCACTCATAAGCTGAGTCGTCCCTATAATGGCTATCACCATTCCAATGGTAATCACGATAGCAATGGTTCTGGTGATGATTAAAGCACCGGTCTGAGAGGCAATAAATGCTGCCACGGGTATGCCCCACGCCTGGGCAATGATACCCAGGGCGACAATCACGACGATCCAGCCCAATGTCTTTCTAATTATCCGAATATACCGATTCGTTTTTTCCTCGAGGCCAGGAAATCTTTCTTTTACCCGCTCATTGATGGCGAAAAGTCTGGAGAACAACTTGTCCAATACTTTTAATGCCAGGAAAAGAGCCAGAATCGCAAAGCCTGTTTTTAGAGTTGCCGCATATAGGTAATGGAATCCTTTTTTGTAATTGAAAGCTAAAAAAAGAAAAATAGCCCAAGAATACCCGACGGCCAAGAAGGGCCAATATCGAATAACCGGTTCCCTAATTCGTGTCCCCAGGCTCAGAGAAGTTTCATCGCTCCTTTTTGGGCTTTTATATTTCGTCCGAATATCTCGGGCAATCTGAAGAACAAAAATAGTTGTCATGATGGGAAATACCAATATTAGAAGTGTCCGAATAAAATTGTAAGAAGCAGGTGCGATCTGCACAACAAATAGGGCTTTGATCACCAGCAAATAAAATGCCGTGTAGTTGACGAAGCGAAGCATCCAAATCCAAAAGTACTGTGCATTTTCGTTACTGAGAGGTAGTATCCGGGTCCTCTCCTCGTCTGGCGAGAGGAAAATGCGGAAAAACTCAATAGCAATACGATAAAAAAATAACACGGTGAAGAAAAGAAAAACAAGGGAATAACCGACGCTGAATGAAGGGAGCACTCTGAACAGGGGAAAAAGAGAAATCAACAGGGCCCCATAGGGCAGAAAACTCAGTATTGTCCGAATAGCACCAACAGTCAGCCTCGAGGTGAGGCTTTTAGTGCGTTCAGTTACCTGTGGCATCAATTTCTTCAGTAAACGCCTAAAAATCAGCGCGATGATGATACCTGAAGCAATGGCAATGATAAGGTTAAGAAGCTTAGCTTGATTCTCGGACTTGGCGAGGAATGTCTTGGCATTTTGTATGGCCCTTGGCATTTGGGCAAGCAAAGTAATCGTACTGGCTCCAGAGTCCATAATCCTTTTGGACAGTTTCTCAAATTTTCCGAAAAGACTTTCGATTAAAAGCAGTTTTCGATCCCTTTTCTCGGGCCAGGCCTTTTCGGTTACCTCTTTCGAATGGATAACCTTTTTTAAATCGTTTATAAATGCCTCTCGCCGCTGTGGGTTCTCCATTAGATCGACGACTTTCTGTAGTTCCTCGGTAGGTATTTTCACAGGTTCCTGTGCAGCAATGACTGCCGCTGACATTGAAAACAGAAAAAATAATAAGAAAAGACACCCGAAAAACTGACTTTTTCTGTGATTCATCTTCTACCCTCCCTTAAATCATTAGTGTTATTTCTGGTTCAAGGCTGTCCTCGTGTGTAGGCAAAAATCAGATGAGAGTTTAAATAATGCCGGTAATGAAAGGGGTTTGAATTGATAGAACCCACTTTTTGTGGAAAGAAGTGTAATTGATGGCTAAGAACTCGCTTTGTATAGAAAAAAGCATAGAAAAGTTATCATTGTGTGTCAAGCACAAAATGCCTGCTAAATAGGCGTCTTGACAAGGCGTTTTTCCATTGTTAAAATCTCCTCTGTTTCTTGAATTCGATTCACAATTTTGCTCACCACCATAGGAGATAAGAGGGCGTTGAAATGTCCGATGCAACATGATAAAGGGTTTTTTAAGAGTCTTGATTACGACTCCTTGCTATCTCATCCGATGGTAATCATGTATATTTGGCTCATGAGGTGTACATAGAAAAGAGCGGTCAAACTTCTTTAACCGGGGGGTACTAAGTCATGTTGGATGCACTGGCAATGGTGATGGCTGGCGGGAAGGGCGAGAGGCTCTATCCCCTCACCAGGGACAGGACCAAACCGGCAGTACCGTTCGGCGGCAAATACAGGCTGATAGATTTTGTGCTGTCTAATCTGGTTAACTCCCACATCTATGCAATCTATGTCTTGACCCAGTTCAAATCCCAATCGCTCACTGAACACATATTGGAAAACTGGCGGCTTGGGACAATCCTGAAGAAGAATTTTATCATCCCTGTTCCGGCCCAGATGCGTACAGGCGAAACCTGGTACAGGGGAACTGCCGATGCGATTCACCAGAATGCCCACCTCATACGCAATCACAAATCCGAAATGGTTGCTGTCTTTGGCGCAGATCACATCTACAAAATGAATATCCGGGATATGATAGACTATCACCGCGAGAAGGAAGCAGATGTGACCATAGCTGCCATTCCCTTTCCTAAGTCCGAATCCAGGTCATATGGCGTCATACAGGTGGATGAATCCTGGAGGGTTGAGGGATTTCAGGAGAAGCCGGAAGCACCGGCCACCATTCCCGGCAAGCCCGACCTGATCCTCGCCTCAATGGGCAACTATCTATTCAAACGCGAGGTACTTCTGGAGTTACTGGAATCCGATGCCAAGAGCACGAGTACCCACGACTTCGGCAGGGATATCCTCCCATCCGCCTTTCATGAGCTGAAGATATATGCCTATGATTTTCGCAGAAACAAGTTACCCGGTGTTGAACCCGTTGAGGTGAACGACTACTGGCGTGATGTGGGAACGATCGACTCCTATTGGGAGGCCAACATGGACCTCCGATCGGTAACTCCCAAATTCGACCTCTACAACAAGTACTGGCCGATCTATGCGGGCAGAATCCCGGCACCTCCGGCGAAGTTCGTCCACAATGAAGAAGGACGTCGCGGTCACTCGCTCAACTCCGTTATCTCAGAAGGCTGTATTATCTCCGGTTCCACTGTAGTCGATTCCGTGCTCGGTCCGTTTGTTCATATTCACAGCTATTCGGAGGTATACCAATCGATCCTCATGGAGGACGTTGAGGTCGGGCGTGGCTCACGAATACAAAATGCGATCATCGACAAACATGTGGTGATTCCTCCTGAGACGCATATTGGGTTTGACGTGGAGGAGGACAGAAAAAAATATTACGTTAGCCCCAGGGGGGTTGTCGTAATCCCCAAGGGTTCCAAATACGATCGCCCGCCATATGTATAATTTCAACCTATAAGGGAAATCTCTTGAATGCCTCCTCGACACCATAGCGGGCCAGTTCATCAGCGGAGAGCCACTTAACACCCCGTTTAAAAAGGTCCTTTGCACCTCGTAAATCCTCGCTAAGGGGTCGCTGGGTTTTATCGAACTTCGACTTCCATGCCGTTTTTCCACCAGGAACCTCGATGAGATAGATATCAAATGCCACTGATGCTCCTCTTTCCAGCCCTGTCTCATTTCGAATCTTGTCCCTGTATCTCCACACAGTCCCGACAATAACAAAATTTGCCCTTAAGGCATCTCCGACTCTCTGGGCTATGCTCCGGGGTGTATCAGAGATATCGTTTTTGGGAATTTTTTCATATATCTCCATGACCTTATCCAGGGGAATCACCTTCTCTCCATACCTATCCTCCAATACCCTTTGTACGTACCTGGTCAAGGTCCGGTCAGCATCGCTTGTGATGCTCCCTGATTGAAAGGAGAGCTGGCAGATGGGACAGCTCACATTATCCCCTGTATCTGCATCCCGCTTCCCCTTGAAGAAGGGGGTCACAACGATTTTTTGCCAATGGGTTCTTGTCTCTTCGGATTGACTCTGTGCAATGACCCTGCTTGAGCCAACACAGCTGATGAGAAACCCCACGATACATAACCCAATGATTCTTATCCACGGTGATATGAGTCGCTTTCTCACGACATTTCTCCTTTCCTGTGACAAGAGGCTTCCGTATATCATGAATGCTACGCGCAAGACGTTTACTTACGCAACCTGAATAGACCGCAGCCTATGATATCGGATACCTTATTTTTCTCTCTTTTTCTTTCCGGTGCGCTTCTTTTTCCCTTTCTTATCAGGGAGATCCTTCGCATCAACGGTATCGTCTTTCTCAGGTCGCTTTATAATATCCTCTGCTGATTTTGTAGCCTCATCTGCTTTCTCTCTGGCCTTTTCTGCCACTTGGGCGGTTTTTTGGGCACGTTTTTCAGCCTTGCGCACAGCGGTCCTTATTTTCGGTACCCCATTCTTTGGACCCGATGTCAGGGTTGCACCCTCGAGCTTGCTTCGCTTCTCCTCCGCCAATTGGGCAGTTTTGACCGCTTCTCTTTCCCTCTCCCTGGCAACTCGATCCGCCTCAGCTGCTGCATCCATTGCAGCGGCAATCTCACCAGGCCTTCCCTCTTCGGGTTCTGCTTCGAGGTCGATATCCTCTGCGGCAATAACAAGGGCTCCGAGAGGAAGATAGGACAGGAGTTTTTCGAATGATACACCGAAGTGACTTACCAGTCGGGTTCCTCTCACATGGAGCGGTAGAAATGTGAATGCCGCATCGGCAGACTGCTCGACTACAGTCTCAAGGCTGGGTTCCACGATGATCTCAGGCTCCGCGCTGATTCGCACATCCTCGAGCGTCTGCCGGAGGTTTTCGAGGTTTCTCTTCGCCCCCTTGCTTGCAGTTGGTGCCAGGACCCTGATCCGAGCCTCATTCCACTCGTCTTTCCTGGTCATCAGATACGCGAACAGCAGCATCAGGCGGCTTGTTGCATCATCCCACCACCACACATCTATGCGGCGATCTTGAGCGGGCAAGCCCTCAACGTGGCTCCACTCCTCTTCCTGGGCATTGAAGATCACCACGTTAGAGCCAAGACGAAAGGCCTCGCTGAGATATCGGCCGTATTGCCGTCTCCCTTGGGGATCCTTGGCCTCCATGAGCTGTTCGGGTCCGTTAAGGAGGATTGTATTTGCATGGACCGGTCCAATGCCAAATGATTGGAACAGGGTCTGTGCTCCAATCCCGAAATCCGGTGCAACTACCACCTTTGCAAAGGCCTTCAGGCCGAGCTCCTCAATTTCCGCCCTGAACTCCGATTCGGCTTCCGCTCGTTGTTGGTATATCTTCCTGCCCTGGCCCACCAAGATTTTGACGACTGTGGTAAGGCCACTGCCACCCTCAATCCATGAGGCAAACTGAAGCAGTCTCTTTCTTCTAGGAGGATGATCGGAAAAAACGAGCAGCTGAGGGCGCCAGTCACGGGGGTGCTCCGGTTCGCCGGGAATCGCAAAGAGGTGCTCCCTCATCAGCTGAAAGTGGTATGAGCGCTTGCTGTCAGCCCATCGCGCTGGCCCGGCGGTCCTACGGAGATATTGATGAATGCCAAATAGTACTGCGACCGCAATCGCGCTGCTCACCATATCAATGGCCAGCATCACGCCCAAACACCCCAGCGCGCCTACAAGCGACAAACGGTGGTGAAACCACCGAAAGGTCGGACGAAACGCAGGGCTTGCCCCCCTCGCCTCATAAAAGGTCGCGTAGTTGAGGAGCCCGTAGGAGATCAAAAAGAACATGGAGACCACTGGGGCGATCACGTTCAGTTTTCCAAGGCCCACCGTTGCCATGGCGATGCCTGCTGAGAGCAGCACACCACGCCTAGGGTTCTGAACTGCTCCCACCCCCTTGGCAAAGGGCAGAAGAAGGGGGAAAATTCTATCCTGGGCTAAGGACTGGAGTATGCGGGGCGCCCCTAACAGGGAGGCCATTGCAGAAGAGAGGGTGCCGGCGATCACCCCCGCGCTAATGAGCCATCCAACGACTGCCACATGCCACATCGCGTGATAATCTCCGCTTAGAGCCTCTTTTGGCATCACCGCCGCAAACAACACCGCCACTGTCAGGTAAATAACAATGGATATTCCTACCGCCGCAAAGGTGCCTAAGGCGATACTTTTGCTCGGCTCTTTCAGGTCTCCCGACATGCTCACTCCCTGTGTGAAGCCTGTTACTGCGGGAAAGAAAATGGCGAAGAGGATCCATAACGAGGGGCCTGCGGCCGGAGCCGCCCAGTTTCGTGCCAGAAGCCCCCCGTCGAAATGAGCGAATCCGCCGATATAGAAAGAGATGAGCGAGGCAGCCAGAATGCTCATCACCACATACTGGAGCCTGGTGGCCCAGTCAGCGCCCAACCATGCGAATACGGAAAGAAAAACAATTGCGAGCGCGGCGATTACCTGCGGTAAGGCCTTACTTGCCTTGGGAATCATGCTGGCTATAGCCTCACCCAGACCTATACAGTAAAAGGCGATCGATACAGACATGGCAAGAAAGAGAACAATGCCGATGGCACCCCCGAATTCCACACCAAGGGTACGTGAGATCAGATAGTAGTGGCCGCCGACCTTCACCTTGAGATTCGTGGCGATTGCGGCGAGTGACATGCTCGTCAAGACCGAAATGCTATTTGCAAGGCAGATGATAAGGAGGGCCCGGCCCAATCCGGCATTTCCGACCACATAGCCCAACCGCAAGAACAGGATGATGCCAAGGATCGTAAGGATGCTGGGCGTAAAGACCCCGGGAAAGGTCCCAAGGGTGCCTTGTGACCGCTGCGCGCCTAATGTCAATCTTTTAGCTGCTGGGCTCATAGGAGCACCGAATGACACAATTGGAGCCATGAGAGATCATCAATGCCTAACACCGTTGATTGCTTTGAGACCATTTCAGATGGGCTCCTCAGGCACTATCTCCTCTCTGCGAGCAGGAGGAATATCCTTTTTAAAAACCACAGTACGGTATGGAAATGGTATCTCCACCCCTTCACGGTCGAAGCGCTTTTTAATATTTTCCAAGAGCCAAAATCTCGCCAGCCACAGATCGTTCACATTGGATACCCAGACTTAAAGCCTCAGTCTGATGGCAAAATCGGCGTGGCCAATAACCCGCATCCACGGCTCTTCTGCTTTTTCATTACGGTGCGGGCATTTGCTGGCCTCTTCTCGCATTAATCTTCTTGCAAGATCGATGTCTGTGTCGTAGCTCACGCCAAATTCAGTGATACACAGCATGGTTGGATCAATGATACTGTAGTTAATCAGGGTTATACTGTCAATCTTTTCATTAGGAATAATGAGCCTCTTCTATTCCCAGGTTCTCACAATGGTATGGCGAAGGGTAATATCCTCCACAGTGCCATATTCATTCTCTATGGTTACCACATCTCCAATATGAAAGGGTCGATAAATCGCCAGGGATACCCCCGATATCAGATTTGCCAGAGTCGATTTGGCGGCAAAACCCAAAACCAGCGCTGTAATGCCAGCGCCTGCCACCATGGTGCCTACCAGGGCCCTGAGTCCCGGCACAAGGCTTGCGTATACCAGCAGGGCAAACAGAAAGATAACCAAATTTTTGATGCGCAGGACATATCGAAAAACGGTCTGGTCCACCCTTTGCTTGATCTTTCCCGTTGTCCAAACAGGCCGCTGGAGCAGGCGCCTTGTAATGAGGGAGGCCAGCCAGGCAAGAGCGAACACTACAAGGGCAAGGGCCAATGCCCCTATGCTCGAACCCGGATCTATTAGTTTGTTTATGGTAAGCCATTCCCAGCTCATGCTTTTCCTCGTATCATCAGTGAGTGATCCCGGCCTACAACATGTCTCTAGTTTGCAGGTCCCGATTTACCAGAGATTCATCTTGAGTATCATAGAGGATGTAATCACAACTATTCCACAACAGTGGTATTATTCATGGCAAGGATATCGTAAAGGCACGAATACCCCGATTGGCTTTTGAAATCTTTCAAAACCCTTTTCTCGTTTCCCTAATAAATCGGCTTTAATTGAACCCTTCGGTTCATAGCCCGACCTTCTGGAGTGTCATTCGATGCAATCGGCCTTGAAAAACCGTACCCTATAGTGGAAAGTCTCTCTTGGGAGATACCTTTTTTCAGGAAGTAATTCATAACCTCTCCGGCGCGCTTCTCTGAAAGTACCTGGTTGTATTCCTCTGTCCCAATGTTATCCGTATGGCCCTGGATCTCTACTTTAATGTAAGAATGTTGGTTCATACAATCCACTGCCTCGTCTAAAATCGGATAGTATCGGGGCTTGATATTCCACTTATCAAAGTCAAACTCAAGACCCTTACATACCCAGCATCCCACCTCATTCACAGTGGCGCCTGCTGGCGTTCGTGGGCATTGATCTAAATGGTCGGTTACGCCATCTCCGTCTGAGTCCAGGGGGCATCCCTTTTGATCAACCTTTACTCCTGATGGTGTATCAGGGCATTGGTCCAGGTGGTCGTAGACGCCGTCGCCGTCGCCATCCAGGGGACAGCCTTTGGTATCCACCTTTACCCCTTTCGGGGTGTCGGGACACCGATCCTGGTAGTCATAGACGCCATCTCCGTCTGAGTCCAGGGGGCATCCATTTTGATCAACCTTTACTCCTGCCGGTGTATCGGGGCACTTGTCCAGATAGTCGTATACCCCGTCGCCGTCGGTATCCAGGGGGCAGCCCTGTGCATCCACCTTTACCCCTGCCGGTGTATCGGGGCACTTGTCCAGGTGGTCGTAGACGCCGTCGCCGTCCGTATCTGCAGGTGGCGCAACTACCTTTTTCTTTTCGCCGCCAAAAAAGATAGAGAGCCCAATGGTATAGCAAAGGTTGTGATGGGCGCTCCCAAAAGAGATAATATGCCGGACATCGCCCCGCAGGGCAATATTCTCTTTAAGAAAATACTTAACGCCTGCCCCGTAATTGACCAAGGGATCCGTATCGCTCCCCCCTCGGTCAGGATCCAGGGTGATTCCGCCGATACCTGCCGCCAGGTAGGGCAGGAGCTTTCCGGAAGGCATGAAATGATAGAGGCCGTCGATACGATATTGATACCCCTTTACATCGCCGGCGCCTGTTTCGGATTCTGTATCAATATACTTGAAAACGCCCTCAAGGTCCCAGGTTTTGTCCAGCGTAAAGCCAAATCCCGCGCCGTAGACGGGCTTATCCTTGAGGCCCTGATCACTGTCAAAAACGTAACCGCCGATAAAGGGTGTTAGCGTGTAGGTGCCGGTTTCCCTTTCGGCCATGACTGCCGCGGCACTGCCCAGAAAAATAAGCAGTAACCCAAAAACTATAACGATCTTTGTTTGTCTCATGATTCCCCTCCTATTTTCTCATTAGACCACAAAAGGTGCTGTAGGCTCTGCTTCCTTCTTTACCACAGCCACCTTCACCTTTGATTCCATAGCATCATATTTGCAAATGGTTAACCCTTTCATTCGAATCGCATTCTGCAAAGGCCCCTAGAATGATACAGATAATTATAAACGGGGTCTTGGATTTATTTCTTATGGTATCAACGACGAACGATTTGCCCATTCTTCTGCCCTCTTGCACTTTTTGCTTATGACATCATTAACCCAACTTGATAGCTTCTTTTTTTAGCTATCCCTCTTCCCTTAGTTTTTGGATGCTCCCTGCGTCCTAGGAAAAAAGATACAAAAAGATTCCAATTACCGAGCCCTACTTAAGTCCTGGGTAAGACAATGACATTATTTTGACTCCCAAAGCAGTTAGGACACATTTGATCATTTTTAGGATCGTTTCGCCATCTCCCATCGACCAAAAATTTATACTCATATTTCCCCGGTGGGAGCATCAACATCTTCTTCCAGACCCCGCTCTCATCCTGTTTCATAGGGTGAGCTCTAGCATTCCACGTGTTAAAATCTCCCCCTACCAAAACCTCCTTTGCTTCGGGTGCCTCCAATAAAAATGTCACCCTTCGGTTTTTGGTCTTTTCCTTTGATATTCCTTTGGCCATATATAACCCCCCCTTCATGCCTAATATTATACGTTAGTTGTTTTGCACTTCCTTCAGTGAGCATTTTGCTCAATCTTTTTTTCGTATAATCTTTCCTGCCTCGATCACGTTATCAGTAAACAGCCAGGGCAGTTTTTCGCAGTTGCGACATATTTCACCGCTAATCTGCCTGCGACTGACTGTTTCCACCACTGCCTTTTTTCCTCCCGGAAATTTCCCGCAGAGCGCCATGCAAATCCTCTGTTACAAAGTCAGGCTTGTACTTACTATCGTAAGCTCTCTTTTCCCCTTCGGTCTGCCGTATTAAGCCGGCTAGAGCAAAACCGGCTTTCTTAGCTCCTATCAAATCTGTCTCATAACTGTTGCCAATGTACGCTGCTTCTGATGCAGGGATATCGAGAGCGGCCAGTGCAATGTGGAAGAGTCGTGGATCAGGTTTACGAAAGCCGTAGTCTGAAGAGATCACAAGCGCATCGAAGAAGTTCTCCAATCGCAAGGTTCGCAACTCCGGTTTGCAGAACAAACGTTGCGCATCGGAGACAATTCCCAATCGATACTGCATCCGAAATTGGTCGAGTGTCCAAAAAGTGTCGTCATAAAGCCTCATGCGTTCACAGGACAGAGAGCGGTATAGCTGTGCAGCGATCATGGTGAGATATCGATCGGTTGTTCTGCCGCGTTCACGAAGAACATGACCGAAAGCGCGCACAACATCCACTTCGGGGTGTTTTTCCCGACTCCGCGCAAGCTGCTTGTTAATATGATCAAAATATAGCTCCTTAAGTTCTTTCCCCGGGATAAATACCCTCCGATACTCCAGAAAGTGACTGACCGAGTCAAACACATCATCACCGTACTCGTTTGTGTGAATATCCACAAGGGTACCGTATACGTCAAATAGTACTGCTTTCAGTTCAGGCATAGGCTTCCTTCCATGCATTAGCCGAAGTCATTTCTTTATGTCATGCCAGCATTTCAATATAAATCTCTCTCTGCCCTGAGCCAGGTCCCTGAAACGGTTTTCACCTCGTGAGTGGCAGGGCTTGAAGGGAAAAAGGCAGCAGGCCTTATGGATCACATCCGCAGACACTTGAGCGCATCACCGGCCAACCACTTCCGGTGTTCCCATGGTAACCACTCATTACGGGCAATTCGCAGCTCTCCCAGCGCCATAAAGAATCGATTGCGGCAGGTGACCGAATCGAAAACCGACTCAGGATCCAAAAAACCGTCGCAGTAACTCTTGAGAAAATGACTAATAAAAGGTTCTGCCGCATCAGCCTGATGAACTCTCCAGGCGAAGTGGTGCTTCAATTCTGCTGCGAGCATCCCAATATCATACACGCGATCTGAGGCTCTCATTCGTTCCAGATCAATGGCTGTGACTCCACCATCTGGGTGAAAAATGAAGTTAGTCGGCGTGGCATCACCATGAACGACCACTGACACATCTGACCACATCTCAGCAGCTTGTTCCCACTCACCGCAAAGACTCACAAAATTGCTAAAGGATTGAGCACCTATAAGTCCTTTTTGCGCCAGCGAGTGTACAATCTTATGTAAATAGTCTAATGAATTCGAAAAATTAGCTCCTTCTGTGTCGGCAGTGCTGGCATGCAACTTTGCCAGGAAAGATGCCAATTCGGTTAATTTGCGAAAAAGTCGCCCATGCTGCCCCTCGTATGCCGCCTTGGCAATATAGTAGTCTAGGTTGTGCCCTCGAACAAAATCTTCGACCAAAACACAATTAATATTCTCATCTTTGCTCAGTGGTCGAACCACCCGGTACGGAAATTCACAAAAACCCATCTTACGGAGTGTATTGAGGTTATTAAATTCGTAATTAAGTCCATCCCGGCGTCCTACCTCTGAAAGATACCAGCGGCTGCCAAAAAACTTACACACAAAAAGGCTCTGTGATTTTCGCTCTCGATAACTATAAACCTCTTGTCTGTTCCCGATGGAGCTCACCTGGAAATCTGGATACCGTATATCTATCCCGGCACGAGGCAAAACAACATGGGTCATGTGAGTATGCAAGGGATCTCGCTCATCAAGCCTCCAACTGTGCACTTTAGATACTGGTTCCATTTCAGCCCTTTAAGTTTGAGCACCCTCCCCAGGATTTTCTATTGTAATTCTCTCCTTCATGATACTTATGTTTGCCTTCAAGCCTATCTATAGTATACACTCGATGTATTCAGATTTTTTTCATCCTACGGTGATATCCGATGGGGCTCTGGTGATATCTCCTTTCTTTAGGAACGCATTGATCTCTGTTTTCTCTGTGGCTTTATTAAAGCGAAACAATTTAAGGAGTTCCTCAACTGCCAGCTTCACAAATCGGGCAGCAATCCACCCAGCCACAAAGATGATGGTTGCACCAATTAACGCAGGAAGAAAAGCCGTAATCTTGGTGGCAAAGGCATTCCATGCGCCTGTCTCAACGGTTGTCACTTGCATACTATTACCTCCTTGCCTTTAGGTTACCAGTTAATGACGGAGTTCCTGTCTACAAAAAGCTGTCTGGGGAGGCGCTATGTTAGTTATTTGCCTTTTTTTACCTTGACCGCTATCTCTTTCTTCTTGGCCTCTTCTACCTTGGGAACAGTCACCCTTAAGACACCCTTGTCAAAGGTTGCTTCGATCTTATCAGCCTTAACACCGGTGGGCATTCGGAATGAACGATGGAAAGAACCGTAGTATCTTTCGGCACGATAGTGATGCTCGTCTTTTTCTTCCTCCTCCTTGTTCTTCTCACCCTTGATCGTGAGGATGTCTCCTGAGATGCTCACGCTCACGTCTTTCTCCTCTACACCCGGGAGCTCTGCCTTGATGAGAAAGGTATCTTTTTTCTCTGAAACATCAACCGTTGGTGACCATTCTTCTTTAAAAGCCCTCACAAAAGGTACCTCACTAAAGAATCGACTCCAAAGATCATCTACCTCTCTTCGAAATGGACTAAGTTCTCTTTCAAATGGCCTCCATGGAACTAATTCCATAAGCAATCACCTCCTTTTTATTTGCCCTCCCCAGACTATGATTCCACTAAAAAGTAGATGGCATATCCAATGCGTTCGATGGCACCACTAGAAACGCACATTTCATTTAACCCAGATTGTGCGGTATTCTGCCCGGTTCTCACCACGCTCCTCAGCAAGGTATACGATGAGATCGAATGTGACCCCGTCGAGGATCTCCTCATTCCAACCGAGAATGGCGAGCCTCCGGTTGACTACGTCTACAGCGGGATCCCCGGCCCCACAGACGGCATTAAGCACATCCCTGATGAGCCACGGCACTTCTTCTGGCGACAGGCCCTTCTGAGACAGCCTCGACAACAGCACGTCAACAATCTGCTCCACCTTTTACCTCCACGTGTGCTGGTGACCAGGGAATGGTTATTCGCACTTTATACTTACAGGGTTCCATACCGCTCAGACTCCCTGAGATGCAACTACCCTATCCCACCATGCTTTCCTCTGGTGCAAGGTGGACAGCGTTTTCCCCCGTGAAGATGAGGGAAGCGGATTCCCCGTGAAAGACCCTGCGCTTATCTTTAAACAGGGCCTTGCCCGAAGGGTCTATCGCTTTCAGGCTGCTGGTATGAATGAATACCCGTGAGCTCCTGCGGCCCCTGCCCTTCAAGAGAGCGAGCAGTTTTTGTGCCGCATCTCGATCGAACTCACCGTACAGTTTCAGGTGCAGGTTACTCCCGTTTCGGTGGGTAAGGATCTTAAAGTTGTTAGCCATCTCATATCTCCCCTGCTGCATTCGAACCAATGAAAATGTGAAGCTGCGGTTCCTCCTCCGGGGGCTTATGGTGATGCCCGGCCTCGAAGCGTGTAGCGGAACGGTACCCCTTTCCCTCATCGTAAATCGCACTGATTCCTACCAGGCCTACTCTGTGTTTCTTCATCCCGGTTATTTTCGGGCAGCGCGGATCGGATCTCGACCTCGCAATCGGGAAACATTATTTTTAGACATTCCGTCAGGATATACTCATCCGGAGAATCTACGGACGGCCCTTTCAGGATCACTATTCTCTCCATGTTATTCCTCCTTCCCCGGATCTTCCGTGCTTTTCAGGCACCACGGCCTCCAGAAACAGTCTTTTTGGTCGCAGGAACCTTCGGCCTTTCGAAAACAGTCCGGATTCCCTTCCCTTCGCTGCAAGCTCCTGACCAGTTCCGTTACATCCAAAAGATCCTTTGGGTTTTTAACGGGTGTTTTCTCAACCTGTATCCTCTTCACTCTGTCATTGCTCATTATTTAGATTTCGTCATTTTTCGAAAGCACAGGAGCTTCGGTAAATAAGATTATGTCATGATTCGAGTATGAGCCTTTAGCACGGCACTTTCGGCGAAGTCTCCCTTTGGAGCAGACAGGCTGCATGGAATTCCGGTAAAGGTGAAGAAATGGCGCAAACCCAAAAAATCGCTCCTCGCTTTTTTATCGCGTAGCCCGGCCCCTCTTGGAATTTACCGCAGGGATTCTATTGCCATAAAAGGCTTGCCCCTCGAACTCCGAAAAGCGGCATATTGATTTTCTTTACTAAGGATTAGAGATGACTATCTTTTCAAGATATTTTCCGAATTCATAGGATTTGTCCATAGAGGCAGGGGTTCAATTTTATAATTCAAAGGGATTATTTTTATTTGGGAAGAATTCCCCGGTAGATAGGTCTTTCAGCCTAAGGGATTGGAGGAGGGTTCATCCCGGTTGTAGTCGGATTGATATTCTATGCTTTCCACAGGTCTACATCAATGAGGCCATACTTGGCCGCATAACGAATAAGTTCCATGGTGCTGTGAATGTTGAGTTTGCTGAAAATGCTGGCCCGGTGATTTTCAACGGTTTTTTGACTGATGAAAAGCTTATCCGCAATCTGTTTCATGGAAAGCCCTTCAGCAATGAAACGCATAATCTCTTGCTCCCGCGGCGTAAGGGTGTCGTAAGCAGGGTTTTGAATCCTAGCACTATCCTCTTTTGTCATGAGAAGATTTTTGACGACGATTTGTGAAACGGCCATGTCCATGTAATATCCCCCCTGCATGACGGTCTCAAGACACTCTAAAAGTTTTTCTCCGGTGGCATCCTTGGTGATGTAACCTGAGGCGCCTGCCTTGAACGCATCAGTTATGAAATCGATCTTCGAGTGCATGCTGAGCATGATCACCTTTGTTTCAAGAAGGGACAATCGGATGCGGCGTGACGCGTCGATCCCGTTCATATCGGGCAGGGAGATATCCATCAAAACCAGGTCAGGATGGAGTTCCCCGGCCTTTGCAATGCCTTCTTCACCTTCCGCGGCTTCTCCAACGACTTCGTAACCCGTCTGCTTCGCCAAAAGCGAAATAAGCCCTTCCCTGAAAAGCGGGTGGTCGTCAACAATGAGGATAGTTTTCCTTTCACCCATGGACTTTTCCCCCATATGGCAGCCGGATATAAACCTTTGTCCCGTGCATTACCTTTGAGTGAACAACCATTGTTCCTCCAAGCAGCATTGCCCTTTCCTTCATACTCCTGAGTCCCATTCGTTTTTCAAAACTTATGTTGGCCAGCTCTTTCTCCACATCGAATCCCACGCCGTTATCGATGATACGAAGCACGATGTCCGGGTAAGAAAAGGAAAACGTGACATTGATGTGGCTTGCTTGAGCATGTTTTTGAATGTTATTGAGGCCTTCTTGAATCAGGCGGTATACATTGATCATGGCAAAGTCATCGATTTCAATATTTTTCATGCCGGCGGAATAGAATTCTGCCTTGATTCCGGTATTATTCGAAAATTCCCCACAAAGATGAGACAGAGACTGAATGATGTTAGCTTTTTCCAGATAGGGAGGACGTAAATCATAGGATAGATCGCGTACTGCTATAATGGTCTTTTGAAGTATTTTGGATAACTCCGAGGTCCTCTGTCGTATGTCTGCCTGGATTTCCGGATGGCCGTCCAGGAGAGTATCACACCCTATTTTTACCGCGGAAAGCTGCTGGGCGATTCGGTCGTGAAGCTCACGGGAAATCATCTGACGCTCATCCTCATGGGATATCAACAGTTCTCGATTTAATTCTTTGATCTGTTCATCGGATTTTTTTCGATCAGTGACGTCCCGTACAATTGACTGGTACCTTTGAATGGTTCCGTCGCTGGCCTTCTGTACAGTCGAGGTGAGCAGGCAATCCATTTCTGCTCCATCCTTCTTTCTAAACTTTACCTCGTAGTCTACCACAAATCCCTCTTGCTCTATCTCCTGCTGAAACCTGGCGCGCGCGTCAGAGTAAACATAGAAATCCTTTATGTTCAGCCTTATAATCTCTTCTCTAGAGTAGCCAAAAAGATCCATCCCATATTGATTGATGTCCACGAAGCTTCCCTCTCGGGTGGTAATGAATATCGCGTCCCTGGATTCTTCAAACAGGGTACGGTATCTCACCTCGCTCGTCCTCATATCCTCCTCGGCTTGTTTGTGTTCTTCGATTTCCCGTTCCAATTGTGCATTTATTGTTACCAATTCGGCAGTCCGCTCCTCAACCCGTTGCTCAAGCTCATCACGAACTTTTCGAAGGGCTTCCTCTGCCTGCTTGCGGCCAGTGATGTCGGCCATTGTGAGCACACAGCCAAGAATCTCATTTTGTCTGTCAAGCAAAGGCGTAGCACTGAGGAGCAGACTAAGCAGCTGGCCATCTTTGCCCGTAAAACACACTTCCATGCCCTTAATGAAATCTTTTCGCAGAACTCTTGAAAGTGAAAACCCCTTCCCATCACCTTCTTTCTTCGCACAAGGGTAGTCCTTCTCCGAATCGACTCGAAGTGGGAACATGGTGTCAAAGGGCTGCAACATTGGGTTCTGGCCACAGAGCTGGCACGCCATCTTGTTGGCACGGATAATCTGCCCGTTTTCATCACATACCACAATGATTTCGCCCGCCTGGTCAAAAATAGAGTGCGCCAGTCTTTCAGATGCAACGATTTCTTCCGTGCGCCTCTGTTGAGTCAAATCAGTAGCCACCATACAGAGGATCGAAACATCATCTAACTGTACGGTGTTGAGGGTGACATACACCGGGATCAGGGTTCCGTCTCCTCCACTGAGGGTGAGTTCTCCTTCACTGTGCCCTTTGATTGCCTTCTTGAGCAGCGCCCTACCCATTAGTTTGGCTTCGGATGCGAGAAAGCGGTGAATCGAGGAGCCTATGACTTTCTCAAGCGGTGTCTTGATCATCTCCGCAAAGCGCTTGTTCCCATAAAGGATGGTGCCATCGGCCATGAGGGTGATGGCCCCCTCTTTCATCTCCTCAATGAGTGTGCGATAGGTATGGTCGGCGCCTTTCAGGGTAAAGACCTGATCGCCCTGCGGTCCTGAGACAACCAGAGCATCTACCTCGCCGCTTCGGATAGCGCGAAGCGTCTCTTCAGCTTCCCTCAGCCGGCTGCGGAGCTCTTTCATTTCAAGCAGCAGTTGTCGGGCTCTTTCTTCCGCCCTCATAACCCACCTTAATTTATTCTTTTGGCTATAAACCAAGCCCGAAGAGAACTTTCTCGGTATCTGACAAGTCCCCAACAAGCCTCCGCAAAGGGAGCGGGAGTTTCTTGATGAGGGTGGGCAAGGCGACAATCTGCTCACCTCTGGCAAGCTTAGGATACTGGTAGATGTCAATCACCTCAAGGTCATAGCGGCCCTGGAGGTATTCCTTGCATATCCGCCTGATGTTGTCGGTGGCGCACATGGACCTCACCGTCGCCCCGGTAACGTACAAACGCAAGACATAAAGTTGGCTGTCTGACTCTTTTACCGCTCGTTCAAAGGCCTCCACAGTGTCTTTCGGTTCTATTTTCTTCTTCTTCTTCATCTTCTTCATCATCATCCTTTCTAAACCCATTACACGCTCGTAGCAAATCCAGCCCTGCCAATACCCGCTCGGTCTTGGATAAGTCTCCGATGATTTTTTTCACCGGCGGGGGAAGTCTCCGTACCAAGGTGGGTGCAGCGAGGATCTGGTGTTCTTTTGCAAGTTGCGGATTCTCCAGAAGATCAATCAATTCAATTCTGTGTCTGCCTTTTAAATGCTCCTCGCAGATTCTTCTGAGATTCGCAAATGCCTTGATCGAGTTCCGCGTCTGCCCGGCGACATACAGCCGCAGCACCCATTCCGAAGCCTCTCTTGTTGCCTTCGCATCATTACGTGATGCTTCATCTTGATCGACCACACTCCCACCTCCCCCTTGCGTTTTGTCCTGATCGGAGGACTGTTCAGAAGACGCTACTCATCAGCCTTCCGCATGACGCTCATACTTTTTCGGTCCTCCTCCACAACCTCCTCGCTCATTTTGGCCTCGGCAATGACCTTTTCCATCTCTTCCTCTTCGGCTTCAAACTCCGCACGCAGGGCAGTCACCTGTGCCTCCATGGCTGCACGCTTGCGTTCCAGCTCGCGCTGTCTTCGTTCAATTTCTTGTTGACGCCTCAGTCTGTCCGCCTTCTCTTCCACCATCCTCGCACTTCGAGCCGTGCCGGTGAGCACTTCTCCTGGACCAATGTATACATCCAGCAAATCTACGCCCTTGCCTGTCAAGATGAATTCACGGATCTGGTTTGAGTGGGCCATGCCGCGGGACTTCAGGATATAGATCCCCCGGTTTCGCTCGCCGCCGCTTTCTATGTCACGGAGCAGGATCCACGTATCCATAAGGGACGAAATGGCCGACTCCGTGGTCTCGAGGGGGCCGCCCGCATGCGTCAGGCTGGTAAAAAGCGCAGTAATCCCCTTCATTTTCAAATAGTCACTCACACGGGCCAGCATGCTCTTGACCTCCTCTCCAGTGCCCACAGAAATCAGATTTGACATGGGGTCAACGACCACGATAAGGGGCTTAAATTCATCGACCAATGTGTGGATCGCTATAAGGTACATCTCCAGGCCGAACGATGCGGCACGTTCCGCATGGAACCGCAAAAGCCCGCTTTTTACCCAGGGCTCAAGGTCAATGCCTATGGAGCGCATATTGCGAATAATCTGCGTTTCCGCCTCCTCGAGGGAAAAATAGAGACATCGCTCTCCCCGCTGGCATGCAGCGTGGACAAAGCTCGCAGCAAGAGTCGATTTTCCAGTTCCGGGCGTGCCGCTCGCCAGAATACTGCTGCCCCGGTAGTATCCCTGTCCTTCCAGCATAGTGTCTAATCGGGCAATACCAGTTGAGACCCGCTCGGTGGTGACTTTATATCTCAGTCCAAGGGAGGTAACCGGCAGCACGGAAAGTCCCTGCTCGCCAACCAAAAATGGGTATTCATTGGTGCCATGGATAGAGCCGCGGTACTTCACCACGCGTAAGCGCCGGGTGCCAATCTGCTCACTTATTCGGTGGTCCAGCACAATAACGCAATCGGAGACATATTCTTCAATTCCATAGCGAGTCAGCATGCCCTCCCCGGGCTCACCGGTAATGACAGCTGTGACCCCTTTGTCCTTGAGCCAGCGAAACAGCCGGCGCAGTTCCGTCCGCATGATGAGCTCGTTGGTGAACCCACCAAAGAGCGCTTCCAATGTATCCAGCGCAACGCGCTTGGCATTTAATGACTCAATAGCGTGTCCAAGCCGTACGAACAGCCCTTCCAGGTCATATTCACCCGTCTCTTGGATCTCGCTTGGCTCAATATGAATGTGATCAATAAGAAGCTTTTTCTGGTCGATAAGGTGCTTGAGATCCCAGCCCAGCGATATGACATTATCCATCAGTTCCTGTCCGCTCTCCTCAAAGGAAACGAACACCCCTGGTTCTTTATACTGCTGCGCTCCGCGCACCAGAAACTCCATGGCAAGCAGGGTCTTACCACTACCGGCGCTGCCGCACACCAGGGTGGGACGTCCTTTTGGCAATCCTCCGTGTGTAATTTCATCAAGTCCCTGTATCCCGGTTGGACATTTTGGAAGCGTTGATTCGATGTCGTTTGCCTGGGTTGTGGTCATGACTATCCTCCTTTCACTCTGTCAAGTTTCATCTCTCAACCTTACCTCCGAATAAGATACCAGGCCTTTTCTTGCTTTTTTGATTTGCTCCAATTCCATACAGGCTGTTGCCCACATAGGCCTTGAAAATTCAATAAAATCATACTGTTCGCAAGATTCAGGAAAAGAGCGATCTTAACCTTATCTATGCTGAGGCAAAAGAGAGCTTTGGAGAAAATGGTAATATCTCCGCACCTCCCGCTGTTATTTCCACGATGATCCTCCATTTGATCCTCCATAATGTTCAATCTGAGCGTGAATCGATGAATGCAATTTCTTTGCGTCTAGACTGGCTTTAGCCTCTTGTCTATAACATGGATGCCGAGAAAGCCAATTGGAGAATGGCTAAAAGGATGTGGACACGATAGCAGGTGACAGCAGATACGGTAAGATCGATAACTATCTTCACAGCTGTGATGTAAGGGATGTAACGATAGAGGCCCTGTTCCTTTTTTAAAGGAAACACACGGCACTCCGGGATACAGGAAAGCTCGCTGGCCAGGATTATGAAGAATGGAGATACAACACTTCCTCATTGCTGCTATTCAAAACCCTATGACACTCATAAAAAATATCAAAGAGCGATGCCCAAAGAAGGCAAATCCTGATTCTTGCTCAGTCCTCTATGGCCGGTACTCAGTAAAAAGGATATCTGACTCCTCATTAGGATTTAATCTGCGGGGTTATGATATGATAAAAAAATCAAAACCTCAATAACTTTTCTCCTTTTTTTCCATTGCTACCCTATGGGTCTTAAAAACAAAACCCCCTACAGGATAAACGAATTCATCCGAATAGGGGGTCACTTCTGCTCTCTTGATAGAGACATCACTCTCCTTAACTAGAGAATGAATTAAAGATCAGGCAACACAACAAGAACTGTATTATAAAATACAGTACAGTACTATCTCTATAAGAAAATAATAGAATTGTCAAGTTTCCCGGCTTGAACAGTTTCCCGGCTTGAACTCCTGAGGAAGTTCTATAGCATGGTTTTTGTTTCAGTTAAAAAGGTATAATTTCTTGTCACTTTCCAAGCCCTTCAATGCGTTACACGGATTTTCTCATAACAGGGGACGTGGGCATATGAACGTATTTCCACTCCCATGATACTGAGTGTAATTCAATTATACGCTTTACATTTGTCAGCCAATAAATTCTATGGAGAAGGTTTAATTTTTTTAAAAGGCGTCTTAAAAATCGAATTAAACCATTAGCAGTTATTGACCCATGTCAAGGCCAGATTCCCTTTTCATGTTGGATAAGCCTCCACTACAAGTTATTTTCCACCTCATGCCTCTGGGAAAAATCTCCATCTCTTCAGGAATTTTCCCTAGTAAAATGAATCCCTTCCTCTATGGACAAATTCAATAAATAAGGAAATAGTTATAAAGAATCGAAGTTAAATGTGTTCACCCTGACTTATTAAACCCGATTTCATGGCCGTGATCAAGGCCCTTGCGGCTGACTAAAACTTAAGGAAGGAGGATCTCCTAAAATGAAGGTCTTAGTCGTGTATTATTCTATGTATGGTCATATCCACCGCATGGCAGAGGCAATTGCTGAAGGTGCAAGGGAAGTGAGCGGTGTAGAGGTGGAGATGCACCGTGTTCCCGAAACGCTCCCTCAAGATGTTCTCGCCAAGATGGGGGCACTGGAAGCACAGAAAACATTTTCCCACATCCCGATCTGCACGGTAGATGAGCTTGCCTTAGCCGACGCAATCATATTTGGCGCACCTACCCGTTTCGGAAATATGTGCGGGCAGATGCGCCAATTTCTTGATGCAACAGGCCAGCTCTGGGCAAAGGGAGAATTAGTCGGTAAGACTGGGTCTGTCTTTACGAGCTCCGCTACACAGCACGGGGGACAGGAATCCACAATACTCAGCTTCCATGTTACCCTTCTCCACCACGGAATGGTTATTGTCGGCCTGCCCTATTCATTCCAGGGTCAGATGCGTATTGATGAAGTTACTGGCGGTTCTCCATATGGAGCATCAACAATTGCCGGAGGGCAAGGTGAGCGAATGCCAAGTGAAAATGAATTAGCGGCAGCACGTTTTCAGGGGAAACACGTAGCGACAATAGCCTCCAAACTTTCAAAATAAACAACGCCATCATGAGGACAGGCGTCATCCGCTCCTGAAAAATAAATGAGTCAAGGCGCACATTCCGCAGAGAACGTAGCTATCGTGAATCATCAAGGATCATGCTATCCGTCTCTGGGATGACCACCAAGGGAGGCGAAAGATGGTGAGACGCAACAGGAATCTCACGATTGAAAAGAAAGGGGGTGACCAATGCATAAGGGTATCGATCTGCTCTTTCAGCAAAATCAGACCAATCACTTATAATAAGGTAAGATATAAAGGAGGATATGGTATGAAAAAGTTAACAGTTTCCCTAGCGTTACTAGTATTGGCTTTGATCCTCATTCCCGTGGAGGGCAAGGCCCAGATGGGCCCCGGCATGATGGGACCGGGATATGGATATGGCCAACAGCAACAAGGAGGTTGGAATTACTGCCCCTATTGCGGAGCGCCTCAGGGTCCTGGCCCCGGCTATGGCATGGGCCCAGGCATGATGGGTCCAGGATATGGAAGAGGTCCTGGCATGATGGGTCCGGGCTATGGCATGGGACCTGGGATGATGGGACCGGGCCATGGCTATGGACCCCGATATCAGCAACCTCGGAAGCCTTTGGAAGGAAAGGATGCCAAGGAAGTTCTCGAAACCTATCTAAAATCCACGAGAAATCCCAACCTGAAGCTTGGAACTATTGAAGATAAGGGCTCGGTTTTTGAGGTAGAAATTCAGACCAAGGATGGCTCTCTTGTGGACAGAATAGCGGTTGATAAACATACGGGCTGGATGAGATCCATTTATTAAATCCCGTGAGCACCCTGTAATCATAGCCTCAGGGTGCTCACAATAATAGAGAGTCTCGAAGCGGAAGGGAGCAGATCCATGATGAAGGAGACACCAGATCACTGTTCATTGTATCTGGGAGGACAATCCGTTCTTAGAAAAGGGAAGCAAATGTTCATCACAGGTGTAACCCATAAATAAAAGCCATTTTCTATACGTATCTCTCGCCGGCTACATTGGTACAAACCAAGAAAGGGAGGAAAATCATGCGCTATATGAATTATGGGCTTGCGATCGCCCTTATGATCGCCATAGTAACCACTGGGGCGTCAGCACAGATGAGCCAGTCAAAGACATCGTCCGAACCCGCGAAAGATAAGGTCACTGTTGATGAGAAGGCCTTGGATTCTTTTGTAGGCGAGGCAGAACATTACTTCCATCAGGCTCGTGAGAGCTTTTTCAAAAAAGACATGAAAACCGCGGCTGATGAAATACGAAAAGGTGCAGCGTTCCTAAAACTGGAAGCAGGCCGTGCCACAGAAGCAGGGAAAAAACCACTTATGGCCTCTATCCGAGAATTGGAAGAGCTGGCAGACTCGGTGGAAAAAGGTACTGCCACTTCTACCAATGAGCTCGACCATGCCTTCACCCGCGCTCATAGTGCTTTGGCAACGCACTACCGCCTGATGGCCGCTGAATCTTGGGCCAAAAAAAAGACCTCAAAGGCTGCCAAGGCCCTCAAGGCCGCAGCTCTTCATCTTGAATATAGTGCAGTGTGGGCATTCGGTAAACTGGATACCGGCACAAAAAAAGTCGTCAAAGACACACGAATT
>Ga0307420_1000215_pt1 | contig 28052 bp, 20 predicted proteins | sample SalMarWE160240MG_2_FD_202167 | JGI IMG/M metagenome (GOLD analysis project Ga0307420, IMG submission 202167) | Salt marsh sediment microbial communities from the Plum Island Ecosystem LTER, Massachusetts, United States - WE1602-40 | ecosystem: Environmental > Aquatic > Marine > Intertidal zone >... | reverse complement strand
AAGAACTGAATCATAATCAAGGATATCTCCATAAAATAACTTGATATCAAGGTCTTTGATGGTAGAAATATCTTCCCCCGTTTTGATGAAGCCTATAACCTCATGATCCCTTGACAGGAGTTCCCTGATTATATTACTGGCCAAAAATCCATTTGCTCCGGTTATAAATATTCTCATGTGGAGTATTTAAGTTATTGTAACAACATTTTACCGGGAACTTATCATTAATTTCTTTTAAAATTAGTAAAAATCTGAAAATAAATGTTTACGGAATATTTTCATTAACAAATTTTCCCCAATAAATTTGCCATAAATTAATCCTTCCGGACAATAATATGATTACATGCTGACCAATCCACCATTCGGAGTCGAGTGGAAGAAAGTTCAGAAAGCCGTGAATGAAACAAAACGGAGCATCAGGATCACGCATAGGCATTGTCCTTAATGGTTCGCCCCTCTTTACAGGTGGAGCAGGAAGCGGAGAAAACAATATCCGTAAGTGGATCATCGAAAATGATATGTTCGAAGCCATCATAGCTCTTCCTGACCAATTATTCTACAACACCGGTATATATACCTACCTATGGTTCGTTACTAATCGTAAAGACCAGGGGAACGAAAAGGGAAGGTGCAATTGATCAATGCTGTTTCAATCTTCGGGAACATGTTCAAGTCCCTGGGTAACAAAAGGCATTATATCTCCCTTGTAATGATCAACGCACTTTTAAAATATGAATATATTATAACTTTTCAATCAGTCCTTAACCGGACACTGGTGAATTGCCAGGTAAAATAAATCAGAACGTTGGTTTAATTACAATATCAATACGACGGTTTTTTCTGCGCCCTTCTTTAGTTTCATTATTGGCAACCGGATTATTTTCCCCTTGTCCTACTGAACTAATATTCATTTTGTTGAGCTCCTTCATATTCGCTTTTAAATATTCAGTAACGGCATCAGAACGTTTCTGTGAAAGTTTTAAATTCAAAGAATCGCTTCCGAATGCATCAGTATATCCTTCTACAATTACTTTGCTGTTGGGAAATGTATTAATAGCATTTTGAACCTTGGTCAATAAGCCAAAATTTTCCGGTTTTATTTCCGACTTCCCTACTTCAAAGTCAAAGCCATGCATCCTTATAATAACATTGTCGCCTGAACGAAAAACCATTGCTTCCGAGCTGTCGAATATATTATTCACTATATCAAACTTCTCATTAATTTTTGTCTGAAAATCGATTTTTTTAGCAAGTTCGGCCTTTTCATTTTCAATTGCCTGCATTCTTGATTTATTCTCAGCAGTACGTTTGCTTATCTCAGTAATAAACTCATTATTAAGCGCATTTCTTTCTTTTTTCAGAACTTCGATATTAGCCTCCAATTGCTCAATTAAATAATCCTGCCGGGAGTTCTCCATAATAAGGCTGGCGTTTTTCACTTGTAAATCATATACATAGTTTACTATTTTATTCCCGGGCTTGTTAAATCCTTCATCAAATTCTGCGACAAAACCAACTGCTTCAGCAATATTTATTAACGGAGTTTCCAGATTCAGGATTACATCTTCCATTTCTGTATTATCATCGTCTATTTTTTTAATCATATTATTAAGGAAAATAGCATGCTTTGCTTCATATTTAGCTTGTTTTGCCAATATACGGGGGTAATCCATATCATAACGGTTTGTTTCAAGTTCCTTTTCGGTTTCCGATAACAGCGATTTTGCTTTTTCAATAGTTTTTGGCGCTTTTTTATCAACGTTCATATCATCGGCTTCTTCTATTAATTTACGGGTTTCTTCAAGTAAATTTGTTTTTATGGCAGATAGTTCAGCTTTTCTGTATATTTCTATTGCTTTAACAGATTCTTTATATGAGTCATCCCTATCTGCTTTTTCTAATTTCTCGGTTGCCTTAAGAAAATGTCCTTCTGCTTCTAACCACAGTTCTTTTGCAAATATATCAGCTCCCACTGAGAAAGCATCTTCACGTGCATTTAATGAATTTGCAAAAACAATTCTAGCTGAATAACAAAAGTCTATCGATCTTTTAAAGTAATTTACCGCTTCAGTAAGTGTTTCTTCAACTTTTTCAATTCCTTTTTCTTTTTCGAAATCCTTTTCAGCATCCTGATAATAGTTTAATGCTTTAGAATATTCTAATGGAGCAAGAATATCTGCTTTCATTGCTTTTGCATTTCGCATAGCTTCATCAGCTTGTTTAAATACGGCACTTTTTGTTTGTTGTGCATAACCGCTGGTACCAGCTATAAAAATAGCCAGGAAAAATACCACGGCAATTTTAGTTTTTGTTCTTAACACATTTTTCATTTTATCTTTTTTATGTAAAATAATTAAGCTATAAAGTTGGGTATCATTTAAGTAATACTTGTTACATAATTTAGGTAATAAGTTACATCATTCACATATTTTCAATAAACATCTTTAATGATTTAAGGCATATTGAAAGGGTAATGCGATTAATCTAAAAATCGGATTAACTAAAAAATTAATATGGTATCCTGGCTAGTACCTAGCTGTAAGCTGTACTGATTATCTGCTATTTCCCGATACAGAAATTCCTGAAAATATTTCCCAGTATTTCATCGGTTGTGATCTCTCCGGTTATCTCTCCCAGATAATGGATAGCATGCCTTATATCAATTGCAATGAGATCTTCCTGTAAATTATTCTCCAGTCCCTCCTTTACTCTTTTAAGGCTTTCTGTTACTTGAGATAATGCCCTGTAATGTCTTATATTAGTAACAATTACACTTTCTGAAATTATTTTATCGCTCTCAATGGTACTGCTTATGGCTTCCCTGAGCTCATCTAATCCTTCACCTGTTTTTGCTGAAATTAAAAGCATTGATTCACCTTTCTGCAGGGATATCGCGTTTTTAAAATCATTCCTTTGTCCCGATATATCATTATCTATTTTATTAAGCAGGATGAAAAGCTTCTTATCTTTCCCGGCAATCTGGCTGCGGACACCATTCAACACCCCGGTCAGAGCAGTGATCCCTTCATTCACATCGGCAACAAGCATGATTAATGAGGCAGCGGTGATCTTTTCATGTGTCTTCTTTATTCCTATGTTCTCTATGATGTCTCCTGTGTCTCTCAGTCCGGCTGTATCAATAAAACGATACTGAATGCCGTCAATTACAGCAATATCCTCTATTGAATCCCTTGTAGTGCCCGGTATCTCCGTAACGATTGCCTTTTCCTCTTTAAGAAGATTATTCAGAAGAGTTGATTTTCCTGTATTTGTATTTCCCACAATTGCAACGGGCACACCGTTTTTAATTACGTTACCCAGGCTGAATGATGAAGTGAGCTCCCTGGTAACAGTTAAGACTTTTTCAACTATTTCCAGCAATTTTACCCTGTCTGCAAATTCCACATCCTCTTCTCCGAAATCGAGTTCCAGCTCGATCAGTGATGCGAAGTGAAGCAGGTCGGCTCTCAGTATTCTGATCTCATCAGAGAATTCCCCGCGCATCTGGCTGATAGCAATTTTATGCGCTGCCTCAGATTCCGATGCTATAAGATCGGCCACAGCTTCAGCCTGCGACAGATCCATTTTCCCGTTAAGAAAAGCTCTCATGGTAAATTCTCCCGGGTTTGCCGGCACGGCACCATTTTTTATAAGTAATTTGAGGATATTTTGCTGAATATACCTGGAAGCATGGCACGAAATCTCAATTGAATCTTCACCGGTGTAGGAGTGAGGCGCCCTGAAGATGCTTACAAGAACATCATCAACTATATCATCCCCGGAGTGTATTTCACCGTAGACAATCGTATAACCCTGCTGTTCAGTGAACTTTATTCTCCTTTCGGACGGAAAGAAAATCCTGTCACAAATGGCTATGCTTTGAGCGCCGCTTATCCTTATTACCGCGATAGCACCTCCTCCTGATGTTGCGGGAGCACATATCGTTTCCTCTGTCCTTAACATATTTCACCATCTGTTCAGATAGACAAATGTAGGAAACTTATACCAAACGGCAACCGGCTGGCGGCTATCGGCTTATCTATATTGCCTTTTGCCAACTGCCAATTGCCAACTGTTTTTATCTTTCAAGGTTCTGAACGGTGAAGTAAGTATCATCAACTTTGACCTGTTCCCTGATATTGCTGAAGACTATCTCTGATTGTCTGTCAGTAACAAGGTTATTTGCGATCATATCCCTGATCATGTATTTTCCTTCAGGCATCTGATGCACGCTTTTGATTTCAATTGTCTTATACAGCTCATCATCAAAGTTATAGAACTCCATTTTCTGTACCTGATAATTATCCATGTCAATATAGCTTAGTTTCCGGGAATAGCCATATTCATCTTCTTTATCCTCATCAACCGGAATACTTTCGATAATCCATATGTTGTCTTTTCCGGATTCCGGAAAATGACGGTTGATAAAGTCGGAGAGGGTTGGAGAACTCATGTCGGCATTTGAAAATTCAGAGCTCATAAAACTCCTTCCCTTTTCAGAAGATACTATTCGCCGGGTTCTTTTTAACGCAGGCAGATATATCCACATTTCATCAGCGCTATTCCTGTTGTCAACCACCAGCATGGCAGTACCTCTTACATCGGCCGGTTCAATGAATTTAATCATTCTTTTCTCAAGTCCTCCTGAAAAGCTCTTGGTGGTCATCGAAATTGTCCTGTTTCTCGAGGCCCCGTTCTTTTCGGTAATTGACAGGTTAATTGTAGCGCTCATTGAGCCGGTAAGGCTTAGCTCCCGGCTTTTATTCATTATCTGCCCTGCATCCGGCAATTGAGCCGACACCTGCAAAAGCGGCAGAATTAATGCCAAAATCAATACTCTCTTTTTCATTTTTCTTGTTTCTTGTTTCTTGATTCTTGTTTCTTCTATTCATATTATTTTCAACAAAGCCTGGTTTGAATTTCATCAGAATTGCCGGAATCAGCACTATTGCACCTGCAAGGCATGATCCTATTGAAATTATCACCAGGTAACCGAAGAAGCGTATTGAGGTGAACCCTGACAGGATCAATACTGAGAATCCGGCCATAACACCACATGCATTTATTATAATGCTCCTTCCTATTGTCCCCAGTGCTTTCCTGGTTGATTCCTCATACGAAAAGCCCTGTCTGATCTGGATATTAAAGCACCAGATATACTGTATTGTAAAGTCAACACCCACACCGATCATGATTGATGAGAGAAGGGCTGTTGCTGCATCAAGTGCAATACCTGTAATTCCCATGAATCCGAAAAGGATGAGTATTGATGATGCAAGAGGAATCGAACCCACAATGCCGCCTTTAAAAGATCGGAATATCAATGTCAGGAAGATGAATACCGTTACCAATGCAAACAGCAATGATACTATCTGTCCCCTTATTATCGATGCTGCAAAGTCTGCCATGATTATTGCATAGCCTCCCACGGTTATCTCTGCCGGAAAGTCCTCGGTGAGCTCATCTATTGTTGACTTTACTTTCTTTATGATCCTGTTTTCCGGCTGGGCCAGGCGTATCAGAATGTGTGCCTTTGTGTTTTCCAGATTCATCATCTGCCTGAAGTCATCAGGATCACCACTCATATTATAGAGCTCAAACATCTGTGCAATGGCTGCTCCCGATTGTGGTATTTTATCATAACCTCTTTCACCGGGATTATATATAGCCTTGCTCATCTCCCTTACAGCCTGCGAAATGGAGAATACCTGGCCAACACCATCCATGCTCTCCACCCTGACGGTCAGGTTATCAATACCCTGCATTACCTCCGGATCCTTGATATTTCCTTCAACCATAACGGAGATAGTCTGTGATCCTCCGAACTTGCTGTTTATGATATCCGATGCCATCCGCAGTGTATTTTTCTTCGGGAAATACTTCTCCTGGTTGGTCTCTATTTTCAGAAGCGTCATTCCTGATGCAAGAATTATTGTAAGCAATACAAAACCTGCTATGATATGTCCCGGTTTTTTAATTATAAGTCCGGACAGAGCACTCAGAAACCAGTCAAATCCTGCTGTTTTAATCTTCTTCGGTTTGAAATTATCTTTTCTTTTTCCTCTGAACCAGATAAGCGCAGGAATAAGTATCAGGCTCATGATAAGTGCCATTGCCACGCCGACAGCGGCAAGTATTCCAACCTGCCTGGCCGGGATAATGGAATGTGCAAGCAGTGCCAGGATGCCTGCAACAGTAGTAAGTCCGCTGAAGAGTATCGGCATATTCAAAGAACCTGTAAGTTCCCGGATAAGTGATTTCCCGGCAACGGTCTCGCCCTTCAGTCTTAGCTCCTGGTATCTTGCAACAAGGTATATTCCGTAATTATTGGCTACGGCAACAAGAATTATCGGAACAAGGAGGGTTATAATTGACATTTTCCAGCCCAGCAGGGGAATCAAACCCATGCACATGGCAATAGAAAGCACTACTACGCTGAACGGCATCAGGACACTTTTCCACTCACCCAGGCTCAGCTTAAGGATCAGAAGCATTACCAGCAGAGCCAGAGGGACCAGGAAAACAGCATCCTTACGTACATCTTTCATAATATGCTGCCTGATATATGGAAGTCCTCCCTTCAATACCTGTGTATTCCCTGCATGAACCGCAGTAATGGAGTCTATTCTGTGCAATGTGATACTCTCACCTTCTACATTGTTTATTGTGGCTGAGATGGAGGCTGACGTCATATCGGATGAGATGACAATATCACGGGCAAATCTGTTATTCAGTATCTCTTGCCTGAGCTCCCTGAAACCTGCCGTATCAGATGGTATTCTCCTTATAAGCGGATCGGCAGTCATCATTCCTTCTGTGCTTCTTATTGTCCGGACAGTGAAAGGAGAGATGCGGTTGGTTACGCCTGTAAGCTTTGAAATGGCGCGGTCAGCGGCTTTTATGTTTTCAAGATTTTCGGTTGTCAGCACCGAAGAGTCGGTGAAAAGGATCAAAACAAGATCCTGTACTCCGAACTCCTTTTCAATTTTATCTGTATTAATCCTTGAATCCATCGACTGCGGAATATAATTTCTGATTTCAGGGTCAGTCTTTGAAAGTGGAATGAGTACACCCAGTGAGATTCCCAGAGCCAGGAAGAAACCTGTTATCAGCCAGCGGTATTTGATTATAAAATCTGTCATATTATCAGAAATCTACTCTCAGGGCAGCCCTGATACAGTTCATGAATTCATCAATAAGGTCATAAATAGATCCTTTACGTCCGGAATAAAATTCTCCCCCCAGGCTTATCGTCAGTCCATCAGCCGGTTTACATGTTATTTCAGGCATTATCATAAAATCGCGTGTAGTAAAATTGTATAAGGATAGAAGTGAAGGAGTCATCCTTCCATATAAGATATCTGTTTCAATCCTGATACCGGCTGAATGATAGGAGCTTTCAAGCTGATAATTATAGAGCCTGTTAAAAGCGCCCACCTGCTGCCTTACATATTCAGTGAGATCAAAGTCTGGTATAGCCACCAGTGCAGCCAGTGCTGACAAATCGGATTCGGTTCCAATAAAAGGTTCAACCGATGTCTCTTCAAAGCCCGGTATTGCCTTCCCGGAGTATTCTGCAGTTAACCTCCAGTCTCCTGATAACCAATCAATTCCGGCAGCCCACTCTATTTGCTGACATGCAACATATTCATAAGTCCTATAAGAATTATATGGTATTGACCAGGCTGCTTCACCTCTGATCCCTGCGCTTCCTATTGTTGTTTCAAAATCAAAGCCTATATTACTTATTCTGTAAGGTTTCATTGTCAGTTCGGTATAAGGGACAGGTATCGGATCCGAAAGGTCAAGGTCAAAGCGGGTCAATGCAGTACCCGGCATAGGATCCATACCATCGAACCAGGAAAAGCTCATATCAAAACCTTTCAGATACAAATCTGCCTTTAGTCCCAGACCATATTTGTCATTCCCTGTCATAAGCGAAGTAATGGGGTTGATAGTGACATACGATGGAAGGGGGAGAGGATCTATCATCAATACGGAGGATCTGTAATAGGGCATTCCGACAGCCTCCAGGCTTAAAAATGGATATGGATGCCATCTTGCACTTACCAGGAGGTTCCCCATATCCATGTCAGCAGGGTCTGGCGACCGCGATACAAGGTTCCTGGCGCTTAATTTTGATGTTGGATTGGTGAAATCTGCACGTCCCCATTTGATAATTTTCTGGCCTGCAGTTACATCCCATTTTTTACCGTTTACAGTAACAAATGCCTCCCTGATATCAAACCTGGAAACAGGTTCACTGAACTCTGTACCGTAACGGAAACGCAGGTCTGCAAATGCTTTGAACATACGGCTGTCGCCGCTCTCCACTGTAAGACCGAAATCAGAAAATGCACTTGGTATATTTACCTTATCAGTTTCATCATCTATACCGCCATAGAATCCGCCCCGTACAAATCCGTATATTAACCTGCTGTCTTCATCAGACAGGGCAGAGGCAGGATCATTCTGTCCTGACAGGGTACCAGGAATTAGAAGTAAAAGGAGAGTAAGTTTTATTATTATGTTATTCATGAATGCACTTTTTATGCAAATGAACAACATAAAGAAAGACGTGTCGTCTTATCCGTCTTTCCCGCACCTGTAATTCAATATGAATTTGTACGTCCCGCTTGGAATGTACCTCCGGCTACCGGGATTTCAACGCCTTGCCTGACGCCTGCTTTGCCCGCCGAATCCGCCAGTTGGCGGAGGAGGCGGGATGCCTATTTTTTTATCCCTGTCGACTTCTCCCTGTATTCGCTGGGAGTCATATCGGTCTGGCTTTTAAAAATGGAATTGAAGGTTGTCTTTGAATTGAAACCTGCATCAAAGGCTATTGCAAGTATCGTGAAGTTGTTGTTTTTTGAGTCACCGAACCTTGAAATGACTTCGTTAACCCTGTATTCGTTGATAAATGCGAAGAAATTCTTTCCATGCTTCTCATTAAGGACCTGCGTTATGTGGTGACGGGGGATGCCTGTAAGCTCTGAAAGGTCCTGGATACTCAGGTTCCTGTTCATGTAGGGCTTTTCGGTATCCATTACTGAGATAAGCCTTTCCAGATATACCTCAGCCTGTTTATCCTTCAGGCCGCTTTTAACGTACTTTTCAGTCTCTTTGCCAGTTTCTTCCTCATCAACAACTTTTACTTCCTGTCCGAAAATAACAGGCTGTTGTATCGCATAAAAGCTGTAAGCAAAAGAGAAAATTGTGATAAATCCAAATACTACGAAATAAGGATCAAATGGAATAAAGTCGCCGATCATTTCAAGACCGCCCAGGATAAAAAGAACAAGAAATGACACATAATAACTTATTGACAATACTTTCAGCCAGTTAAGAGTAATTACCCCTGAGGTGTATGAAACCAGGTCCTTTAGGTTCCTCTGGTGCCTGCGGATCTCAATAAATGCAAGGATGCTGTAGGCAGAAACTGACAGTAAGAAACATGTGCTGTATACTATCCTCAACGAAATAAATCTGTCGGGTGTGAAGAAATTTCTAAGGTCCTTAAGCAGAGGCAGCTCCCTGAAGACAACCGATACTGTAAGAAATACTACAAAAGGTATAAAATGAATCAACGCCAGCCAGTTGAATTTCCTTCCGGGATTGGTCATAAACTTAACATATAAATAGAGAAGCGGGCCATATGTAAATGCAACAAAGGGGAATGCATACATCTCTATTACTTTGGAATTGAGCAGCGCGATAATGAGCTCGGTGCAGATGAGAAACATCCATGCTGCCATCAAACGGTTTGCAACAGTGAACGGTTTCTTTGTGGAGATCAGCAACCCTGCAAAAAAAGACTGGGAGATACCTATATATAATACAGGGTCTATATTTGGCATATCACAAATTTATGGATCAAAAATAATTAAAAAGAGGCAATAAATAGGTATTTTTGATTCCGACCTCTTTAAATAAAATTAACGCTGTTTTGAGGCTTAAATTATCTTAAAATATTACAATACTTATGAGTATACTGTTAAATAAAGACTCCAGGGTAATTGTCCAGGGATTTACGGGAAGCGAAGGAACATTCCATTCCACACAGATGATTGAGTACGGAACAAAGGTGCTGGGAGGCATAACTCCCGGGAAGGGTGGACAAACTCATCTTGGATTGCCTGTTTTCAATACTGTGAGGGAGGCTGTAAAGGAGACATCAGCCGATGTATCTGTTATCTTCGTTCCTCCTGCATTCGCAGCTGACGCTATCACTGAGGCGGCAAACGCCGGGATAAAGCTTATTGTTACTATAACTGAAGGTATCCCTGTCTCAGATATGGTAATGGTTAAAGAATACCTTAAATCCTTCGACTGCAGACTGATAGGTCCAAACTGTCCGGGTATTATAACACCAGGAGAATCAAAAGTCGGGATAATGCCCGGTTTTATACATAAGAAGGGGACTGTCGGGATCATTTCCCGTTCAGGCACTCTTACCTATGAGGCTGTTGACCAGGTTACAAAACTTGGATTTGGCCAGTCGACATGTATTGGAATCGGAGGTGACCCCGTGGTTGGAACAACAACACTCGATGCAGTAAAACTTATGATGAATGATCCTGAAACCGAGATAATTGTCATCATCGGGGAGATAGGCGGCAATATGGAAAACGAGGCAGCCGAATGGATACGTAATCAGGGTACAAAACCTGTAGTTGGATTTATTGCCGGCCAGACTGCACCAAAAGGAAGAAGAATGGGCCATGCCGGAGCAATAATAGGAGGCAAGAACGATACTGCTGCCGCTAAAATGGAGCTGATGAGAGAGTGCGGTATTCATGTTGTTGAATCACCCGCTGAGATTGGAATTAATGTTAAAAAGACAATCCGACAATAAGACATCCGGACATTCAGACATTATACTATATTTGCACTAACCAAAATTAAATTGAAATGGGATTATTAACCGGTAAAACCGCACTTATAACCGGCGCTTCCAGGGGAATAGGCAAAGCAATTGCTCTTTTATTTGCACGGGAAGGAGCCGATATCGCCATAACAAATATTGCCGATGATGATGAGTTCAAAAATGCTGTAAGGGAAATTGAAGCCATTGGCGTAAAGGCTAAAGGCTATATTTCCAATGCTGCAAAATTTGATGACTCCCGGAGAGTTGTTGACGAAATCATCAAAGAATTTTCAAAAATAGATATACTTGTAAATAATGCAGGTATTACACGCGACACATTGCTGATGCGCATGACAGAGGAACAGTGGGATACGGTGATAGCCGTTAATCTGAAATCAGTCTTCAACCTGACAAAAGCAGTTATACAGGTCATGCTTAAGCAAAAAAGCGGATCAATAATAAATATGAGCTCCGTTGTAGGTGTTTCCGGAAATGCAGGACAAAGTAACTATTCCGCCTCCAAAGCAGGGATAATAGGTTTCACAAAGAGTATCGCCAAAGAGACCGGCTCAAGAAATATAAGATGCAATGCCATCGCACCGGGATTTATTATTACTGAAATGACAGAAAAATTACCTGAAAATGTAAAAAATGAATGGGTAAATAAAATACCACTCAGAAGGGGTGGAACACCTGAGGATGTAGCACATACAGCATTATATCTTGCCTCAGATCTCTCCTCATATGTTACCGGACAAACAATTCATGTATGCGGAGGTATGTTAACTTAAAAATATTTCTTATATTTACAGCTTCGCAGGGTGTCTATCCTTTTAGCACGAGGAAATGCAGCGAGACATATTTATTCCACATTAATTTTAAACGGACACCCTGCTTCTTTTTTTTACAGCATTGATAATGCATAATACCATTTTCCTCCTGATCATAATTATTCCCCTGACAGGATATCTTCTAGAGAGATACCTTGTATATCTCAACGGTAAGATGTGGTCCGAAACTGTTCCGGAAAAACTGAAGGGAATATGCCTGGAGGATGATTACCGGAAAACCCAGCTTTATGACAGGGACAATAAAAAACTTTCGTTCTGGTCATCAACCTTTAATCTTGTCGTGATACTGGCTATGATTATCGCCGGAGGATTTTCTTTCGTTGACGGCATTGCCAGATCAATCAGCATAAATATGATTGTCATTTCATTGATTTTCTTTGGATTGATAGGCTTTGCATCCGATATAATTAACATCCCTTTCAGCTGGTACGATACTTTTATTATCGAAAAAAGATACGGATTTAATAAAATGAAGCCAAGGACCTTCATAACAGATCACATAAAATCGTGGTTTCTGGCTCTCATTATAGGTATTCCCGTACTTGGATTGATAACCTGGTTCTATTATAAGACCGGAACAAAATTCTGGCTGTATGCCTGGGGACTGATCACCTTATTCTCTGTCTTCATGAACCTGTTTTATTCCGAGCTTATAGTACCGCTGTTCAACAAGCAATCGCCTCTTGAAAAAGGATCATTAAGAAATAAGATCGAAGAGTATACGACAAAGGCCGGGTTCAAGTTGAAGGATATTTATATCATTGATGGTTCAAAGAGAAGTACAAAGAGCAATGCATATTTTTCCGGATTCGGACCCAGAAAAAGAATTGTTCTATATGATACACTTCTTAATGAATTTACAGAAGAAGAGATAGTTGCAGTACTGGCACACGAGATGGGACATTACAAAAAAAAACATGTTCTCCTGATGATGTTATCTTCCGTAGTAATAACAGGAATAATGCTGCTCCTGTTTTCTCTTATTGTGGATAATCCCGGGTTATCACAGGCCCTGGGAGCAGAAAATCCCAGCTTTCACCTTGGACTTATTGTCTTTGGAATATTATACAGCCCCCTGTCATTGCTGATTAGTCTTGTTTCCAATATCGTGTCAAGAAAGAATGAATTCACAGCCGACAGGTTCGTTAAGGATACTTACGACCCGGCTGCACTTGCTTCTGCATTAAAAAAGCTTTCAGTAAAGAACCTTTCCAACCTCATGCCGCATCCGGCCTATGTATTTTTTCATTATTCACATCCTCCGCTCCTTGAGCGACTGAAAAAGCTGGAGTGATTTATTATTATATTTGCGGAATGCTATGCCTCCTTAGCTCAGCCGGTAGAGCAGCTCATTCGTAATGAGCAGGTCGTGGGTTCGAGTCCCATTGGAGGCTCATCATATTGCGGATTGCGGATTTAAAATCCGAAATCGAAAATCCGAAATCCGCAATTCAATTGAGCGGGAAAGGGGTATCGAACCCCCGACCCTCAGCTTGGGAAGCTGATGCTCTACCACTGAGCTACTCCCGCATTGTTTGTTTATGACCCTCAACTTGGGATCCCGAGTGCTCGGGACTACCACTGAGCTACTCCCGCTGATATACTTCGGTCACAAGCCGGAACACCGGCAAATATAATTCAAAAAATCTATCATCTCAGGGTTTGTCTTATACTGTTATATACAGTCTCCATCAATCCCCGGCTTTGTCCTGTCACCAGGACGGGTTCTTACCTTATAATTCCATGTATTATTATTACTTTTGAAACTGCCTGATGATTAAACCCGGGCATTATAAATTCTTTGTTCCGAATGATAAAACCAGATGAAAGCCCATATTATTACTATCGGTGATGAGATACTTATAGGTCAGACCGTCGACACAAATTCCGCCTGGATTGGTAAACAGTTAAGCAGCCTTGGATTTAATGTCAACGGAATAAGCTCGGTTCATGACCTCCGTGAAGATATTCTTGAAGCATTGAAAAGTGCTGAAGGTAAATCGGATATTATCATCATTACAGGAGGTCTCGGACCAACAAGTGATGATATCACCAAACAAACACTTTGCGACTTCTTCAATACACATCCTGTTGTTAATCAAGAGGTACTTGCCATGATTGAAGTAATGATGAAACGGAGGGGCATCCCTATGAACGAAAACAACAGGAAACAGGCAGAGGTTCCTGAAACCTGCATAGTTCTTAAGAACATAAGAGGAACAGCACCGGGAATGTGGTTTGAGAAAGAGAGAAAACTGTTCATTTCCATGCCCGGGATACCATACGAAATGCAATATATCATGACAGAACATGTTATTCCGGAGCTAAAAAAACGCTTTCCTTTGCAGACCATAATTCACAGAAATATAATGACATACGGACTGCCAGAGGCCAGGCTGGCCGAAAAGCTCATGGAATTTGAGAAGGCTTTGCCCGTGGAAATAGGTCTGGCATACCTGCCCAATTATGGTATCATTAAATTAAGACTTACTGCAACCGGAACTGACAGGAAGCTGCTTGAGAAAAAAGCAGGTGAACAGGTCAGCAAGCTGTATGAAATTATTCCGGAACTTATTTATGGCGAAAACGAGGAGTCGCTGGAGATGGTCATCGGGAAGCTTCTGAGAGAAAAAAAACAGACTGTATGCACTGCCGAGAGCTGTACCGGTGGAAATATTGCTCACCTGCTGACAGGTATCTCCGGCAGCTCCGATTATTATAAAGGATCTGTAATTGCCTATGAAAACAGTATTAAAAAAGAGATATTGAAGGTCCCGCAAGTATTATTGGAGAGATTTGGAGCCGTGAGCGAGCAGGTGATAAAGAGTATGGCAGAAGGAGCAAGAGAGCTTCTGAAAACTGATTTTTGCATTGCAACCTCAGGTATTGCAGGACCTGACGGAGGTGCTCCGGATAAGCCTGTCGGGACATTATGGATAGCCGCAGCATCGGAAAAGGGGACAGTTGCCGAAAAACATCTGTTCGGGTATGACAGGCTGACAAACATAAAAAGGTTCTCCAATGCCGCGCTGAACCTTCTCAGGCAGCAGATTGTAACCGGCCAGACATAAAATCGGAAGGATATTCAAAAAAAGTGACTGAAATATTTGGCCAATCAGATAAAAATCACGTATTTTGCGCTTCGTTTTAAAAAGAAAATTTTGGAATTGTAAAATAAAAATCAATGGCAAAGATTTGTCAGGTTACCGGGAAAAAAGTGATGGTCGGAAATAATGTCTCTCATTCAAAAAGAAGGACAAAAAGAAAATTCTATCCCAACCTTTTTGAAAAGAGATATTACCTGCCGGAAGAAAAGAAGTGGATATCCCTTAAAATATCAGCTGCAGGTATTCGTCTCATCAGCAAGAAAGGGCTTACAACAGCTCTTAAAGAGGCAAAGGAGAAAGGTTATATTGCGAATTATTAATAAGAACTGAAAATGGCAAAGAAGACTAAGGGCAACAGACAGCAGGTGATCCTGGAATGTACCGAACACAAGGAGAGCGGACTGCCCGGGATGTCAAGATATATTACCACAAAAAACAGGAAGAACACTCCTGACAGACTTGAAAGAAGGAAATATAATCCTGTACTGAAAAAACATACGATACACAAAGAGATAAAGTAAAAAAAATACAATGGCAAAGAAAGTTGTTGCAACACTTAAATCAGGAAAAGGCAAACTCTTTACAAAGTGTATAAAAATGTTGAAATCTGAAAAAACAGGCGCCTACCTGTATAAGGAGGAGATAGTCCATAATGATCATATCAAGGACTTCTTCGCCAGGAGTTATAAGTAGCAGATTTTAACAACAGGAAGATATTCAAAGCTTTCTTCTTTACGAAGAGGGCTTTTTTTATCTTTGCTTTTCAATAAATTCATGAAAATGGCTTTACTGGGTTTTTTTACCAGGGAGAATAAAGAGAATCTGAATAAGGGTCTTGAAAAAACCAAGGAAAGTGTTTTTACAAGGCTTTCAAGGGCTGTAATAGGTAAGACAAAGGTAGATGAAGATGTACTTGATAACCTTGAAGAGGTGCTGGTCTCTTCCGATGTCGGGGTTGAAACCTCATTGAAGATAATTGAACGCATTGAAGTACGGGTTGCCCGAGATAAGTATCTTAATACCAGTGAGTTGAATACAATCCTTAAAGAGGAGATCGCAACGCTCCTGGAAGAGGGGGGAGCCGATACGGAACATGGTTTTTCTGTTCCCTTTCCATACTCTCCTTACGTGATAATGATAGTCGGGGTTAACGGTTCCGGGAAGACCACCACAATCGCAAAACTAGCATACCAGTATAAGAAGAACGGCAGGAAAGTACTTCTTGGAGCAGCTGACACCTTCAGGGCAGCAGCAATAGACCAGCTGCAGATATGGGCCGACAGGGCAGAAGTAGCAGTTGTAAAACAGCAGATGGGATCGGATCCTGCATCAGTAGCCTTCGATACTGTCAAATCAGGCGTAGCCGGCGGTTATGATGTTGTTATAATAGATACTGCCGGACGGCTTCATAATAAGGCCAACCTGATGGCTGAACTATCCAAGATAAAGAGGGCCATGGAAAAGGTCCTCCCGGGTGCGCCCCATGAAGTCTTGCTTGTACTTGACGGATCAACCGGACAAAATGCCTATGAACAGATAAAGCAGTTCACCACTGCAACAGATGTTACAGCTATGGCGATAACAAAGCTTGACGGTACAGCCAAGGGAGGAGTGGTGATCGGTATATCTGACCAGTACAGAATACCCGTCAAATATATCGGAATAGGAGAAAAACTGGATGATCTTCAAATATTCAACAGCACCGAATTCGTCGACTCCCTGTTTAGTAAATAATAAGGTTAAGGGGAGGAGAGAAGTTTTTACCAATTCTACACCTCTTCCCTTTACTTTTTAAAGGAAGGGGTTAGGGGGATGGGTTAATTAAGAACCATGAAAAACAAAAAAATCAACATAGTTACACTCGGCTGCTCAAAAAATATAGTGGATTCCGAAAAACTACTGAAACAACTGAAGGCAGGTGGTTACGAAATCCTGTATGATTCAGATGATTTTTCAACCCCAAAGGTCATAATAAACACATGCGGTTTTATTAACGATGCTAAAGAAGAAAGCATTGACACTATCCTTCGCTTTATCAGGGCAAAGGAATCTGGGAAAATAGAATGTCTGTATGTAATGGGCTGTCTTTCTGAGCGTTATTTAGACGCACTTAAAGCAGAAATTCCTGAAGTAAACAAGTATTTTGGTGTGAAAAATATCCCGGAGATCCTCGATGAGATGGGAGTGAAGGTCAAACAGGAACTTTTAAACCAGAGAATACTTACCGGACCGGGGCATTATGCCTACCTGAAGGTATCGGAAGGATGCGACAGAGCCTGTGCCTTTTGCGCTATTCCCGACATACGAGGCAGATGTGTCTCCCGGCCTGTTGAAGAATTGCTGCAGGAGGCAGTACACCTGGCTGAAATGGGAGTGAAGGAGCTTATACTTATTGCACAGGACTTAAGTTACTATGGTCTTGACCTTTATAAAATGCAAATGCTGCCATCTCTCATTTCTGAACTTCTGAAAATTGAGTCATTCGAATGGATAAGGTTGCAGTATCTGTACCCTGGTAATCTTCCTCCTGAGATCATCCCCCTAATCAGGAAGAATCTACGCATTTGCAGATATATTGACATTCCGATACAGCATATCAGTGACAGGATGCTTGGGCTCATGAAACGATCACACGACAGAAGAGAAACGGAACAGATACTTGGTATGATACGCAACATTCTGCCCGGTTCAGCCATCAGAACTACCCTGATAGCCGGGCATCCAGGTGAAACTGAAAAGGAATTCCTTGAAATGAAGGAGTTTATAAAGGAATTCAGATTCGACAGGCTGGGTGTCTTTGCTTATTCACATGAGGAGGGTACTTTCTCATACAATAATTATAATGATGAGATCCCTGAAGAGATAAAGCAAGCAAGGATTTCGGAGCTTATGGAGATACAACAGGAGATATCTGCTGAACTTAATAGAAATCTCGTTGGAAGCACTCTGAAAGTATTAATCGACAGGAGAGAGGACGAGTTCTATGCCGGGAGGACAGAATTTGACTCGCCTGAGGTTGATCAGGAGGTTCTTATTCCTGCGGAATATGATCTTAAACCCGGTAATTTCTACGAGTTACTTATTACACAATCGACTGATTTTGATTTGTTTGGGAAACCTGTTACCCCCGGTCATACTGAGGCATGACCTGATTCCTCAGATTCTTCATGCTTATCCGTATCTTTCTTCTTCTGGATCCTGATCTTTATCTCCGGCTTGGCGCTGTTAAATCCCACGGTAATTATTCTGCCGTCACTTGGTCCGGCTTTTATCAGCACCTCTGCCATAGGATCTTCGAGGTATTTCTGGATAGCCCGTTTAAGCGGTCTTGCCCCGTAATTTGCATCAAAGCCTCTCTCAGCAATAAAATCCCTGGCTGCAGGGACTATTTTAAGCTGGTAACCAAGTGATTTGACCCTGTCGAACAAACCTTTCAGCTCGAGGTCGATTATCTGGTTGATCTCCTCCTTACCAAGCGAATTGAACATTATTATATCATCAACCCTGTTCAGGAATTCCGGTGCAAACGTCTTCTGAAGGGCTTTCTGAAGTATGCTTTTTGTTTGTTCGTCCCTGGTTGACTTTTTTGCATTTGTGTCGAATCCTATTCCATGTCCGAATTCAGCTATCTGACGAGTTCCAATGTTTGAAGTCAGGATCACTATTGTATTTCTGAAGTCAACGCGGCGTCCGAGGCTATCGGTAAGCTGGCCTTCATCAAGCACCTGGAGCAGGATATGAAAGACATCAGGGTGTGCTTTTTCGATCTCATCCAAAAGAACCACCGAATAGGGTTTCCGTCTCACCTTTTCCGTAAGCTGGCCGCCCTCCTCGTACCCTACATATCCCGGAGGAGCTCCTACGAGCCTTGAAACGGAGAATTTCTCCATATATTCGCTCATATCAATCCTGACAAGATTATCTGTTGTGTCGAAAAGGAACCGGGCGAGTACCTTTGCAAGCTGTGTTTTGCCTACACCCGTCGGACCAAGGAAGATAAAAGTACCGATAGGTTTGTTAGGATCCTTGAGTCCGGCCCTGTTTCTCTGTATCGATTTTACTATTTTCTGGATAGCCTCATCCTGGCCTATTACGCTGCCTTTCATTTCATCAGCCATTTTGAGAAGCCTTGTACCTTCAGTCTGGGCGATTCTCTGGACAGGTACACCGGTCATCATTGCTACCACCTCGGCAACCTTATCAGCATCAACAGTTTCACGGTTAATTGCCAGTTCTTTTTCCCATTTTTTCTTTTCAAGATCGATCATATCGAGAAGATCCTTTTCACTATCCCTGAAGCTTGCAGCCTTCTCAAAGTTCTGATTCTTCACGGCATTCATCTTTTCTTTCTTTGCCTCATCAAGCTGATTCTCAAGAGAGAGAATCTTTTCAGGAACAACAATATTAGAGATATGTACCCTTGAACCTGATTCATCGAGGGCATCGATTGCCTTGTCAGGAAGGTTCCTGTCGGAGATATAACGGTTTGTAAGTGTTACGCAGGCTTCAATGGCATCATCCGTGTAATTAACATTATGATGTTCCTCGTATCGTTCCTTTATATTATGCAGTATATTAAGGGTTTCCTCTATTGATGTTGGATCAACAAGAACCTTCTGGAACCTTCTTTCCAGGGCTCCGTCTTTTTCGATATGCTGCCTGTACTCATCAAGGGTAGTGGCTCCAATACACTGGATTTCACCTCTTGCCAGTGCCGGCTTAAGCATATTTGCGGCATCGAGTGATCCTGTTGCTCCGCCTGCACCAACGATTGTATGTATCTCGTCTATAAATAATATTATATCGTCATTTTTAGAGAGTTCATTCAGGATAGCCTTCATTCTTTCCTCAAACTGACCTCTGTATTTTGTTCCGGCGACTATTGAAGCCAGGTCCAGCGCAACGACCCTCTTATTGAAAAGTACACGCGATACATTCTTCCTTGATATACGCATGGCAAGTCCTTCAGCAATAGCTGATTTGCCTACACCGGGTTCTCCAATGAGTACCGGATTATTCTTTTTTCTCCGTGATAGTATCTGTGCCAGTCTTTCTATCTCGCGTTCCCTGCCTACAACAGGATCAAGGCGGTTTTCATCAGCAGCTTTTGTAAGATCGATACCAAAATTATCAAGCACCGGAGTGTCGGACGATGGTTTTGCGGAGGAGGGAGCTCCGGACTGACCTTTACCGGGACTTCCGAAACCCTGGGTTTCATCTTCCTCATCTCTTGGATAATCGGCTCTGGCACCTGGAGATTCTGCTTCAACCATCCGTTTTACTGATTGATAATCTACATCCATTTCTGAAAGGAACCTGGTTACAAGAGCATTCTCATCCTTAAGTATTGCCAGTAGCAGGTGCTCCGATTCAATAGTGCTGCTCTTTAATGCTTTTGCCTCGAGGTATACTAGCTTAAGTATTCTTTCAGTACTTCTTAAGAGTGGTATCACTTCGTGATCAGCAACAGTAACGGGGCTTTCAACCTTTATACTCTTCTCCAGCGAACCCTTCAGTACCATCAGATCAATGCCCTGGTTGATCAGTATCTCGACCGCCACACCCTCTCCGTCACGCAGAATGCCGAGGAAAAGATGCTCCGGGCTGATATGGCTGTTGCCAAGCCTTATAGCTTCTTCCTTACTGTAACCAAGTATATCCTTTACCCTCTGTGAAAACTGTGAATCCATCTTTTCAGTTTGTCATTTATACTTTCATTTAGCCGTTGCCGGTCATTCTGTCAGACACTATAAGACAAAAGTACACATAAATGAAAGATAAAGTTATAATTTACTATTTTTTATATATGGCAATTATTATGCCCAATTATGAACAATGGATGTTAAAAATTCACAAAGGAAAAGCTAAGAAAATAGCCAAATAATCACTATTTTCGTAAGTTATTTTCATAAAATGGCTTTTAAAATATATCTATTAAATTATTAACCTGTTATGGTAGATAGAGAGAGAATAGTCAAGGTAAATATTGAAGAGGAGATGAAGTCGGCCTATATTGATTATTCAATGTCGGTCATCGTATCGCGGGCTTTACCTGACGTGAGAGACGGGCTTAAACCTGTTCATCGCAGGGTCCTTTTCGGAATGTCGGAACTTGGAGTACAGTCGAATAAGCCATACAAGAAGTCGGCAAGGATAGTGGGAGAGGTGCTTGGTAAATATCATCCCCATGGTGATTCATCAGTTTATGATGCCATGGTGAGGATGGCACAGGAGTGGTCGTTAAGGTACCCGCTTGTTGACGGGCAGGGCAACTTTGGCTCAGTTGACGGCGACAGCCCTGCAGCAATGAGGTATACTGAAGCAAGACTCCATAAAATTGCAGAAGAGACCCTGTCAGATATTGAAAAGGAGACTGTTGATTTCCAGCCAAATTTTGATGATTCTCTTACTGAACCGGTTGTCCTTCCGACACGGATCCCTAATCTGCTGGTAAACGGCACATCAGGAATTGCTGTCGGTATGGCAACAAACATGGCGCCACACAATCTCTCGGAGGTAATAGATGCAACAATAGCATATATCGAAAACAATGAAATTACAACCGAGGAGATACTGAAATATGTTAAAGGTCCTGATTTTCCCACTGGCGGGATAATCTATGGTGAACAGGGTATAAAAGATGCCTGTGAAACCGGCCGTGGCAGAATCGTTATAAGAGCCAAGACCGAAGTTGAATATACGCATTCCGGCAGGGAATGTATAGTTGTGACCGAAATTCCTTACATGGTCAATAAGGCAGAGATGATCCGTAAGATTGCTGATCTCATTAACGAAAAGAAGCTGGAGGGAATATCATATATCAATGATGAATCAGACAGGAAAGGAATGAGGATCGTTATCATCCTGAAGAAAGATGCAACTGCGAATGTTGTTTTAAATCATCTTTTCAGGTACTCATCGCTACAGACATCTTTTAATGTAAATAACATCGCTCTTGTTAAAGGTCGCCCCAGGTCTCTCAATACAAAAGATCTTATCCATTATTTTGTAAACCATCGCCATGATATTATTCTGAGAAGAACAAAATTTGATCTTAATCAGGCTGAAAAAAGGGCACATATACTTGAGGGTCTGATTATTGCGAGCGATAATATAGATGAGGTAATTGCACTTATCAAATCATCGCAGACACCCGATATGGCAAGGGAGAAGCTGATGGAACGATTCGGTCTTTCAGAGGTTCAGGCCAGGGCAATAGTTGAAATGCGCCTCCGGCAGCTTACCGGACTTGAGCAGGAGAAGCTGCGTTCAGAATACAAGGAGGTAATAGACCTTATTGAGTATCTGAAAAGCATTCTTGCCAGTGTTGAACTTCAGATGAAAATAATAAAGGATGAACTGCTTGAAATCAAACAGAAATATGGAGATGCCAGACGAACGGAAATAGTGCCAAATGCCGAAGAGTTCAATCCTGAGGACTTTTATGCCGATGAGGAGATGGTGATCACAATCTCGCATATGGGTTATATTAAAAGAACTCCGCTGACTGATTTCAGAAGACAGAACAGGGGAGGAACAGGAGCAAGAGGCGGATCAACCAGGGATGAGGATTTTATTGAGCATCTATATATTGCTACCATGCATAATACCATGCTTTTCTTTACAAGCAAGGGTAAATGCTACTGGCTGAAAGTCTATAATATTCCCGAAGGCGCCCGGACATCAAAGGGCAGAGCGATCCAGAACCTCATAAATATTGAACAGGATGACAATGTCAGGGCATTCATTAATGTTAAGAACCTGGAGGATTCAGAGTATATCAACAATAATTTTATTGTACTCTGCACAAAGAGAGGGGTCATCAAGAAGACCTCCCTGGAGGCCTATTCGAGGCCCAGAACCAGCGGTGTATATGCCATTACAGTCAGAGAAGGTGACGAACTCCTTGAAGCCAGGATGACCGATGGAAAACATCAGATCATGCTTGCCGTAAAATCGGGACGTGCAATCAGGTTCCCTGAAACATATGTAAGACCAATGGGAAGAACAGCATCAGGAGTCAGGGGAATAAAGCTTGCCAGTGAAATTACAGATTATGTGATCGGTATGATAACTATTGAGAGCAAAGAAAGAGATATTCTTGTAGTTTCTGAAAAAGGATATGGAAAAAGGTCAGATATAGAGGGTTACAGAATAACAAACAGGGGAGGGAAAGGAGTGAAGACCATAAATATTACAGCAAAAACAGGTTCGCTGATTGCATTGAAAGATGTTACTGATAATCACGACCTGATGATCATTACCCATTCAGGAAACATTCTCAGAAGTCCTGTATCAGCTCTCAGGGTCATGGGAAGGGCAACACAGGGTGTAAGACTTATTAATTTAAGAGAAAATGACACAATAGCATCAGTGGCTTGTGTGCTTGTAAATGAGGAAGATAGCGAAGAAGGGATAATTATTTCTGAAGAAAATATCGGGCATGCTGAGGAAAATGGCAAGGAATTTGAATAATAATAAGTAAAAGTTATAAATTTGAAAATTATTTAGAAATTGAAACACATTAAAAGAATAAATCATGAAAAAAGTTCTTCTGCTATTATCAGCTATAATTATTTCATTAGGAGTGATGGCACAAAAAGGAAAGGTGACCAGTGCACTCAGTTTTATTGATCAGGGTGCTCTTGACAAAGCCAAGGAGAATCTTGACCAGGCTTTCAAAAATGAGAAATCAAAAGACTGGTTTAATACTTATTATGCAAAAGGGAGGCTTTGCCAGGCAGTCTTTGAATCTGAAGATCCCAAATACAGTTCATATTGTTCAGACTGCCTTGAGGAAGCATATAATGCATATCAAAAAGCACTTGAGCTTGATACTAAGGGGAGTATCGAGAAAAGGATTATTACAAATATGATATATAATTCTCTGGCTCTTGATCTTTTTACACAAGGAAGCAAACAGTTTGAGGAACAAGATTTTGAAGGAGCACTTAAATCGTTTTTAACGCAAATAAAGATCACCGAAAGTGACCGATATGCCGGAGCTATAGATACCGGAATGTATTATAATGCCGGACTATCAGCAATAAATGCAGAAAAATACACAGAAGCCATAGGATACTTTGAAAAATGTGCGGAAATGCAGTATTTGGGTATTACACCGCATTACCAGATCTACGAAAGTATTATGGGAATGGGAGATACGGCAAAAGCTGAAGCTTACCTTCTTGACCTTCCAAACAAATTCCCTGGTGATAATACAATTATGCTTCAGCTGATAGATCTTTATCTTAAGAGCAACAAATATGAAGAAGCACTGAAATATATTAAAATCGCCAAGGAGGATGATCCGGATAATTTCAGCCTCTATTTTGTAACTGGTATAATGTATCTCAATCAGGAAAAATTTAATGATGCTATTACAGAATTCAAGAAATCCATAGAGCTTAAACCAGAGCATTTTGAATCTTACTACGGTTTGGGGGCCTCATATATAAATAAGGCAGCAGATATGGTTGTTAAGGCAAATGAAATCATGGATGTTCAGAAGTACAGCGATGCGATCGACCTGGCAAATGCAGAATATGAAAAAGCATTGCCATTTATGGAAAAAGCCCACCAACTTAATCCAGATGATGAATATGCAATGAACTCTCTTAAAGAATTATATTACAGGATGAGAGGAAAAGATCCTTCATTAAATGCCAAGTATGAAGCGATAAAGGCTATACTTGATTCGCTGGAACAGCAGCAACAATAGAATATTAAACTAAACCAAAAATAACAGGAGGGTGTCTCAAAAGGGTACCCTTTTTTCTTTGAATGATGTTAATTTCTTTTGCTCCTCCAAAAGAAATGAACCAAAGAAAAGGAGTCCGGAAAAGACAACCTCAACCTGTTTGTCCGCCCGCTACACATAGCCTTGATGGCGCCACCAAACAGGATGAGGTTCGCACCTTTTCCGGTTTGCCATCGCACATTCTAAAGGCTTAAATTTTTGAAAACTTTTGAAAAACACTTAAAACACTAAAACATTGATAATGTAAAATAAAAAAGTCGTCTCATTTTAGTTATAAGACGGCCTCTTTTTATTTTTCGTTAAAACATAACAGCGAAAAGGGGAGAGTCTACAGGATATTGTTAATTGCAGATCAAATTTTAATTATTTATTCCTATTTGACATAATATTAATTATAGGAAATACATCCCGCATTCTCAATTATAACGAAATTTGCGTAATAGCTTGGCTATTTAACATAAAATCAGATATAGTGACGAGGCAATGCCGAGTCCTATATCGGCACGATTTTATGTTAAGCAAATTTCTTATCCCTATATCGGCTGTACTGGTTAGTACTATTTTTATTCTTCTTCACATTTTGTGCTATAACTCGTAATAATCGTATATCCATTCACTATCTCCAAATACAACCCTTGATTACTCTCTTCATATTTTTTTATTGCTTCCTCAGTATCACATAATTCTATTACATTTCCTGTAACTGTTTTTGGATATCCCTCTACTGCTTGAGTTGTTCCTAAAATATGCGTAGTTGTACATATATAACATTTCTCTTTTTTACAACATATTGTGCTTAATGCTATTACTATTACTATTGCTACTGTTGCTATTTTCCTCATATTAATGCAATTTGTAATTGTTCCTGCAACTCCTGTAAATAACCCACTGCTCTATAAAATACGTTGCCCGATCTGTACTATTCTCCACATTTTATCTATTAAGATAACAAATGAGTGTGATGATTGTTATCCTATATGAATAGTGATTAACCTTATGCATAACATTCAGTAAATTATAAAAACCTGAAAAGCCCTGGATTTATCAACATAAATAATGAAATTATGAAAGATAAAGTTAATAAAACTATCACTCGCAGATTATTGTTAGACTGGTTAGGTAAATCTGTTGTTATAGGTCTCAGCAGTGATTTACTATTGTCATGTATTAAAGCAGATGATAAAACAGTAAATAATAATACAATTGTTAGTGAATTATCTGATGATCCTGCTATCAATTTGCCCATAGATGAAATTCCCCCGGAAAGACTATGGACTGAATTTACTGTAGATCCACAGGATCTTATCAATTTATTGAACAACTGGAAACTGGTTGTAAATGGACTTGTTAAAAATCCTATAGAAATCACATTTGAAGAAATGCTGAAATTACCACGTAAAGATCAGGTATCGGATTTTCATTGTGTCACCGGATGGTCAGTATATGATGTTCCCTGGAACGGATTTCACTTGTCAGCACTTTTTGAATTAGTGGAGCCTTCAGCAGATGCCAGTCATATTACATTCCATTCATATAGAAAAATATATTATGAATCTATACCAATGGAAGATGCTTTAAATCCTGCGACAATGATGGCATATGGTATCGATGGTTCTACAATTCCATTACCCCATGGTTTCCCCTTAAGATTAGTTGTACCGTATAAATGGGGATATAAAAGTGCCAAATATATTTATGGCATTGAATTAACTGACTCAGCCGTGCCGGGTTATTGGGAAACAGATGGGGAAAGTTATGATGGAAATGTGCCTGTGGCCAGGTAAAGATCTCTAAAGCGTATAATCAAAGATAGTTACGGTTGACACGGTAAAATCATATATAGCGACGTGACGGAGCCGAGTTATCAACCTTAACCCCTTCTTGTTTCTTCCTTTATCCGCTGAATATGTCCGCGTCCCAGTCCCTTGACTTCGCAGCCGAGCTCGAAATATCGCTTGATTTTTTCATCTGTCAGTATTCCAAAGCAGTCAATTATGGCTGCAGGCTGACCGATAGTTCTTACCACCTCATCAGGATCAAGATGAAGATATGCTTTATGAGGTACTGCAAATATTACAGCCTCAGCATGATTCAGAGCCTTATTAAGATTCGGTTCAATACGTATGTCTTTCAGTTTTTCCTGGTTTCGGAAAAATCGCGCTTTGCTTTGTCCCGGTGCCGGAAAGGTATCCTGCTGTTCAAATTCCCACCAGTGTTCCACATAGGGATCATGTACATGAATCTCCGCTCCCATTTCTGCAAGCTTCCGTATCACTACTTCCGAACCGCTGTAACGGGTATCTCCAACATCCTCGCGGTAAGCAGCACCAAGAACCAGTACATCAGCGCTGGCAATCGGCTGACCCATGTTCCGCAGAGCGTCCCGGGTAAGTTGTCCTACATGCAATCCCCTGGTATCGTTGATGTTAATCGCCAATGGTGTGATTTTGAAGATATCATCATCAAACCCAAGTATATGTTTATATGCCCATATTCCCAGTCCCCCGTCTTTTGGAAGGCAGTATCCTCCTATTCCCGGTCCCGGAAAAATCATATTACTGTGTGTAGGTCTCACTTTTATGGCTTTTATAACCTTGATAAGGTCTACACCGTTGCGTTCTGCGAAGAGACTCCACTCATCAAGGAAAGCCAGGATAGTCGCCCTGTAGCTGTTTTCCACGATCTTTGCTGTTTCTGATTCAATTGGCCTGTCCATAACTGTCAGAGGGTATTTTTCTGTATTAAGTACCTCATTCAGGAATTTAACAACCCGGTCCCTGGCCTTCTCATTAATCCCACTGCAGACACGCCAGAAATCGCGGATGCTGGCGACATAATTACGCCCGGGCATAACTCTCTCATAACTGTGAGCCAGCAGAGGATCCGATTCAATACCCCGATTTCTGAATACTTTTTTCATTATCGGGTATGCAACCTGTTCAGTTGTTCCTGGTGCAACAGTTGTCTCAATCAGAACAAGAGCTTCGGGTGGAATATTCTCTGCAATTACATGCAATGAAGCTTCAAGTGCAGCCATATCTGTCTGACCGTTGCGGACATTCCCAAGTCTCTCTTTAATATAATCACATTGCACGTCAACCACCACGATATCAGCTAGTTTCAGTACATCATATGTATATGTGGCTATTAATGTTTTCTTTTCAGTAACACATCGCTTTATCATAGGCTCAACCTCGGGATCCTCAGCTTTCACAGGTGAAACACCACGGTTCAGCAGCGGGATCTTCCAGTAACTCCGTACACTCGGGCGCTGCATCCCTATCACAAATTTTGATGGCTGGCCTTTACTGTCAACAGTATCGGCCACTATTGCAGCCATGACAGCACCGACAAATCCTACTCCCATTACAACAACGATCTCACGATTCTTTAACCGTTCCTCTTCTACTCTGTTCTTCAGGTTCTCGAATTCCTCTTTGTAATCTTCCGGTTTTGGTAATGGGAAC
>Ga0307420_1000214_pt1 | contig 28072 bp, 28 predicted proteins | sample SalMarWE160240MG_2_FD_202167 | JGI IMG/M metagenome (GOLD analysis project Ga0307420, IMG submission 202167) | Salt marsh sediment microbial communities from the Plum Island Ecosystem LTER, Massachusetts, United States - WE1602-40 | ecosystem: Environmental > Aquatic > Marine > Intertidal zone >... | reverse complement strand
CACCCGAGGCTGATCCGTTTGAACTTCACGGGCAGGGCGGTCAGTACCAAACCAAGGCCCAGTTCATCACTCGAAAGCTCCTGGTATCGGGCCAGGGGAAGGTCCGTATGGAACCGAACCCCGACCGATTCACTCCGATTCCCCTCCGAGAAATCACGCTCATCCGCTGAACCCTCTCCCCGTTCTGGCGTGAGTTGGGTGGCTATATGGCGGCCTACTCACGCAAGAAGACCGGGGTTGCGGATTACTCACGCAAGAAACGAATCGAGTAGCTTGGTGACGGAGGGAGGAACCATGACCACGCCTGACAGCTCCACCCCGAAGGTGCTGCGTCGAAGCGCCAAGGACAAGATGATCGCCGGCGTCGCCGGCGGCCTCGGACGGTACCTCGGAATAGATTCCGTGATCGTCCGGGTGATCTTCCTGGTGCTGCTCATTGCCGGTGGATCGGGATTCCTCATCTACCTCATCGGATGGATCGCCATGCCGATGGAACAGCCCGACGACAACGTCGGCCCGGCGACTGGCCAAGCGAGCAGCGCAACCCTCCTGATCGGTGGAGCATTGATCGTGGTCGGCGGATTCATGATCCTCAATCGTCTGCTCCCCGACATTGGTAGGTTCGTCTGGCCCGCCATCGTGATCGTCATCGGGATTGCGGTCATCTTTGGGGGGCGGCGATGAGAGCCGGGCGCCTCGTCCTCGGGCTGCTGATCATCGCGATCGGCGGCGGGTGGCTCCTCCAGGTGATCGGCGCAGTCGACCAATTCCCCTGGGAGTGGGTCCTCCCGAGCGTCCTGCTGGTCATCGGCGTCGCCCTCGTCGCCGATCCCAAGGGGAAGTCGCACGGTGGACTGATCGCTCTGGGAATCATCCTCACGATCGTGCTCGTCGCCGGTGGCACGGGCACACCCGCGATCACCACGGGCAGCGGAGTGGGCGACCGCACCATCACCGTCTCGAGCGTCACCGACTTGAAGGACGTCTCGTTGTTCGCCGGCAACCTCGTCGTCGACCTGCGCGATCTCGATCTTCCATCGGGCACTGCCTCTCTCAACGTCAGTGTGTTCGCAGGTGAGATCATGGTGTACGTACCCCGCAGCGCCACCGTGGAGGTGAAGGCCAGCACCCTCTTCGGCCAGATCGACGCATTCGGCGAACGCAGGGACGGCGTCGGCGTCAACCTGAACACAACGTCGCAGGGCTCCGGGGGAACGCTGGTGCTGAAGGCGTCGGCGTTCGCCGGACAGATTGGAGTGTCACGATGAAGGGATCCATCACCGCCGGTGTGTTCTTCATCATCGTCGGAATCGTGTTCCTGCTACAGGCGGCGGGTGTCTGGACGGTCCCCTCCGGCTATCTGATCCCTGCGCTCGTCATCGGTCTCGGGGTCGCCCTCCTCGTCAGTGGTACTACCGATCGCAGCGACGACACCTGACGTTTCGGGCCAGCCACGACGGAAACGGGGTATGATCTCTGCTGCACGGGAGCTCGGTATGACCGGGCTGAGAAGGAGGCTCGGAGCCTCCGACCGTTGGAACCTGACCGGGTAATGCCGGCGAAGGAAGCAGCCTCAGCCTGGCCTCCGACCAACGAAGGAGGCACCATGCAGATCGCATCGAGGGCCCGCCGTATCGGCGGGTTCGTCGTCCTCGCGCTCACGCTCGCGGCGTGCTCACAGGGCGCCTCGGAGCCCGCCAACACGCAGACACCCGAGCAGATCACGTTGCTTACCCACGACGCGTTCGCCGTGTCGGACGGAATCCTCCAGGATTTCACGAACACGACCGGCATCGAGGTTCAAGTCCTCAGGTCGGACGACGCGGGGACGATGCTCAACCAGGCGATCCTGACGAAGGACAACCCGATCGCCGACGTCATGTACGGGATCGACAACACGTTCTTGTCTCGCGCCCTGTCAGAAGGCATCTTCGAGCCGTACACATCTTCTTCGTTGAGTGCCGTCCCCGAAAGCCTCAGGGCCGGTGGCCAGGTCACACCGATCGACTACGGCGACGTGTGCATCAACTACGACAAGGCCGCCTTCGAGAACGACACACCTCCCGTTCCACAAACGCTCCACAACCTCACCGACCCTGCCTACAGGGACATGCTCGTTGTCGAGGATCCGGCAACCTCCTCCCCTGGCCTCGCGTTCCTACTGGCGACCATTGCAAAGTTTGGCGAGACCGGCGACTACACGTGGCAGGACTACTGGCGTGATCTGGTCGCAAACGGCGTCAAGGTCGACGCCGGCTGGACGGAGGCGTACTACTCGGACTTCTCGGCGGCCTCGGATGGAACACGATCGCTCGTCGTCTCCTACGCCTCGTCTCCGCCCGCAGAGGTCTACTACTCGGAGGTGCCCCTGGACGAGGCTCCCACCGGTGTCATCACCGACGGATGCTTCCGTCAAGTCGAGTACGCGGGCATCCTTGCCGGCACCGATCACACCGAAGCGGCCGGCAAGCTGATCGACTTCATGTTGTCGCCGGAATTCCAGGAGGACATGCCACTCAACATGTTCGTGTTCCCGGCGAGATCCGACGCGACACTGCCTTCGGTGTTCACCGAGTTCGCGACCGTCCCGGACCATCCGGAAACAATGGACCCTGCGCTGATCGATCAGCATCGTGAGGAGTGGATCCAGCAGTGGACCGAGATCGTCAGATCGTGAGAAGACCACTCCGCATCGGCGACGTCTTCCTCGTTGGGGTTCCGCTCCTCTTCCTCGCGTACTTCTTCGCCTACCCGCTCGGAGCAATTCTCCTCAAGAGCCTCGTCACAAACGGTCGGCTCGGCCTGGCACCGTTCAGTGACGTGTTCAGCCGGGGCACGCTGCGCGGCGCCATCTGGTTCACGGTGTGGCAGGCGACAGCCTCCATGCTCCTCACCTTGGCCGTGGCCCTGCCCGCAGCCTTTGTCTTCGCCCGATACAGATTCCGAGGTAAGAGCCTGCTGAAGGCGGCGATCACGGTCCCGTTCGTGCTGCCGACCGTGGTGGTCGGCACCGCCTTCCTTGCACTGCTGGGTCCGACGGGCATCGTCGATCTGAGCGGAACGGTGTGGCTCATCCTTATCGCCCATGTGTTCTTCAACTTCGCCGTCGTCGTGCGCACCGTCGGCGGCTTCTGGGGCAACCTCGACCCCCGACTGGAAGAGGCCGCCCGGATGCTCGGGGCGAGCCGCTGGAGGGCCTTCCAGAAGGTAACGCTGCCGCTGCTCCGCCCCGCGCTCGCGGCGGCCGGCTCGATCGTGTTCCTGTTCACATTCACATCGTTCGGAGTGATCCTCATCCTCGGTGGGCCGCGGTTCTCCACGATCGAGGTGGAGATCTACCGCCAGACCATCACCTACCTCCAGCTCCCGATCGCGGCCGCGCTGGCAGTCATCCAGCTCGTCGGAGTCACGTCGATTCTGCTTACGTACTCGGCGTTCCAGCGGCGCCGGGCGCTCGAGCTGCCGCTGCGACCCTCGGAAGAAGTCGCCCGACCCCCACGCAGTGCGTCGGACCGCCTGCTCCTGTCGGGAACACTCGTCCTTTCGGGGCTCTTCCTCGGCACGCCACTCGCTTTGCTGATCGTGAGATCGCTGCGGACGAACAGAGGCTTCGGACTCGCCGCCTACCGTGCCCTTGGCACCCGGACGTCGGCCCTGTTCGTCCCGCCAGTCGAGGCGATAACGAACTCACTGCTCATCGCCGCCGCGGCGACACTGCTCGCCGTCACCATCGGGATGATGGCCGCGGCGATCGTCGCCTACCGGACCAGTTTGTTCTCGCGGGCGTTCGACGTGCTGCTCATGTTGCCGCTGGGCACGTCGGCAGTGACGATCGGTTTCGGCTTTCTCGTCGCATTGGGCAAGCCCATCGACCTGCGCACGTCGCCGGTCCTGCTGCCGATTGCTCACGCGCTCGTCGCGATTCCGTTCGTGGTGAGGACCGCGGTACCAGTCATGCGATCGGTTCGACAAGACCTGCGTGACGCCGCGGCGATGCTCGGAGCGACGCCCGCTCGGGTCTGGAGGCGCATCGACCTGCCGATGATTTCACGTGCAGGACTGATCGGCGCGGGATTCGCCTTCGCCGTGTCGCTCGGCGAGTTTGGGGCTACGAGCTTCCTCGCACGACCGTCCACACCCACGCTGCCGATCGCGATCTTCCGGCTGCTTTCGAGGCCCGGGACGTTCCCTCAGGCCCTTGCACTCGCGACGGTCCTGATGGTGCTCACCGCCGCATCGATGTTCGCAATCGAGCGATTCCGATTCGGCGAAGTGGGAGAGTTCTGATGCTCGAGGTCCGCGATCTTGCCGTGTCGTTCGAAGGCGAGCCGTTCATGCACCACGTGAACCTCACCGTCCCCGACGGAGCCGTCGTGGCCATCCTGGGACCGAGCGGCAGCGGCAAGTCGACACTCCTGCGGACGATCGCTGGGCTCGAGTCTCCCGATGCCGGCTCGATCTCCTGGAACGGCGAGCTGCTGAATGGGGTGCCCCCGCACGCCCGCGGGTTCGGGCTGATGTTTCAGGACTACGCCCTGTTCCCCCACATGACCGTTGGCGCGAACGTGGCTTTCGGTATCGAAGGGCACCCCCAAGCCGATCGACGTGTGACCGAGGTTCTCGAATGGGTTGGGCTCGCAGGGTACGAGCATCGCAGCGTCGGTCACTTGTCGGGTGGGGAGCAACAAAGGGTCGCGCTCGCACGTTCCCTCGCTCCAGAACCGAGAGTCCTGATGCTGGACGAGCCGGTCGGTTCGCTCGATCGAGCCCTTCGGGAGCGCATCGTGCCCCAGCTCAGGGAGCTGCTGGTGCGACATCAGATCACGGCAATCTACGTGACGCACGACCAGGAAGAGGCGTTCACGATCTCCGACCAGATGGTGATCCTTCGGGACGGCACAATGATGCAAACCGGCACGCCCGAGCAAGTGTGGTCCTTTCCGGCCAATGCATGGGTGGCCGGGTTCCTCGGCTTCTCCAACATCATCGACGTTGACGTGTCTCGAGGAGTGGCGACGGCCTCGTGGGGTACCTTCGATGCTTCCGCCCTCGCGGACGGACGTCATCGGGTCATCGTCAGGGAGACCGCCATCGAGCTCGGTGGCCCCCTCAGTGGTGTCGCCACGGAGCGACGCTTCCGAGGTGGCCACTACCAGGTGACGATCGAGATGCGGGATGGAAGCACCCTCGAGGCCGAACTCGACGAGGCCACCAGGGTCGGCGACACGTTCGCCTTCAGTATCGATCCGGAAGGTGTCGTCGGACTGCCCGACTCTCCGGCGTGACCCCCGGCGACTCGGCGCGCCGACGGTTCAGTCGGCGTGCCGCGGCCAGTACATGCCAGTCTGCTCCATGTAGGTTCGATACTCGTCGCCAAACCTGATCAGCAGGTCACGCTCCTCGGCCCGCGACATGAGGTGAAACAGCGGCAGCCAGATGATCGAGTAGATCGCGAGGAACGGCGAGTGACAGAGGAAGGCGAACACCCACCAGTACCAGACCTCGCCTGCGGCCTGCGGGTGACGAATACGCCGGTAGATGCCGCGGTACATCGTGTGACTCTCCTTGAGCACCATTGTCTCTTCGCCGGCATCTCGCATCCCACGCACCCACACGACTCCCGAGGGAACAGCGATCACCAGGGCGATCACGACCGACACCCAGTAGGGCCATGGGAAGCGCTCGGGGAACGACCATGGCAGCGGCTTGAACGCGTAGACGACGTAGTCGACGCCTACGACGGTCATGAAGACGCCGGACAGAATCCGGTACACGGTGCATCTCCGGTAGGCGGCGTCACCGCCGATGCGTCGGGTCAGCGTCGCCGGACCTGCGCTCGCGACATAGAACCCGAACGTCAGGACGGTCGCCACGACCAGCAACCCGACGTTCAGCCACGGCACCACCAGGGCCTCCTTCCGACTCGATCCTACGCCCAATGCAGTGGGGGGCAGTAGCCTCGGGAGGCCATGCAACACACGACGACTATCAGGGTTCGTTTCTACGAACTCGATCCCTACAACCATGTGAACCATACGGCGTATTTCGGATACTTCGAGACCGCACGAATCGACGCACTGGATTCGGTGGGACTCGCCATGGACACGATGTCGTCCGCCGGCTTCCACATCGTCGTCGTCGACGCTCACGCCAGGTTCATCTCACCGGCTGTCGGCGGCGACACGGTCCGCATCGAGACGGAGGTCGTCGAGAGGCACCGGGCATCGTCCGTGTGGCACCAAGAGATGTACCGAGATGACACGCTGCTCGCAACCCTGGACATCCTCGGTGCCATCACCGACCTCGACGGCAAGCCCAGGCGCCTTCCGCCGGAGCTGGCCGACCGACTGGCGAGGATCTGAACGTGCGATACCTCGACGTGTCCGGCGAACGCCTGTCGGTGATCGGGCTCGGCACCTGGCAGTTCGGCTCGGAGGAGTGGGGGTACGGACACGAGTACGACGATGTCGAGGCTGCGAAGATCGTCGCGCGCGCGCTCGACCTCGGCATCAACGTTTTCGATACAGCGGAGATCTACGGACGAGGCGCCTCGGAGACGATCCTCGGCAAGGCACTATCGGGACACCGCGATCGCGCGTTCGTCGCGTCGAAGTTCTTCCCCCTCGTCCCACTCCCTCGCACGGTCGTCACCCACGGTCTGCAGTCGAGGGAGCGTCTCGGGATCGATCACATCGATCTCTACCAGGTCCACTGGCCGCAGCCCCATGCGCCGGCGTCGTTCACGATGCGCGGCATGCGCCGCCTCCTCGACCTCGGTGTCATCCGGCACGTGGGCGTCTCGAACCACTCGCTCGCTCGCTGGCGTCGGGCAGAGCAGGCCTTGGGTCGACCGGTTCTGTCGAACCAGGTGCAGTTCAACCTCATCAACCGTCGAGCCGCTACCACGCTCGTCCCCTTCGCCCGCGACAACGGGCGGGTGGTGATTGCCTACAGCCCCCTCGCCCAGGGGTTGCTGTCGGGCACCTACACGACATCGAACCCGGTAAGTGGGTTTCGCAGCCGAAACGTCGTCAACCCCCTGTCGTTGGCCCGCAATCTGGAACGGGCCAAGCCACTGTTCGACGCTCTGCGAGACATCGCGAACCGTCACGACGCGACCCCAGGACAGGTGGCGCTCGCCTGGGTGATCTCACATCCGAACGTCATCGCCATCCCGGGTGCGCGGACAGTGAACCAGCTCGAACTGAACGCGGCGGCCGCCGATCTCGCGCTCGACGAGGAGGATCTCGATCGTTTGCGCATCGAACCGAAGCTGCGCCGACTCGTCCCCGGCTGGGTGGTGTAGACGGAGGCTGCCTCACTCGGGGTCTGGTCTCGCCTCGTTGGAGAAGCGAACGCGCAGCTACGCTGCCACCTATGAAAGCATGGGTTCTTCGTGAAATCGGCGGTCCCGACTCCTTCGCTCTCGAGAACGTCGACGTACCCATCCCCGGACCGGACGAGGTCCGAGTCAGGCTCGTGACCTCCGCCCTCAATCATCTCGACATCTGGTCGTCGATGGGGTTGCCCAAACCGCCACTCCCGCACGTAGCGGGTGCCGACGGTGCCGGAACCGTGGATGCGATCGGAGAGGGAGTCACTTCGGTGACCGTCGGTGACGAGGTCGTCGTCAATCCCTCTGTGTCGTGCGGATCGTGCGAAGCCTGCCTTCGCGGCGACACCCCCTTCTGTGATACCTATCAGATCCTCGGTGAACATCGATGGGGAACCCTCGCCGAACAGGTGGCGGTGCCGGCCAGGAACGTCGTGCCCAAGCCGTCGATCCTGGCGTGGGACCAGGCGGGTGCCTACGGCCTCGTGTACGGTACGGCGCACCGCATGCTTCGGCGGGCCCGCCTGAGAGTGGGCGACACGTTGCTGATCGTTGGTGTTGGGGGTGGTGTGTCGGGCGCTGCGATGATGCTCGGCAAGGAGATGGGAGCACTTGTCTACGTCACCTCACGTGACCCGAAGAAGATCGAGAAGGCGGTGTTCAGTGGCGCGGACGGCGGATTCCTCTCGACCGAGGATTTCGGCAAAGCCTTGAAGGTTTCGACCGGCTCGGGTGCCGACGTGGTGGTGGAGAACGTCGGTGGACCAACGTGGAAGGCGTCGCTCGGTTCGCTCAACAAGGGCGGCCGGCTCGTCACCTGTGGCGGCACCGGAGGACCGAGTGTCGACCTGTCGCTGCCTCGCGTGTTCTTCAAGCAGATTGAGATCATCGGCTCGACCATGTTCGACATGGGCGAGTTCGCCGATGTGACGAACCTCGTCGGGTCCGGGCGAGTTCCCGTGATCGTCGATTCGACCTTCGGCTTCGACGAACTCCCCGCGGCGCTCGAGCGCCTGCAGAACGGTGAGCAGTTCGGCAAGATCGTTCTCCGTCACCAGTGACGGACCCGGGGCGCTTCCAGAGCACCTATACTGCCGCCGCAACACGGCGCAGCCGTGAAGCGGCCTTGGGGGCGTGGTGAAGCCTGGAGTTCACGCCGGCCTGTCAAGCCGGAGGTCGCGGGTTCAAATCCCGTCGCTCCCGCCAATCTGCTCGGCCAGGTAGCTCAGTAGGAAGAGCACAGGTCTGAAAAACCTGGGGTCGGCAGTTCGATTCTGCCCCTGGCCACCACTGGCCCCAGGTTGAAGACCTGGGGCCGTCTCCGTTTGGGTGTCGCCGGAGCGTCTACGAAGGCCGAGAAGCATGCCTCAGCCAGACTCGATGCCCAGCGGCTGCGGCGAACAGCCCTGCCACAAAGAACGGAAGCACACCGTATCCCTCGAGCCAGATCCTCGAACCGTGCAGCCACCAGGGATCCGGCAGGGCATCGATCATCAGCGGACCGTATGTCACGACCACCAGTACGGCCGCAACCCAGAACGGCGTGGCGGGAATCCGTCGCCAGAACACCAGGCCCGCGACGGCCGCTCCGATGCCGAGCAGGACCAGAACGTACACGCCCGTGTCGAGGGCGTCGCCACGACTGGACGCCAGATACAAGCCGTTGCTGAGAGGGAACACCCACCGTGCCATCACCCCGAAGAGAAGCACACCGGCCGCACCCCAGCCTGCCGTCCTCAGTATGGCGAAGACGTCGCCATGGCTTCGGAGCCCGGGCGACCGGGTGTCAGCGGTCCTCGTGTCCATGACCCTCTCCTCCTCCGGTCGGCGTCTCAGGCCTTGGTGCAGCGTCGCATACGTTGCACATGCAGTAACCCTTCACCCGAGTATTCGTTGCGACTGGGGTTCTGGTTCGCGGTCACATCACCGCCCGTGGCCCAATGGTTCACGTCGATTCGCACAGAACCACGCCGTGTACACCGAACCAAAATGTGTGGATGGTCCGCCGCCAGGCAGCCACAGCATCCTTGACCTGCGAACCGGTAGGTCAGCCTTCTGCGCCGCCGGTGAAGTTCCACGAGGCGAGGTGCAGGGTCGGCACGTGGGTGAACCTGGGTCCGAACTCGCCATCGGCGAACCGGGCATCATCGGCCACGCCGAGCAGACGGTCAGGACCGAGCGCCCCGAAGAACGACTGCGTGAAGCGCAGGTTCGTGACGGCGCCGCTGATTCGGCCGTTCTCGATCATGAACGTTCCGTTGCGCGTGAGTCCGGTAGCCACCATCGTTTTCGGATCGAGGATGCGGCAGTAGTTGAACGTCGAAACATAGATGCCACGTTCGACACCGGCGATGAGTTCATCGACGGTGCGGTCACCGCCGGCAACGAAGATGTTCGTCGCCACCGGGCCCACGCCTTCCGCTCCGGGGAAATGGTGACCGGTCGAAACCGTGCCTGCCTTCCGAGCGGTCCTCCTGTTGTGGGCGATGTCCTTCGTCACACCGTTCGACACCAACTCGAGACGCCGCTTCGCCGTTCCCTCCGTATCGAACGGCACGCCGACCGCCCGTGCGTCCGTGGCGTCGTCCCACATCGAGAAGCGTCGGTCGAACTGCTGGGAGCCAATCTCCGCAAACGACTGCCCTTCGCTCACCATCTTCCCGTTGAATCCGTAGAACGCGAGGAACATCACGACCGTCGCTACGGCTTCCGGCGCCAGAATCACCTCGTAGACGCCGGGCTTGGCATCGAACGGAGAGGCACTGTCGATCGCCCGTTGGGCAGCCAGAGAACCGACAGCGGCACCGTCGAGATCGCCGATTGCGGCGGACGTCGCATGCCCCGACCCCGCCGACGTACCCGTCTGGTGAATGCCGTCGAGGATCGCGACCGAGTCGCGCCGTTGCGCGAACCGGCCCGCCGTGTTGGCGAACGCCACCGTCTCTCCTTCGGTCTGGCAGTACCCGGCGGCGAGCAACCCGTCGCCGGCGTCGACGAATGCCTTCACGAGTGCAGCCCTCGCGGCAGGAAGCGCGTCGTAGGTGTCATCGTCGACGTGCTCGACGTCCGGTATCTCCTCCGGTCCGCCCACCCCGGGCCAGTCCTCATCGACCGGCTGGAGAGCAGCGGTCTCGAGCGCCCCGTCGACGAACGCAGCGAGAGCATCTGGCTCGGTTGAGGTGGTGGTCGCCGACGCGACACGTCGGTCGACGGCGACTCGAAGACTTACAGTGTCACCTTCCTCTGCGACGTTCTGATGGATGAACGAGTTCGCGAATCGGGTCAGCGACAGATTTCCGTGGGACGTGACAACCTCCGCTTCGGCGCGGTCACCGACGAGGGACAGGACACGTTCGGCCAATTCGGCAGCCCGGTTCATCCGCGCACCCCCACCCGTACATTGGCGAATCGGCCTGGTGCGGCCGAATGTCCCGTGTGTGCAACTTGCATCGGCTGTCCCTTCCCGCAGTTCGGTGTGCCCCAGTGGATCCACTCGTCGCCTCCGGCGAGCATGTCGAGACTCGACCAGAACACCGGTCCGATGCCGGTGTAAGTGGGGTTCTTGAGCATCCGTCCGAGCTTTCCGTCCTTGACCTCCCAGGCGATCTCGGTGCCGAACTGGAAGTTGAGTCGCTTGTCGTCGATCGACCAGGATCGGTTTGTCGCCATGTAGACGCCGTCCTTCGTCTCGGCGATGATCTCGTCGAGACTCGATGGTCCCGGCAGGATCCCGATGTTGGTCATCCGCACCATCGGCAGTCTGTTGTAGCCGTCGCCCCGGACCATGCCACCTGGAGACACGCCGGCAAGGGCCGCCGAGTCCCTTCCTGAGAGAACACCGACCCACACGCCGTCGCGCACGATGTCGACACGCTGGGCTTTGGTGCCTTCGTCGTCGTAGCCGAACGTCCCGAGCGCCCCCGGCAGGGTGGCGTCGGCGGTGATGTTCATCAGCGGAGAACCGAACATGAAGGTGCCGAGTTTCGGGAGTTGAAGATGGGAGGTGCCGGCGAATGCGGCTTCCCACCCGAGGATGCGGTCCAGTTCGATCGCATGACCGACCGACTCGTGGATCTGGAGGGCGAGCTGAGATCCTTCGAGGATGAGGTTCGTCTCGCGCTCCTCCATCTCGTCGGCCGTCAGCAATGCAGCCGCCTCCTCAGCGATTCGCCCGGCGTTCGCAGCGAAATCCCACTTGCGGATCACCTCGTATCCGCCGGTCTCGAATTGGCCGAACGACTGGGGATACGACCTGCGCTGGCTTTCCCGCTCACCGATCGCCGTGGCGTCGAATCCTCCACCCGATTCCACGATGTGCTGGTGGATGCGATGTCCCTGGGATGACACGAACCATTTGTTCGTGTCGTAGAACGTGAGCTTGCCGGTCGCGATCGCGATGCCGTCGACCTCCTGCATCGTGCGCGTGACACCTATCAGAAGATCCACCTTCTCCGAGAGCGGCACGGTGAAGGGATCCTCGATTGCCGGCGTCTCGTAGCTGTCCACGACGACCTCGACATCTGCGAGATGCATCGGTTCGCCCGGCACGATCGCACTCGCCCTGGCGATGTCGGCGGCGCGCGCTCCGGCGGCCGCTGCGGCCCGTCGGGTCAGATCCGCGGTCGCAAAGAACCCCCAGGACGATCCTATGAGCGCGCGGACTCCGACCCCGGCCTTCTCCCCCCGACCTAGCGACTGAACCGCCTGGTTCTGGACATCGATGGCCTCTTCCTTTCCGATCACAACGCGCGCGTCTGCGTACGTCGCGCCGGCGGCGAGGGCTCCTTCTACGGCTGCTGTGGCAAGGTCGAACATAGAGCCCAGCGTATCCAGCCTCGTACCGATACGAGAAAGACCGATCGTCTACCGATACCCGGGTTCGCGGTCGCTGAGCGCAGGCGGCATTGGCAACCCCAGCTCGTCCGCCACCCACCAGGCGGTTCCGTCCACGAGTTCCAGGTTGTCGGAACGCCACAGATCCGGGTCCGAGATTCCTGGACCCGGCCCACGTGCCAGCGCCCACAGCGACCACACGAGGTGCGTCGCCGCCCACTTCGCTCCTTCCTGCATCGGGAGTGGACGTCGGCCTCCGATCACGAGATCGATACTGATGGTCGAGGCGTCGAACCAAGGGCTACCGATCCGAACCTGCGACCAGTCAACGATCACGACTCGATCCTCCAGGAAGCACAGGTTCGGGTACCAGAGATCCGAGTGGACCAGCGCTCCGGCAGCCGAAGGTGATTCAGCAAGCTCGATGATGACGTCGGCGTGAGGAACGAGCCACGACACCAGTCCCGGTGCCGCCTCGCGGGCATGATCAACGAGACCCGAACACACGTCATCGGATGGACCTTCGAACTCGGGAAGATCCAACTCGACCGGAATAGGTGTCTCGCGAAGCTCGTGAAGGCAACGCTCGAGTCTCGACAGGTCGGACGGGTACGGTTCCGGCCAGTGACCTTCGGTCAGGTCTTCGAGCAACAAGACCGGCTGCTCATCATCGATGGCTCCAATGCATCTGGGAAGAAAGGACGCCTCGACGGCTCCGAGGAAGGCGATCTCGCGGCGCAGCTCGTCCGAGGTTTTCTCGTCAGTTCCTGCCTTGACGAACACGGTCGTCCCGTCCTCTAGCGTGGCTACTCCCGTCGAGGCAAAGGTCAACCCGCCCTCTCTCGGCGACCACACGACGATGCGAGCACCTACCGTCGCCTCGACGGCGCGCTGGACATCCGGAGTCACTTCCTGCTTCCTATCCGAGTGGCTTGATGCCTACGTCAACACGCCTTCCAGATGCGTACCCGATCGGAACCACCTCGTGACCGAACGGGGTGAGTGCGGCGCCGGCCAGTCTCACGTGTGCGACGGCAAACGGGATGCCAATGATCGTGACCGCGTTGAGGAGCGCTGCGATGAGGTGGCCGATCGCAAGCCAGATCCCTGCGATGAGCATCCACACGATGTTGGCGAGAGCCGAGCCGGCCCCCGCGGTCGGCTTCTCGACGAGCACCCGTCCGAACGGCCATAGGGCGAAGCCGGCGAGACGAAAGGCGGCTACTCCGAACGGAATCGTGATGATGAACACGAAGGCCAGCAGCCCAAAGAGCGCGTAGGCGAGCGCCATCTCCAACCCACCGAGCAGTAGCCACAGGATGTTCCCGATCACACGCATGGTGCCTCCATACTCCCTAGCGAGTCGACGCAGCCCACTTCGCAATCGGCGCGTTCTCGATCCTGAGGAGCCGCTTCTTCTTCAGATTCTCACGCATGACCCAACGTACATCCGGGTCATCGTTCGACATCCACACTCCCAATGCTGGAACCCCCATCCCCGGGGCAGCAGCCACCGCAACACTCCAGCCGTAGCCGAGTGCCTTGCGGAGCACCCGGAACTCCTCTGTGCGCCGATCCGTCGCGTCGTCAATCGACCGAGTCACCTGATCCAGGATTTCGAGAACGGCACCACAGTGACCCGGACTGCGAAGCAACACCGGTTCGCACAGGGCAGCTACCGCCGCCCGCTGCTCCAACCGGTTGCCATCTGCCCACGTCCACATTTCGGAAATGAGGCCGGCCATGTCGGCCTCTCCCCACCGTTGGAGCGCCATCGCCACAGCTTCGCGGGTCCGCCAGCGCAGGTCAGACGCGAACACCCTCAGCTCGGGGACGAGGTCCAAACGGCCCTTCGCGACGAGCGCCCCGAACCCGACCACCCCGCACACCATCAAGAACTCCTCCGGGGTGTTCACCGGTGCTCGATCGACCCTCCAGAGGACCAGTCGTCGAAACAGCGTCTCATCGCCTTCCTCGGCTACCGCCGCCGCCAGCTCCAGGTTGCCGCGCGGTCCGGGCAGATTCGAGTGTTCCCTGATGAACGATTCGGGATCGCCGGCGGCACGGAACGCCACCCGGAGGTCGTCGACCTTGCCCATCACTCGATGCTACGCGATCCCTTCTTGCGTGAGCTAGGTCGAACAACCCCTTCTTGCGTGAGAAAGGCGCACTATGGCCACCTAGCTCACGCAAGAACGGGTATGGGGGTCAGTTGGAGTGACCGACCGCCATCAACGGCGCCCAACGACTGACCGCCCGGCCATAGTGCTCGCTCGCCGCCTTCAGATCATCCATATCGAGCGCCTCTAGCGAGGCATGGAGATCGGCGGCGGTCTCGTCGAACACGAGGTCGGTAGCGCTGAAGAGTTCCGCGACATCGCCGTAGTCGAGTTCCACCATCGCGGTCGCCGGGAAATCCTCCAACCAGGAACGAAGATCGTCCAGTTCCTCCACCACGACGTCGTCCATGCCGACGCCCCGCAGCGTGTCGAGCGCAGACGTCACCCGGTCGGTCGCTTGCACCAGCGACGTCCTGTATCGGATCGAGGTTCGTCCGCCACGCTCGACGATTTCCCGCTCGGACGCGTCGAAGATCACGAACCATCTGACCGGCACATGCCACGGGGCAGTCAGGATGTGCGAGCGGGCCGCTGGCTGGAAACGGCGAAGCTTCTCAAGTTCCTCAGCCGCCTTGAGGGCGATCCGCTCTGGAACGATCAGGTCACCGCCGATCTCCGAGTATGCGGAGTGGAAGGCCAGCACACCCTCCAGGACTCGCAGACGCGGGAACCTCGGACACACGAACCGGTCACCGTTCCACTCTGCGACCAGTGCGTCGTCCTCCATCGACTCCGCAAGCAGGCCGTACGCGCCATCCCGAAGCGGCGCCATGGCAGCCTCTTCGGCGACGATATGGCCGGGCAGTGTCCGGGCCGTAACGTACACCCGCAGCGCCGAGGTTGGAATCATGGCGTGCATCATATCGTTCACCTTCGACCAGATCGTCTGCCACGCCCGCCACTAGACTGGTGTCACTTCGAGATTGGAGCGGCGGCAAGTGGGTGTACCCATCTCCCAGAGAGGAGTCATTCTTCCTCTCTTCCCCATTGCGAGCTGCCCCGCACGTACCGGTCCCGCCCAAGGCGGGACCGAACCTTTTTCTGGCGATCCGACCGACTGAAAGGAGCACTGTGGAAGTCGTTGCCGCGCTGCAGGAGAACCATCACGCACTGGGACTCAGCGACGAGCAGGTCCTGGACATGTACCGGAGCATTCTGCTCGCACGGCGGCTCGATGAGCGCATCTGGGCCCTCAACCGTCAGGGAAGGGCAGCGTTCGTGGTGTCCGCATCGGGTCATGAGGGATCACAGATACCGCCCGTGATGGCGCTCGATCCCGAGATCGACTGGGCTCTGCCGTACTACCGCGACCTGGGCACGGTTCTGGCCTGGGGCATGACTCCCACCCAGGTGCTGCTCGGCGTCATGGCCAAGGCCGGCGACCCGTCGTCCGATGGACGGCAGATGCCATCCCACTGGTCGCTCAGGGAACGGCGGATGTTCACCCACTCCTCACCTATCGCGACCCAGTTCCCGCACGCGGCCGGCATAGCCAAAGTGCTCCAGGATGACCACAGCAGCGCCGTCGTGTTCGTCTCGGGTGGAGAGGGATCTACCTCGGAAGGCGACTGGCACGAGGCGATGAACTTCGCCGGAATCCACGGGCTCCCGCTCATCGTGCTCATCGAGAACAACCAGTATGCAATCTCGGTGCCCGAACGCGACGAAGTCGGCGGGCACATCGCCGCAAGAGCCGTCGGGTACGGGATGCACGGGGTCGTCGTCGACGGGAACGACCCGCTCGCGGTCTACAAGGTTGCCAAGGATGCAGCAGATCGCGCTCGCAGAGGCGATGGGCCCACGCTTATCGAGGCGAAGACCTATCGGTACTACGCGCACACGTCCGACGATGACGACACCCTCTACCGGACCCGGGAAGAGGTGGAGCAGTGGCGTCGGCGCGACCCGCTCAGTCAGCTTCGCGTCTACTTGATCGAACAGCGTCTCCTCGGCGAAGCGGACGACGAACGGCTCGAGGCCGAAGTGGCGACTCTCGTGAAAGCGGCCGTCGAGACCGCCGAGGCGGCCCCAGACCCGGACGATCCGTTCAGCTACGTCTATCTGAACCCCATCGTCCCCAGTGAGGCCGCCACCAGCCCTGAGCCGCCCCTCGCCGGCGAAGAAACCAACCTCATCACCGCCATCAACCGCACCCTGCACGAGGTCATGGGCGCGTACGAGGACACCCTGGTTTTCGGTGAAGATGTCGCCGACCCCAAGGGCGGGGTTTTCAAGGCAACCCAAGGGCTCGAAGTCACCTACGGCGAGAACCGCAGCTTCAACACCCCGCTCGCAGAGTCCCTGATCATCGGCATCGGGGTCGGCATGGCAGCGGCAGGCAAACGGCCCATCGCGGAGATCGAGTTCGCCGACTTCATCCATCCGGCTTTCGACCAGATCGTCTCGGAAGTCGCCCGAATCCACTACCGGACCAAAGGCAGGTGGCAGTGCTCGATGGTGATCCGCACACCCTACGGTGGCGGCATCCACGGCGCGCTGTACCACTCACAGTCGATCGAGGCCTTCTACGCACACATTCCTGGCCTGAAGATCGTGATCCCGTCGACCCCGGCCGACGTCAAGGGACTGCTCTGGTCGGCGGTAGAAGATCCAGACCCCGTCATGTTCCTCGAGCCGAAGAAGCTCTACCGGCTCGCCACCGGACCGTTCCCGGAAGGTGAGCATCGGGTTCCCCTCGGGAAGGCGTCCATCAGGCGGGCGGGGACGGACTTGACCATCATCGCGTACGGCACGATGGCCCACTTCTCGCTCGAGGCGGCATCGACCCTCCTGGAGCAGGGCGTGGACGCGGAAGTCATAGACCTGCGGACACTGAAGCCTCTCGACTGGCCAACGATCGAAGCATCGATCGCCAAGACCTCCCGTGTTCTCATCGTCCACGAAGACAACGAGTTTGCCGGCTACGGAGCCGAGCTGGCGGCGCAGATCGCCGACAAAGCCTTCGAGTCACTCGACGCGCCGATCCGCCGCTACGCAAGCCCCGACGTGCCGACCTTCCCGTTCAACGCCAAGCTCGAGGCGATGATCATGCCGAACACACAGGGGATCATCGACCACGCACTGGAGCTCATGAAGTACTGACACCCGGCCGAGTACGCTGAGACGGATGTCTCTCCTCACGCGACTATCCGACACGGTCGGTGACGCCTTCGCCGCCACCGGCCTCCAACGTGCCCATGGCGAGGTCGTCGTTTCGCAGCGACCAGACCTCGGGCAGTTCCAGTGCAACGGAGCCCTTGCCGCAGCTCGTGAAGTAGGTAGGAGCCCAAGGGACATCGCAGAGGCGGTGGTGCGGGAAATCCGTGGCAACGAGGTGTTTGCCGCAGTCTCGATCGCCGGTCCAGGATTCATCAATCTCACCTTGTCCGACGACGCAATCGCCCGGACGATGCAACGTATCGCCGAGGACGACCGATGTGGATGCGAACCGGTCGCCCGGCCCGTCAGGTACCTGGTCGACTACGGCGGACCGAATGTCGCCAAGGCCATGCACATTGGCCATATCCGGGCGACGATCATCGGCGACTCGATCCAGCGTCTTCTCCGCTTTCTCGGCCATGACGTGATCACCGATATCCACATGGGCGACTGGGGCACCCAGATGGGCATGCTGATCATCGAGGTCGAACGACTCCACCCGGATCTGCCGTACTTCGACGAGTCGTTCGAAGGTCCGTATCCGGTGGAGCCTCCAGTCACCCTCGATGACCTCCAAGAGATGTACCCGGCCGTTGCCGTGCGAACCGCCGAGGATCCGGCCGAGGCAGAGCGAGCACGGCGTGCGACTGCGGAACTCCAGAACGGACGTCCGGGCTACCGAGCACTTTGGCAGCACTTCCACGACGTCACCGACGCCTCTCACCGAGCCGACTTCCACGCTCTCGGAGTGGAGTTCGACCTCTGGTATGGCGAGAGCACGGTCCACGAGCGAATCGGGGCGCTCCTCACACGCGTCGAGGCGTCAGGGAAGTCGCTCGAGAGCGATGGGGCGGTAGTGGTTCCCGTCGCCGAACCCGGCGACACGATGGAGATCCCCCCGCTACTTCTCACGAAGCGAGACGGTTCGTACCTGTACACGACCACCGACCTGGCGACGCTCGAACAGCGTGTCGACGACCTCCACCGCGAGGACATCGTGTACGTGGTCGATGCCCGCCAGTCCCTGCACTTCACTCAGGTGTTCAGAGCCGCTCGGCTCGCCGGCATCGTTCCGCCCGACGTGATTCTCGAGCACATCGGCTTCGGGACGATGAACGGAACCGACGGCAAGCCGTTCAAGACCAGAGAAGGGGGCGTCGTCAAGCTCAAGGACCTCATAGAGATGGTCACCGATGCCGCCATGCAACGTCTCCATGAAGCAGAGATCGCCGACGCCTACCCACCCCACGAGCGGGTGGAGATCGCCAAGGCGGTTGGGATCGCCGCGTTGAAGTTCGGTGATCTCAGCAATCACCGAACTTCGAACTACGTATTCGACCTGAACCGGTTCAGCTCCTTCGAAGGAAAGACGGGTCCGTACCTCCAGTACGGCGCGGTCCGCATCAGGTCGATCCTCCGCAAGGCAGAGGAGCAGGGACTCGAGCCTGGGTCGATCGTCGCTCCGGTATCAGAGGTGGAACGCGATCTGATGCTGTTCCTCGCGCGTCTCCCCGACGTGCTCGACCGGGCGGCCGACTTGCGGGCACCCAACCACATCGCCGAGTACGCCTACGACCTGACCACCCGATTCAACCGGTTCTATGAACAGTGCCACATCCTCAACGAACCCGATGCCGGCCGCCAGGCATCCTGGCTGACGCTGGTTGCCGCGACGCTCGATCAGCTGACCCTCACCCTCGGTCTGCTCGGTATCGCGGTGCCGGCACGCATGTAGAGCCGTGAACGTCCGCCCGGCCAACCCTGGCGACAAAGACATCATCGCCGCCTTCACCGACCAGACCTTTGCGTGGGGTGACTACGTCGTCGACGTGTTCGACGAGTGGCAGGAGGACACACGTGGAGTGACGCTCGTCGCCACCGACGAAGACGACAGGGCGATCGGTGTCGCGCGCTGGACGCTCATCTCCCCCATGGAGGTCTGGGGACAAGGAGCCAGGGTCCATCCCGACCACCGAAGACGTGGCATCTCGAGCGCGCTCACCGAGGCGGGTGTTCACTGGGCGGAAGAACGCGGCGCCCAGGTGGTGCGTCTGGTCACCGAGATCTGGAACACCGCCGCCCAAGGGCAAGTCACGAGGTCGGGGTTCAGGCTCGTGTCGCGATGGCGCATGTGGATGCGGACGGTCGGCGACGCCGCACCGAGCGTCACCGGCAACGGAGGAAGACGTGTGCCTTCGGAGGAGCGGCTCATGCCCGCCAGGGAGTCGGAGGTCGGGCCGGCGTTCCACGCGTGGTCCGCGGGACCTCTGGCCGCCGCCAGCCATGGGCTCATCTCCGAACGATGGACATGGCGAAGGTTCCGACCCGACGATCTCGTGGAGGCCGTCCACCGGCGCGCCTTCTGGTTCTGCCCGGCAGGCTGGCTCGTCGGAGACGTCGACGACGATGACCCCGCCACCTTCTGGGTGTCGTGGGTGATGACAGCCGAAGAAGATGCCTACCGCCTACTCAGGGTCGCTATCGATCGGGCTTCCGGGGACGGCGCCGAGAGGATCGTCGTCATGCTTCCGGAGAACGACTGGCTCGACCGGGCCGCGAAGCGCGCCGGCCTGGCTTCGCGACACGACCTACTGGTGTACGAGCGGCCCATCTGAGGCCCGCTTCGCGAGCTGACAGCCAACAGCAGACGGCAGACAGCCAGAACATCCGGACTGGAGACCGCCGGGGCGGGCGTCAGACAGCCGTACCCGGTTGACGGTCGTCAGTTCTGGGCAAGAACGCGGCCGCACGTCGCCGTACGGTCGCAGGGCGGTCCGTTTCCTCCCCTCGCGAGAGGCAAGAGAGTGGTTCTCTCCCCCCAGCGAAGCCTGAGGCTGAGCGTTGGGGGGAGCCGGAGGGGGGCCGGGCGCAGCCCGGAATGGGGGAGGTGGCGTCTAGCAAATGCTTGACGCCGGGGTGGTTCCCACCAACGCCAGCAAAGCTCGGCCATGCGTACGAGGTACGGCCAGTGCAGCGGGCCTCTAGTCTGTTGGCGTGTTCGAAGGTCTCCACGTTTCTCTCAGGGCGATCGAGCGAGGGGACGCGGTCGGGTTGCATCGGATCATGAATCACCCTGAACTGCGTGGACGCCGCTACCTCGACGATGAGGAACGTCCCCTTTCCGCCGGGGACGTCGACCGGCACGTCGAGAAACTCCAGGATGCCAAGAACGCCCTGCACCTGAAGATCGTCGTCGACGAGGAGCTCGTCGGGTACGCGACCGTCGACTACGGCTGGGACACGCTCTTCCCGTTTGTCGGGGTCGTGATCGCACCGGACCACCAGCGCTCCGGATACGGCTCGGAAGCGGCGCGCCTGTTGATCGACTGGACATTCACACAGCTGCCCGCGACGGCACTCCACAGCTGGATCGCCGACTGGAACGAACCTGCGCTGCGATTCTCGGAGTCGCTCGGATTCGCGTCCGCCGGGCGGGTCCGAAGGGACGATATTCACGACGGTCGCTTCTCCGACTCGATACCGGTAGAGATGCTTCGTGGCGAGTGGGAGGCAACACGTGCCCATTGAAGGAGCCCTCGTCACCCTTCGAGAAGAGCGAGAAGGCGACGCCGAGCTTCTCGCTGCACTACGTAACGATCTGGACACGCAGGCGTGGAGCAAGACCCTCCCACCCGACTACACGGTGCCGATGCTTCGTAAACGATACGAGGAGCGCGAGTTCAGCTACGACCCCCTCGAAGGACGCTTCATCGTCGAGGAGCGATCGACGGGGACCGCCATCGGGTACATCGGGTACACGGGGCTGCAGCGCCGTCACTCTGTCGGCATCGGAGTCATGCTCTCGAAGAGCGCATGGGGAAAGGGCTATTCGGAAGAGGCAAACGAGCTTCTGGTCACGTTCCTGTTCGTGGAGTTGGGGGTCCAGGTTGTGCACCTGTGGACCCACAGCGGCAATCCGAGAGCGATCGGTCTCGCCGAGAAGGTCGGCTTCAAGGTTGCCGCGAAGATGCGCAACTCCATTTACAGGAACGGCAAGCTGCTCGACAACGTCGTGATGGATCAGACCCGCGAGGAGTTCTACGCACGCCACCCCGAGCTGGTAGATGAGCTGGGGAATCCCTTCGGGACGAGCTGAAGCCGCCACGAGTTCTTGGTTCTCGGTTCTCGGTTCTCGGTTCTCGGTTCTCGGTCTTCGGCAAGGCACTCGCCCCGCGGTCTTGCTGTCCACCAACGTCGCGTTCTCACCGACAACCGACAACTGAAGACAGCTAGGCGGGCGTGGCCCGCCTAGCCACGATCCTTGCCTCGTGGTGGTCGTCGAACCAACCCTCTTCGTACCGGATCACCGTCAGTCCACCGACGAGACCCGGCAGCTCTCGCTCATCGAGCAGGAACTCCCGCGGAGGGCGGGCATGGTGTTCGAGGTTGCGAACGGTCGCAATGGCACAGGCGAGCACTCCCCCCTCGGCGAGCGAGCCGACCATCACAGGGAACAAGTCCCGTTGCAGGTAGTGGGAGCACAGGATCAGATCCCACTGCCCGGAAGGAAGCCCTCCCGATCGCAGATCGGCGTGAACGCACGTGAGCTGCACCTCCCGGTTTGCCGCTTCTGCCCGCGCGAGATCGAGGGCCCCATCCGACACGTCGACGACGGTTGTGTCCAGCCCGCGCGCAGCAAGCCATATGGCGTCGCGTCCGTTCCCGCCGGCCACATCCAGTGCCCGGCCGGAGACGGGGAGGAGGTCGGAGATCGAGAGCAGGAATGCCGTCGGTTCCTGAGACCATCCCTCCAGGTACCGCTGATTCCAGTACTCCTGAGGGTCGGGCCGTGCTTTCATGTCCCGTGAGGAAACCATGGTCACGCACCACACACAAGTGAGCCGATGAGCACCGCCCGCCGCCTCCAGGCGTTCGGCCAGACGATCTTCACCGAGATGAGCCGTCTGGCGATCGAGCACGACGCTGTCAATCTGGGTCAGGGCTTTCCCAACTTCGACGGCCCCGATTTCATCAAAGATGCAGCCCTCGACGCGATGCGGTCGGGGAAGAACCAGTACGCGCCGCTCTCGGGAGTGTCGGGCCTTCGCAATGCCATCGCGGAACGCTTCACCTCACGCACAGGCATCGAGGTCGATCCAGATGCCCACGTCACGGTCACGTCCGGGTGTACCGAGGCCCTTGCCTCCTCCTTCCTCGGTCTGATCGACCCTGGCGACGAGGTGGTGATCATCGAGCCGTTCTACGACTCGTACCCGGCCGACGTCGCCCTCGCAGGAGCGACCCCCCGCTTCGTCACTCTCTCTCCCCCTCACTTCGAGCTCCCCGAGGATGCACTCAGGGCAGCCTTCGGTCCGAAGACCAAGGCGATCCTCGTCAATACGCCGCACAACCCTACGGGCCGGGTCTTTTCTCGCGACGAGCTCCAACTCGTTGCAGACCTGTGCAAGGAGCATGATGTGATCGCAATCACCGACGAGGTGTACGAGGATCTCGTGTTCGACGAGTCGCATCTCTCGCTCGCGCGGTTCGACGGCATGTGGGAGCGCACGTTGACCCTCTCGTCGCTCGGCAAGACGTTCTCGCTGACGGGGTGGAAGGTCGGTTGGGCGATAGGTCCCGCGGCGCTGACACAGGGCATCCGTGCGGCCCACCAGTTCATCACCTTCGCTACGGCGACACCCCTCCAACACGGGGCGGCAGCGGCGCTCCGGGCACCGCGATCGTTTTATGACGAGTTGACCGCGGCGTACCGGCGGCGGCGGGACGTGCTCACCGACGGGCTGCGAAGTCTCGGATTCGAGGTCTTCACACCCGAGGGAACCTACTTTGTGCTGGCAGATCACACGTTGTTCGGGTTCCCCGACGATGTCACGTTTGCCCGCCACATGGTCACCGACATCGGTGTGGCAGTGATCCCCCCGAGCGCGTTCTACCACCGCAGGGACGACGGGAAGTCGCTGATTCGGTTCGCGTTCTGCAAGGACGAAACGACGATCGAACACGCGCTCGAGAGAATGGCGAAGCTCAGGACGTGATCATCCCGAACACGATTGCCAGGCCGACTGCCCACACCACGTAGAGCAGCGGCAGCTCGATCTGGTCGAGCCATACTCGATCGGCGAACACCCGCCGGACGCCCCACAGCGCGGCCAGGCCGACCACGAGCGTCCAGGTGAAGCCGGAGGTTCCGCTCGCGACAACGACCTGCAGGGACTGTTCGAACACGACAGGAAGATCACTCACGTACCCCAGTGCCAGCCTGCCCATGACCAGCAACACGACGCCGGTGACGATCAACGCAAGTCCCCTGGCAACCGCAAGCTCGATCTCGTTGGCAGAGAGCTCCCTGAACTCCTTCACCGGTCCCTCGACAGCGACGCCGATCGCAAACGCCCCGAACACGGCGATCACGAGGCTCGATCCAAGCATCGCTCCGGTGCTGGTCGTCAGACCACGATTCACCACCTCGAATCCGTCAAGGAGGATCACCGCCGCGAATGCAACCAGTGCCGTTCCCACGACCATGAGTCCCACATCGAAGGTGGTACCCAGAACGCGCAAGAAGAGCCGCAGCCTGCGTCGCATCGGACCCACGTAGACCGTTGTCGTGTCGAGTTCGTGCACCACCGCCTCCAAGTCGTAAAGCCTACCGTCCGTCCTCGGTCAGCGCCCGCCAGTAGATCTCGACCGGGTGAGCGACCTGATACCACGCGTCCAGGTGAGACCGCAGCTGCATTTCGCAGCCGACATTCGCCGATGCCACCAATGTCGATCCGGCCGAACGGATCAGATTGGCTTTGCGCTCACCGAGCTCCCTGGAGGCAGCCGGGTTGAGCGCTCCCCACGCACCCGCCGCGCCACAGCAGAGGCCCAGGTCATCGAGATCAACGATGTCATAGCCGGCTGCTCGCAGAATCGTCCGCGGCTGTTCTGTGATGCGCTGGGCGTGCCGTAGATGGCAGGGGTCTTGCACGGTGATGGGACCACGCTCGGTCGTCGAGACCGGGAGGTAGCCCTCCTCGATCGCCTCTGCGACGACCTCGGTGACGTCACGGGCTGCCAGTGGCGAGCCTGATGCCCACCTGTCGTACTCCTTGAGATGTGCGCTGCACCCTGCAGCGTCTGCAACGATGAAGTCCACCCCCGTGAATGCACCCATGTTCCTCTCCGCGAGCCGGTGTGCATCGAGAGCCGCCCCTTCATGCGCGGCGAGTGCCCCACAGCAGACTTGCTCGTCCGGCACCACCACCCGGTACCCGGCCCGTCTGAGCACCTCGATCGTTGCGACGTGCACGTCGGAGAACCCGGATTCCATGATGCATCCGAGGAGGAGCCCTATCGTGGCTCGCTCCGTGCCGATCCCGGGGAAGTCGCCGCCTCGCAGCGCGGTCCGCTTTGCGGAGCGAAAGCCGTCGAGCATGCCGGGCAGCTCGATCCCGAGACGATGGGCACTCGTAGCGACGCGCACGCCGACCGAGACCAATCCAGGCATCGCCACCAATCGGCCGAGGGCCTGATCGCGGAGACGCTTTGCAACAGATGGCCGTTGCACGTCGAGTTCGGCCCGCACACCCTCGATCATGCTCCCAAACGGAACGAGGGCCGGACAGATCGCCTCGCACGCCCTGCATTGGAGACAGAAGCCGATGACTTCCTCGAACGTGTCATCCATCGGCAGGGTGTCATCTGCGACGGCGGCCATCGCCGACAACCTGCCGCGTGGTGACGCCGACTCGTCGCCGGTCAACTGGTAGGTGGGGCACACGGCGAGACAGAGCCCGCACGCGACGCACTTGGACAGATCGATCGGACCGGGACCTTCGGGGGTGATCCAACCCATCAGAGTCCTCCCGGCAGCCTGCCGGCAGCCATGATCCCATGGGGATCGAAGGCTTCGACGATGCGGCGCTGGATGTAGAGCGAGAGCGGCGGTGTTCCCCACGGATCGATGGGGAGGTTTCCGGCGGCGATCACGAGTGAGCCTCCCGTCGATTCCGCCCATCGGCGCAGCTCGAGCACCGCGTCGACGTCCGGGGTGCCCATCCCGACGGTGATCGTTCCGACGCCGAGCTGTGCGACGTAGCTCCACCCGTCAGGGATACGGCCGATCGCCGCTCTGGTATGCCGCGCCGGCACGCGCACCTCGAGCCGGATGGCGTCGGCGATCGGTTCCGGCCAGGCGGCGCCCGGACTGTGAGTCGGCGCGTCGGCTCGGATCGCCTCCGGATGGCCCCCGAGCACGACCGTTCCGTGCCCATTCCTCTCCAGCATGGCGAGCGGCCGATACCAGTGACCCTCTTCCGGTCGATCGACGTGCGTCGTCGCGATCGACGCAGGTACCGGCCACAGTTTCAGCGTGATCTCGGTGATGAGCCCGAGACGGCCAAGCGAGCCCGTCAGCAGCCTGGGCACGTCATAGCCGGCGACATTCTTCACGACCTTGCCGCGTCCTTTCACGACCCTTCCATCTCCGGTGACGAAGGTGGCCCCGAGCACCCGGTCCCGGGTCGGTCCGTAGCGCAGTCTGCGGTAGCCGGACACGCCCGCGGCGATCACGCCGCCGAGCGTCGCCACTCCCGGCTGCTCGGGAAGCACCGCCGTCTGACCGCCGCTTCCTAATCGACTCTCGAGGTCGGCAACGGTCACACCGGCACCGACCGTGACCGTCAGGTCGTCGGGCTGCCAGTCGATGCCAAGCAGGTTTCTGGTCGACAGGATGATCGCCGGCTCGACCGCGCCCCCGTAGCTCTGATGCGTGCCCCCGCCCCATGCCACAACGGTGAGGTGGTGCTCGCCGGCCGTTCGAAGCACGCGGGCGGCCTCTTCCGCCGTCGAAGGGGCAACCACGATCGCACCTACCGGTGCGCCGGCGAACGGTTCGACGACGAGTGCTGCGAGATGCCTCCTGACCACGGCGAGCGACGTCACGGCTGCTCCAGGGGAAGGATCTTGCCAGGGTTCGCGCGATTGCCAGGGTCGAACGCAGCCTTGACCTGGCGTTGCGCATCGAGGTCAACATCGGTGTAGATCAGCGGCATGAGGTCTCGTTTCTCCAGACCGATGCCGTGCTCGCCGCTGAGCGTGCCCCCCGCCTCGACACACACCCTCAGCATCTCCTCCGATGCCTGCTCGACATGTTCGAGGGTGCCCGGCTCGGAAGCATCGAAGGCGATCATCGGGTGCAGATTTCCGTCGCCGGCGTGAAAGACGTTCATCATTCTCAGCCCATGGCGACGAGCAATCTCGTACACCTCAGAAATGACCTCGACAAGGCGTGTCCGGGGAACTGAGGTGTCTTGAAGGTAGTAGTCCGGAGCCATCTGGCTGACTGCCCCGAACGCGGACTTGCGGCCCCTCCACAACTCGGCACGCACCTTCTCGTCGGTCGCTGTTCTGATGTCGAACGCGCCCTTGTCTCGCATGATCCGTTCGACGGCCTCGAGCTCTGCATCCACCGAAGCGCCATGGCCGGACACGTCGGTCAGGAGCAGACCACCTGCCTGAATCGGCAGGCCCGCGTGGAGGAAGTTCTCGATCGCTATCGCCATCTCGTGATCGATCATCTCGAGAGCGGCGGGCACGATCCCTTGAGCAATGATCTCGGACACGGCGGCAGCCGCATCGTCGATCTGCTCGAACGCGGCCAAGACTGTACGAACCGCCTGCGGGTTCGGTATGAGCTTCACGAGCACCCTCGTCACGATCCCCAGCGTTCCTTCCGACCCGATGACGACAGCTCGGAGATCGAGGCCGATCGGATCGGGTGCTTCGGACCCGATGACGACGACCTCGCCATCGGCGGTAACCAACTCGATCGCGAGGATGTGCCCTATCGTCGTTCCTTCCGCGAGACAGTGGGGCCCTCCCGCGCCCGTTGCGACGTTGCCCCCTATCGTCGACACGGTCTGGGACGACGGGTCGGGTGCGAAGTGCAGTCCAAATTCGGCAGTCCGTGCGGAAAGGTCGACGTTGACTACTCCCGGTTCGACCCAGGCGGTCCCACCTTCGGCGTCGATGTCGACGATGCGGTTCATCCTGGTGAGCACAACCATCACCGATGGACCGATCGAAATGGTGCCTGAAGCAAGCCCGGTCCCCGCTCCCCGAGGGATGACGGGGAAATCGTGCCGGGCGGCGACACGCACGACTTCGGCAACCTCGGCGGTGGTCTCGGGAAGGACAACGACGGTCGGATCGCCCCGCTTGATGCCTGAGTCCTTGCCGTAGATGTGGCGCCTGAGTGGATCGGAGAAGACCCGCTCTTTGCCGAGCACCGCTTCGAGGTCCGCCACCAGCGACATACCGCAAGCGTAGACCGCCTCAACACTGCGAACCCAGGGCTGGCAACCGCGCTCTGCGCGGCCCTGAGCCCTGGGCTCGCAGAGAAGGTAACGTTGCCTCCATGGAGCGGATCGATCCACCGCGTCGGTATCTCATGGGACCAGGACCCTCACCGGTCGAGCCGTCCGTGCTCGCTGCGATGGGCAGGCCGGTGCTCGGCCACCTCGACCCGGAGTTCATCTCGATCATGGACGAGACGTCGGCTGCCCTCCGGGAGGTCTTTCAAACCACCAACCAGCTGACGTTCCCGGTCTCTGGAACCGGCTCTGCGGGAGCCGAGGCGGCCCTGGTCAACATGATCGATCCTGGCGACAGGGTCGTGGTC
>Ga0307420_1000213_pt1 | contig 28111 bp, 25 predicted proteins | sample SalMarWE160240MG_2_FD_202167 | JGI IMG/M metagenome (GOLD analysis project Ga0307420, IMG submission 202167) | Salt marsh sediment microbial communities from the Plum Island Ecosystem LTER, Massachusetts, United States - WE1602-40 | ecosystem: Environmental > Aquatic > Marine > Intertidal zone >... | reverse complement strand
GAACACAGCAATAGCGCCGGCAATGAAAAATGCCGGGATCAGACAGGTCAAGACATGCTCTCTGGCATATTCCTGAAGCATCATAAAGGCCTCAAGCCCCGATTGCCGTATAGTAGAATGACTCCAGGGAATAAAGTAGCACGCGAGAAAAATGAGCACGATGATAAGAAGCTTGATTCGTTCTTTCATAACGATTTTTCCTAACGAATACAATGGTTACTATACTATTTGATCAATTGAAATAATTATATGATTATATTATTATATAAGGAAAGTAAAAAAATTTACTATTTTTTACATATATCTTCTCTTCGAATATAGGGAAGCTTTGCCACAAGATCTGCGATCGCTTTATCATCCTCTATCCAGTGCTTGAGATTTCCTAAAAGGCTAGCAACATATGGACTACCGCTTCCGTCTGTTAGATGATAATTAACCCACAACCCGTCTTTTTGGAAACTGACTAAACCTGCATCCTCAAGTAATTTAAGATGCTTCGAAACAGCAGGCTGAGAGACACGTAATGCTTTTTGTAACTCGCAGACACACATAATTTTATGTTGTAGCATTTTTATTATTTTTACTCGATTAGGATCAGAAAGCGCTTTCATGACCTTAATAAAAGCTTTCATAGAACACTCCTTACTATATTCCAATATGGTAATATAAGCCTTTGTTTTTCCATTGTCAAGGAAAGTTCATTACGTTGAATGGGGTATTGATTTCAATCAAACAGTAAGGCAATTATGCTACGATGTCTTGATATCTTGAGGAAATCTTTCAATTTGTATATCCGCCTGGTCTGGCTTTATGCTTGGATGCGTTCCTTTTAGGGCCAGGGTGTTCAAAGGGTATCTTAGAAATAATGCCCGTTCATGAGAAAATATGGATGTGTAATAACCAAGCAGATGAGGCAATGAAGGAGCACTATTATGATTCAACCATTCTTCTTTATAAACGCTTTTTAGAGAAGATGCCCACGAATGGACTAGCTTTGTACCACCTTGGATATGCCTATGTCCAGACAGGAAACATATGAAGGAAGTATTGTATTAAAATCGGTTGTTGAATGCTCCGCCCTTCAGGGCGGAGTTCTTTAATTACATCAGCTTATTTCTTGCCGGCACCTGGTCCTCCTGGTCCTCCTGGTCCACCTGGTCCGTCTGGTCCGCTTGGTCCACCTGGTCCGTCTGGTCTGCCTGGTGCACTGCTGCCTGAATAGCCAAGGTTGTCTGCGCTTTTACCACCTGTGATGGCATTGGAGTAGCTATTGGCAAGGTGCGTGGGGTGAGATGATCTGGATTGGGTCATAAACGAATTTCTCATGGTTTCCATATTTCGTGCTGTGTAGCCTTTTTGGAGGGCGAGACAGATAAGATTGTTAGTTGTCTTTGAGGAAAGACCGAGCCGTGCCATGTCGCGTGCAGCCTTAAAGCTTTCCTTGGCAAGCTCCATGGTCTGCGATTGAGTCATCTGTTGGGTACGCTCCTGGAGCCTTTCCATAATGTCTTGAATGCCTTTTTGATCCATACCCGCTGTAGAAGTCTTGGCGATAGTATTTCCAATGGCGCGGACCTGGGAGCGCTCCTTGGTGAGAACTCGTGCCTGCTCATGGGCGAAGGCATAACGGGATCTTACTCGTTCCATCGCCTGCACGATATTCTTGGCCTGTAACTGTTTGACCATTCCTTCATATGCCTTGTTCATGATAGGGTCAACAGGTAAACCCTCTTTTTGGGCATTCATAATGGTCTTCTGGGCTCTCAGAGCCTGTTCCAGACTAAACTGATTTTTTAGCATGAGCTTGGTCATCCTAATTGCATTATCAGTATCTATTCCAGAGAGTATCATTCCTCTGGTACTGGCCTTGAGCTGTTCGGTGGCCAGCGTGGAAAGACTATCTTCCACCTCATCCCCGAATGCTAAGGAAGTACAAAACAAGACCGCACATACTATGAGACATATCTTCTTCATATTCTTTCTCCTTTTTTGTGGTTTTGATCTTATAACGTGTGACCATGAAAAAGGTTACAAGCCTGGAATATAAATGCAGTTTGTTGCCCCGAAATCGTCCTTTTCTTTGAAGTTACAGGAAGGGAGAAACAAGGCTCCGTCAACAATATAGAAATAGGTAAATTCTCGATATGCGGGGACTGTTACTGTCCATGTTGAGCTATCGCGTTTCTCCGCCCGATGGAGTTGATAACCGTCAAGGGAAGAGGCAAAGGCAACAGCTATTGCATCAGATCGTTTGAGGTAGAGCTCCACCGTTCCCCCTTTCACTCGGTAGTAGTGGTGTGCACAGCCTGTAAAGACAAAGAAGGCAAGAATTGAAAGCAGGAAATATTTCTTCATACCTATAGCTCCACTGAAAGTACTGAATTCTCGCCACCGAAATCATCCTGCTCCCTGGTGGGTATCGTTGGATCAGGAAATCTCTGACGGCCCTCAAGTATATAGGTAAATTGGTGTTCCCCTTGTGGGAGATAGAGATTGAGCTCAAAATATCCACTGGAACCAATTCTCTTCATGGGGATTTTCCTCCATTCAGTGAAGCTGCCAGTGATCTCTGCTTGACGCACATCTGGCCGGTAGATAACGAACCTATAAGGGGTAGACGTGGTTACCTGAGGCGGCATTGCGAGAAAAAAAATGATTATCGCTGCTGCCAGTGCTGATGCAAGTAGACTCACGGGTCGCAATAGAGGGAAAATAGCAAACCTCTTTTTTACTTTGACTTTAATTGATGGAACACGATCTACAACTTCTGATCGGATGAGTTTTTCCTGGCCTAAGAGCTCAACCACCTCGTCTTGAAAGACCTTGTCTCCATGCACCTTTTCCACAAATTCAATCTTATCATCAATGTCTAACTCGTCATCGATGAACATGCTGATCAAATATTCCATCATATCTCTCCTTTATGAAGGGTTTTTTTAAGCTTGAGGCGGGCTCGGTGGATTTTCACCTTCACATTAGCCACGCTTATGCCAGTGATAGCGGCAATTTCTCGGTAGGAGAAATTGCCGCTTACAGCGATGGCCAAAAGATCTCTTTCATCCTTCTCAAGCTCCTCCATGGCCAAAAGTACGTGGCGATATTCCTGGCGCACCATAAGGGTGCGTTCCTGATCAACAGAGCAATCTGTCTGATCTTCCTTAAGCTCAGTTTTGTGTCCCTCTTTCCGCGCATGGTCAAAAAGTGCATTGCGGGCTATGGTGTAGAGGAGTGAGAGGCTTGGAAGTTCCTGGCTGTAATGTTCAAGGTAGCGCGTGAAGCTTTCCTGCATAATGTCGCTTGACAGATAATAGTCTGCTGTCACACGCATTAGGTATGCGAAAAGTTTATCCTTATGTTCCATGTAGAATGCTCGGTATTTATCCACGCTGTTTGTATAACGCATAGCAGAGAAAAAAGTTACAGGTTTTTTACAGTTTTTTCCGATTCCCTTATGAATCATAGATTAAAGACTGGGTTAATGATTGCACAAGACACATGAAAGTATTTACGAGCCAGTTTTGAGTCCATGCGTTATCCAACAATTTTGTATTGAAGGGTTTTATAGAGCTGACAGTTACTGAAGGAAAAAGGGAGTTGGTAGATTTTGCCAGAGAATTATTCAACGGATCTGAAATATTTTTATGTTAGTCATTTCAATATAGATAATAGACTACGTGCCGGAAAAGGAACCCACAATCAGAAAAATTTTATTTCAGACTTGGTACGAGACTGTCAAAAAACCCTAAAGTCATAGATTTGGGGATTATTAATAGTTGTTATTACTATATGTAAATTTCAATAAAAAGCAATATTTGGACTTTTTCGACAGTCTATACTGTAATCATAATAGTATTAACTTTTTGAGGATGCGGCCAAAACCCAGAATAGCTTACCAGTGGGGCTGGTTGCCAATGCGATGTCCCATTACCTCAAGAGTGTTGTGCACCACCACAAAGGCATTTGTGTCCACTTGTCGTAGTATCTCCTTAATGAGATGTAATTCTCGTAACGTGATAACAGTGTATAGAATCTGCTCGTCTTGGCCAGAGTATCCTCCTTTCCCCTGGATAAACGTTACCCCCCTCCCTACCTTATCAAGAACCTCCTGGGAAATCTCTCGCCATTTGTCAGAGATGATAAAAAGGGCCTTTCTTTGGCTAAGTCCTGTCAGCACGATGTTGATAATTTGGGAAAATACGAAGATATAAATCAGCGTGTACAGTGCTGCATCCAACGAAAAGAGGAGTGAAGCTGCTGCAAGTACAATAACATTGAAGGCGAGGATTGTGGTTCCGATGCGAATGGAGAAGCGGTTAACTAAAATGACCGAAAGAATGTCCGTGCCACCTGATGACCCACTTGACCGTAATATAATCCCTACGCCGATACCTGTGATGATACCTGCCAGAAGAGCGCTCAGGATATTGTCATGGACAGGGAGGGGTACATGGATTACAGCAATCGCAGCAGAGAAGATCACCATCCCCACGATGCTGTAAAAGAAAAAGCGCCGCCCCACGAATGCCCACCCCAGAACAAAGACAGGCACATTAAAAAGGAAATAGAGCAACGCCAATGGGAAGGACGGAAAGAGATAGTGGATAACCAGGGTGATACCTATGAATCCGCCACTTACAAAGTGATGGGGTATCAAGATCCCGTTGATTGCCACAGCAACCAGCACGCTCCCCAGGCAGATAAGAAACAGGTTCCAGAGTATCTGTTTAAGGGATCCAGGGATGAGTCGGCCATACCACCGTGGGACTCTTACAGGCTTTGTACCTGAGACCGCGTGTATTTCTGGTGATACTGTGTTTTCCATAGAAATTACCTCTTCGATTTTAGTCATGCAAAGGGAAATGAGAGCTGGATTAATGGCAAAAAAACGAGCCTTTTCACAATGGAAGATGGAGAGGCACTATCACGGTACTATTTACTCACATTCCTCGTAGGTTGGTTGTTCGGCCATAATAACGTTTTCCTCTGGTACGTAAAAAAAGTGCTCCTATACAATAAAAGAGCCTTTGGGAATGCCTTCCCAAAGGCATATTCATTTTTCTTGGCAATCTGGCGATTATGGTATGTAAGGGTTCAACCCTTCGCTTTGCCTCACCACCTTGTATAGATTGTACCCTTTCTTTTCTTCATGGTCAAAAATAAAACAGATAATTCTATTGTCAAGTCTAAGAGGTCATTTATTTATTTGCTTCTTTTATTCTTGGAATATTCCTGACCCGACAATTAGGATATTTGGAAAATCACTGATTATCACTCCGAAACCCGTGCCAAGCGGGCAAACCATGTGTATAGAGTTGCAATTTTAAAGGTTATGCGATTTGAGTGGGCTTGGAATAGGGAGTTTTCTATCAATATGATAAAGCAGAGATGGATGAGTGTATCATTCGTGTTTCTGAAAGGTTTACACACCATTTTTCTGGAGGGTCTGTCCGCAGTCTTTCTGGCGGAAATGATCCCATTTACCTCTATGACCTAATTTCTGGTACTTGAAAAGCGGGGAAACAATGACTATTTTCTACATACTGCTGTAGCATTGAAAAGATATACAGCGACACAATAATAGAATGTTTCAATTAATAATATCTTCTTATTTAAATGAATACTACATATAAAAACGACTAACAGTGAGGATTTACTAACTATGAAAAAATTTATCAAACCAGAAGAGCTTGATCAGTCCGTGGCTTCCATACCTCATGATTTGCCAATTTTACCATTGCGGAACACTGTGGCATATCCCTTTTCAATACTACCCTTGGCCGTTGGTATTCCACGGTCAGTGAAATTGGTGGAAGATGCCTTACAAGGGGATCATATTATCGGCCTTGTGGCTATAAAAGATGCCTCCATCGAAGAGCCTCTGCCCGAACAGATACATGAAATTGGTACGGCAGCGAGAATCTTCAACGTAATTCGTACACCTGATAACACCATGCAGGTGATTATTCAAGGCCTTGAACGATTCCGTATTGAGCGCTGGTCAGGCACTGAGCCATATATGCGTGCCCAGATTACGCTCATTCCTGATATTGTTGATCCAAACCTTGAGCTGGATGCACTGCAACGAAGTTTGAGAGACCTGGCAAAAGAGGTTATTCACCTGTCACCGAACCTGCCAGACGAGGTAGGTCAATTCCTGGATCAGGTGCATGATCCTCGTTACCTGACCTATCTGGTAGCAGCTAATTCGCACTTGGATATAGAAAAAGGCCAGGAGATTCTGGAAATGGACCATATGAGGGATAAATTGCGGGCCCTTATTTCGCACTTGTCTCATGAGAAAGAGGTTCTCAGTCTTGGTCAAAAGATCCAGACAGAGGCACGTGAAGAAATTGACAAGGCCCAACGGGAATTTTATTTGCGCCAGCAGCTTAAGGCAATTCAAAAGGAACTTGGAGAGGGGAGTGAAGGGCAACAAACCGCTTTTGCTGAATATACAGGGAAGCTTGAGTCCGCTGAACTCCCTGAAGAGGCCAAAAAAGAGGCACAGCGTGAGCTGAATCGACTTGTAGGAATGTCTCCGCAATCGCCCGAGTATTCAGTTATAAAGACCTATCTCGACTGGCTCCTGGAACTCCCCTGGAATGTGAAGAGCGAAGATCAACTGGATATCACGCACGCCAGGATCATACTGGATGAAGATCACTATGACCTTCAGGAAGTCAAGGATCGTATTATCGAATACCTTGGTGTTCGCAAGCTGGTCCAGGAGCGTGGTGTAGAAACAGATCCAGGAGAAGAGGCCGTCGTTAGCGAGGCAATGGGTGCTATTCTTTGCTTTGCCGGCCCTCCTGGCGTTGGCAAGACAAGCCTGGGGCAGAGCATTGCCCGAGCCCTGGGCAGAAAGTTTACTCGCATGAGTCTCGGCGGGATGCGAGACGAAGCGGAAATTCGGGGACACCGCCGTACCTATATCGGCGCTATGCCGGGCCGTATTATTCAGGCAATTAAACGGGCAGGTACACGCAATCCGGTTTTCATGCTCGACGAAGTAGATAAGGTAGGGAATGACTGGCGGGGAGATCCGAGTAGTGCCTTATTAGAGGTGCTCGATCCGGCACAGAATCATGCCTTTCGTGACCACTACCTGGATGTGGATTTCGACTTGAGCGATGTGATCTTTATTACCACTGCCAACCAGTTAGAGACTATCCCGGCGCCGCTGCGCGACCGTATGGAGATTATTCGGTTGGACGGCTACACAGAATACGAGAAGGCCTATATTGCAAAGAAGTTTTTACTCCCCCGTCAGATTAAGGCAAACGGCCTCAAATTAGAAGAAATTGATTTTACAGAGACGGCCCTCAACAAGATTATACAGGATTATACTCGTGAGGCCGGTGTGCGCAACCTGGAGCGTGTGATCGGCAGTATCTGCCGGAAGTGCGCGGTGAAGATCGCTTCACAGGAGATAAACCACGTTGAAATTACTCCAGAGAAAGTCCGCGAATACCTGAAAAAAGAGAAATTCGATTCAGAGTCCTCAGAGTCAGTGCAGATACCAGGAATTGCAACAGGTTTATCAGTAACTCCTTTTGGCGGCGATATACTCTTTATTGAGGCAACATGTATGAAGGGTGGGGGGAAACTGACCATTACCGGCCAATTAGGTGATGTAATGCGTGAAAGTGCGCAAATCGCATATAGTTATACACGCTCCAAGGCCGGACAGCTGGGTTTTGATCCGAGCCTTTTTGATCAGACTGACATCCATGTCCATGTACCGGCAGGCGCTATTCCCAAGGATGGGCCATCAGCAGGAGTGGCAATATTCATGGCAATGGCTAGCTTGTTGAGCGGGAGATTGGTCCGTAGTGATGTCGGCATGACAGGTGAAGCAACGCTGCGTGGCCGAATGTTGCCCGTAGGCGGTATTAAGATGAAGGTATTGGCAGCTCACCGTGCAGGGCTTACTACGGTGATCCTGCCAAAGCGAAACGAGCAGGATCTTGAGGAACTGCCTGAGGATGTACTAAATGCAATGACCTTTGTGCCTGTTGAATGGATTGATGAGGCACTCAAGGTTGCACTGGTACCGGACGAGCCCGTGTCCAATGAGCCTGACGATATAGATGAGATTGGGTTTCTGCAGCAACCAGCAGTAAGCCTCAATTAGATTTTTATGATTACTGGTATACCACTTGTGTGGCACAGAAAAATCATCCAGTAATCCTCTGATCTATGCTGGCATTTTGAGCATCTTCCGGATTGTAGTTTCGTATTCCGGGAAATACCGGCCAATAACCGGAAGATCGAAGGCTCTCAGAATGCTGGTGTTGCTCTCGCGCTTAAGAAGAAACTCAAATGATTTCTCTACCAGGTTCTCTGCTGAGGTGTGCCCACTGGTAAGCTTTTCATGATAAGAAGAATCGACGGTAACTCTATGGGTCGTGGTTGTTAGGCCAGCAACGGTAACTTCGAAGGTGCAATCGTCAATTTTCTTCACCGTTATCATTGTTCATCCTTTCTCGGCAGTTCCGCTCTTTCGAACCCAGAATGGCTCGGAGAGGAGACGTGATCCCTCTACGAACGTCAGCTATATTTGTATCACATTGAAGGAACCGTAAATCAATGCTTTAAATAGGTTGCCGCCTTACTTTACTAGCCGCTTGAATGCCAGGTTCAACGCAGGCCATTGCATCGTAATCAGCCATTTTTTGCCTCCTTCCAGGTTTAGTAGTATGCCGAAAGATCTTTTTTTACCCAAATCCTGGTTTTAGAAATACGATCCATTGATTAGTGCACATCATAGCAGATAATAGGCAAAAAATCACGGTTTTGGAGAGCCTGTATGTCATGTTTCTGAAGGGCTTACCCGCCGTGTTTCGTGAGGGTTTACCCGTCGTCCTTCTGACGGACCTGACCACCTTTCCTGTCCCCGTTACTTTCTTTGTTGTCGCGATGCACGAGCAGAGTGAGTCTACGATTTCCATAAATCCGCACACTTTCTCCCTTTTCAATGGGCAAACTGTTTTTCACTACCTCAGCCTGCCACAACTCACCGTGGATATGGACGTAACCCGAGGGAGCCAGTCTATTTTCAGCGATACCTCGGAGCCCTATCATCGAGTTTGCAGACCCCTTATAGCTTCGGTCATAGGCACGCCACGTGAAAGGGAAAAGGATTACATCCTTGGCAATCCAGAGCGCGATGAGGCCCCAGATAAACCACGCAGGAAGGCTAACCCATCGCTGAACCAGGGCCAGCATTAAGATTAGCAGCACCAGTGCTGGCATCTGGAGTAGGACATATCTTACCACAACCCGAGATGACCACGCTCTTTTATTCATGTTTTCTTATAACCCGTAGCTTGAGAAAGTAATTGAAAGCATCAAAAAACTCGCAGAGGAATACAATTTTGACCTCTTGTACCTCTCTTTTCTTTTTTTTTCAGCCTTTCAGTAGCGCTCTTCAGATTTTCAAAAAAGATATGAAAGGCATCCACGGGAACATCGTGTTCACCCGCAGTCCCATCGACAAAATGCAGATCACTGATAATCACAAGCATACTTTTCCTCCTTTCGGTCTGCCAGATCTTTCACCTTGACCCTTTCTTTTCGAACCATGCATTATCCATAATGCCGACAAAGCCCTTCATTTGGAACCTCAAGGGAAGTTACACAATTTCTGCATCAATGTTCCCTTTGACTTTCATGGAGTTTTTTGTTGTTTAAGGATGCTCTGCTTTACAAGAGATGATTCTCAAATTTTTGCGTAAGTTCTCAAGGCTTACTTTCCCTGCGTCGATGGTTGACCAAAAGCATACCCAGTGGGACTAAGGTAAGTGCTACAATAAGGCCTGGACTAATTCCCTCTCCTAAGATCAATACACCGCTTATGAATACACCAAAGACTGGAGTGAAAAAAGAAAAGGCGTGGAGGAGGCTGACAGGGTAACGGTGAATCAGCTCGAACCAGAGGAGATAGCTGAGGAAAGCAACTATGATACACTGATAAAACACTGAGAAGCTCGTGATCAAGGAAAAGCCGGAAAAAATGGGGTCTTCTATGATGATACTCATGAGGAATAATAGGGGTGTAGAAAAGAAAACCTGGTAGAAGAGGGTTTGCAAGGGTACGGTCTGGTAGGATAGATATTTCTTTACATAGACGGTTGTAGATCCCCAGATCGCTCCACTGGCAAGGATCAATAGATCACCGGGCAAAGCATTGAAGGAAAGAGAGCCGAGATCTCTCATGAAAAGGGCAACAACACCAGCAAAAGCCATGATGAGACCTGCGGCTTTCCAGAGATTGAGCCGGTCACCTTTGAGAAAGAAATGCGCTTCGAGGGCTACAAAGAAGGGAGCGGTGTAAAGGAGTATATAGGTTCTGGAAGCCAGTGTGTATCCGAGTCCTACATAGATTAAGCTAAATTCAAAACCGAATAAAAGTCCGATTACTAAACCGTGAAGAAGGACGCTTTTAGAAGGAAAAATAATAATCCCTTTGGCCTTCATCCAGATGTAAATGCATAAACTGGCTACGAGAGAGCGAAGCCCGGCCATAAACAGAGGGGCAAGCTCGCGGGCTCCGATCTTAATGATGGCCATGTTAGCTCCCCAGATCGTAGCGAGGAGTAAGAGAGCAGCTATTGGTTGCCAGCGAAGTTGTGCTTGGTACATAGCGGTTATTCTGCTTTAAATAATAAAAGGGCTTTTTGATTAATACAGAATAGGAAGAATATGGGTGTGTGTCAAGTTTATCAAAACATATGATGTAGTGGGAAAGGAAGGGCGATCAAATTTATTGAGAGAGTAGCCTTAGAAAAAGAGAGTTTGAAAATATTGTTCCAATATCCTGTGCTTCGTTTCAGCGCCTTTGCCGATTAAAACATCAACACTTTTTCCTTATTTGCTTAAGAAAGGTATCCCAAAATTTTGTAAGCGGTAAACCCACGATGGTGATATATTGACTGGTATCTCAATAATTCATGGACAATAGGGGAGGGGAAGAGGTTTTTCTGGCGGACTGACCCTATTCACGTAATGTATTTATCTATGGGCTGGATATTATTTTAAAGTAGTGCTGCCAAAATATAGCAATAGCGGTCATGAGCCGTATGGGCTTTACTGACTTTCCTTCTTCAAGCTCATATGTTTCGCCACCTAAAACAAATGTCCTGGTTTTTGGATTGGTATATGTATCACCGTGGTAAAAGCTGTTGCGAATAAAACGAATTAAACTAAACTCCCTTACCATGCGGCTCAATGTAGGATTATCGATATTCTTACTTTGCAAAATATGCTTATATGCATCGTTGAAATGTTTTATTTTCTCATCCTTAAAAATCTGCCCATGAGTTTCTCTCACAAACTTTTCGAAAATGTTGCACATGACAAATACGCCGCCAATATTTAACCAGCGGATATATTCTTTGTGCATCCCGTCCTTTTGTGACAACGAGCGATATTTTACAAGAAAGGGGTTTGAGGTGTTGGATAATTCTGTTTTGCTATCGTCCAAACTGGTGTGTGCAAGAAGGTCAAAGTGATATACAGCAATGATGTTCATAATATCTTCAATAAATGTTGATCGTTGCAACTTTCCACTGCTCAATTGCACTTGAATGTCCTGTTGCACTTTTTCAATATCCAATAAAGTCTGTGCTATTGTCGTCATTTCGAGGCCTCATTAAAAAAATGTCGTATTCATTTCATTTACTCATTGTAAAAACTAAGGAAAGTCTTGTCAATCCATGGTTTACTCACTCCATCAAGTACTATTGTTTTGTATACATAGCAAGCTTTTGTTTTCGCTTCAGAATTGTTTTCTTTAGAGCATGGTGGAATGGCAAAAGCTCATATGATATAGAAGTATACGGCTCGCAAGGAGGATTAAGCAGTTTTTGCACGAATGTGAACTTTTAGAAATAGTGCCAGGAAAAATCTAAAAATTATGTCTCTTTAAAAAATTCAAAACGCAAGAGATATATTCTTTAGGCTGATGTTCGTAAGTGTTGTGACCACAGTTTGGCAGGATTGCAAGTTCTCCGTTGGGAAGGCAGCGATAAAAAGCGACAGCCTGTTCAACATCAAAGAGGAAACTCCTATCGGGATACAGTACAAGAGCAGGGCATGTAACCGATGGTAATACATCTCTCAGATCAAAGAAACCTGTGCCGTAAGCCCCGCCATATTTACAAAATTGATTGAAAAATGATTCAGCATCCTCTCCATGCCAATCAACCAGCTTTTTTTTAATCTCGGGCTCCAGATCTTGAAATGGATTTGTAAACTTCAAACTGTTCAGTTCCCGCATAGTCATTTTACTGTAACACTGGGTACTTGAAACGACAATGGTGGTAACGTGATGGGGATACATGACGGCATAGTCTATTCCAACGACTCCTCCCTCACACTGACCAATGATATGAAAAGAATCAATATTGAGAAGCTCCTTCAATATGGCCAGCTCTTTAACGCTCTCAGAACGAAATATATAGCTTATATAAAATTCTTCAAAATCAGCACCCTTTTCTGACTGTCCATACCCTCTTCTGTCATACATGACTACCCGGTACCCTTTTTCAACCAAGTGTGGGTATATATCCTTCCATATTTTTGTGCAGCCAAAACCATGGTGGAGAAGCACGATGGTATCACCAGAGCCATGAATCTCGTAATATATCTTCATTCCATTTATATGTTCGAAAGGCATTGATATCTCCATGTTGGTAGTAACATTTTTTTATTCGTTTGAATGATTAATAGATTTCATTACATTAATTGGGGAAGGCCTATCAGGTCTTCCCCTTATTTTAATCAGGCTATGACGAGAAAGATGTGGGCTCAAGGTACCTCTTCACCATTCCCCATGTCAACATGAATAATGAGGATCTGATTCTTCATCTTTTCTGTACCTTATTACTTTAACAATTAAACAGTTTTTGCTTTTTCCCAAAGGAAAGATTATATTCGCGTAGAAAGCTTAAATGGTGAGATCAAAGCGATGGTTAATTGGTATACACAGAATACTTTTGAAGCCTTCATAAGATGTGAGAGAAAAGAATAGGGGGGACTATGGAAAAACTCATCATCACCGCAGCCATTACCGGAAGCAGGATTACTCGTGAGGCAACGCCCTATATTCCCATCACACCTGAGGAGATTGTGACCTCAGCCATAGAGTGTGAGGAGGCGGGAGCCTCCATAGTCCATATTCATGTGAGAGATCCGAACACAGGTCTTGGGACTCAGGATATTGCGCTCTTCAGGCAAGTGGTCGAGCCATTGCGGGAGAAGACCAATCTAATTCTATGCCTTACCACGAGCGGCATCCCCGGAAGAAATTTCCATATCGAGGAGAGACTCACACCGTTGGAGTTGGAGCCCGAGCTTGCCTCTTTTGACGCGGGATCCATCAATCTGGGCGAATCGGCCTTTATCAATACTCCCGAGTTTCTTCAGGCTGCTGCCATTCGTATGAGGGAAAAGGGGGTGAGGCCGGAGCTCGAGATCTTCGATGTGGGGATGATGGTCACCTGTCTACGCATGAGGGAGGAGGGCTCCCTTACCGATCCGCTTCACTTCCAGTTTGTGCTGGGCACTTCCTGGGGTATCCCTGCTACCCCGAAATCTCTGCTCCTCCTCCTCGACTACCTCCCCGAGCGATCCACCTGGTCAGTGATTGGAATCGGAAGGGCACACCTTCCCATCTGCATGATGGGACTTATTTTGGATGGGCACATCAGGGTGGGCATGGAGGACAACATCTACTACAGAAGGGGCGAACTCGCGAAGACCAATGCCCAATTAGTGGAACGGATTGTCAGGATTGCAAAGGAGTATGGCAGGGAGGTGGCGGCCCCTCAAGATGCCAGGAAAATTCTCAGACTCAAAATAAGGCCGTAAGAAAACAGAAATCATTCAATGAAAGGAAGGCGTATGGAAATAAACAAAGTTGCCTGCGTGGGTGCTGGGCTTGTGGGTCAAGGATGGGCCACGATCTTTTTATCACGAGGCCTTGAGGTGATCATGCAGGATATAAGCCAGGAGATACTCAATGAATCGATGAAGCACATTCGGATGAATTTAAAGTTTTTAGAAACACACGGTCTTGTGCAGAAGGGAAATTTTGAAGCTGGGCGAAACAGGATAAAAACGACCACCGATATTACCGATGCATGTGGCCACGCAGACTACGTTCAGGAATCCGTGCCCGATACCTACGAGATCAAGAAGCGTGTTTTCAGTGAAATGGATGCCGCTGCCCCGGCTCATGTGATATTGGCTTCCAGTGCTTCAGGATTACTGATGAGCGATATCCAGGAGGTGACTACAAGGCCTGAGCGTTGTGTTCTTGTGCACCCGATACTTCCCGTGCACCTTATACCCACCGTTGAGATCGCTGGTGGGGAGAAGACTTCCAGCACAACGGTCCAGGAAGCCCGCGAGTTTATGGAAAGGATAGGCAAGAGCCCTGTGGTGCTCAGGCGGGAGGTTCCAGGGTATATTATAAACAGGCTTCAGGCAGCGTTGTTGCGCGAGGCGATTGATCTCGTTGACAAGGGTATCGCGAGCCCGGAAGAGGTAGATAAGGCCTTTTGCAGGGGAACGGGACTGAGAGATCCTGTTGTGGGACCTTTTCTGCGCATGCATATTGCCGGGAATGGGATCGAGGATTTCATAGAGAACTTCGCCCAATCATACCGCTATAGGTGGGAGACAATGGAGACGTGGACCTCTATACCCCCTTCAGCCATTGAACCAGTGATTAATGGTACGAGAGATATGGAGATTGTAAGCGAAAAGTCGTTAGGAGAGGTGAGAGCATGGAGGGATGAGATGCTCGTAAAAATACTGAAGCTGATGGAAAACAATTAAGATGGTAGGAATTCCCTTAATATCTTTCTTCAATACATGTCCGCCGTATTTATGGCGGACTGGCGAGCTTACCCGCCGTTAAAACATTTCATTTCGTAATTACCCAAAAAAGATTTACCCCTTCACAAGTCTAAATAAATAAATCAACATTTACCAATGAAGGAACATTTGCCATTGACATCAGTAGAAGAAATTATTAATGTATAGTAAAATACTATAGATTAAATTAGTATAAAAAATAACCATCTAAATTAATAAATGGGGCCTTGAAAACTGATCAGACCGAAGAGGTTTATTCTAATTTCCATCAGCGGAACGATTACGCTGGAAGATACAGCACGTGCGCTGGATAAATTTCCCCTGGTTGTTGCAAGACATCAGGATATTGTATTTATTTTAAGGCCAACCAAGGTTGTTTGATGGAGGAATCATCTAATGAGACTATCAACTAGAAGTCGTTATGGAGCAAGAATGATGCAAGACTTGGCAGAACATTATGATAAAGGACCCACACGGTTAGGTGAAATTGCGAAGCGTCAGGATATATCTGTTAAGTACCTTGAACAGCTCATTATCCCCTTAAAGCAGGGCAATTTCATAAGGAGTGTACGGGGCCCCAAAGGGGGACATATGCTGGCAAGGCCACCAGAGGAAATTAGTGTTGGGGAAATTGTAACAGTGCTCGAAGGCGGAGCTGAACTTACCGATTGTGTTGGAAATCCCGATCAATGTGGAAGGTCGAGCAGCTGTTTGACCCGTTGCATCTGGAAAGATGTCTCAAAAGCGATATATGATCAACTACATTCCATTACTTTGTCTACAATACTCGAGATGGAGAAGAGCGTTTAAGATGCGCTGTTCTAATTTTATTAGTACACAGGATTGTAATGAGGTGATTACGGACGATAAAGAGAAGAGATAATGAAGATCGTTTCCATTGCCATAAGCAAGAAAAAGGGGACACGAAAGGCCCAGATTGATCAAGCCTCTCTCATTCAGAATCACGGTCTTGAAGGGGATGCCCACGCAGGCCCGTGGCACCGGCAGGTGAGTTTTCTTGCCTCTGAAAGCATTGAGGCCTCGAGAAAAAAGGGTTGTGATGTCACCTTTGGAGACTTCGCTGAAAACATTGCCACATCGGGTATTAACTGGCAAAAGGTGCTTGTGGGTACCCTAATCCACCTGGGAGACTCGGCGATTGTGAAAATTACACAGATCGGCAAGGAATGTCACAATAAATGTGCCATATACTATCTGGCCGGGGATTGTATCATGCCTCGGGAGGGGATCTTTGGCCGTGTATTCAAGGGAGGGAAAATACATCGTGGCGATATGGTCCGGATTATTCGCGATCCATGAGGTTGTTATGTAGGTGACTATGGATAATTTACTGGTCATCCTGATAGTAATTGTGGCTGGTGCATATAGTATCAGAGGTTTTTATAAACGTCTGAAGACAAAACAGGCCTGCTATTACGGGTGCTCGGTATGCACTGTTGAGGCACCATTGTGTAGGCAATCAGAAAGTTCGGTCAATGACAAATAAACAAAGGCCTAAACAGAAGTTTGTGAATGTTCACTGAAAGGAGGTGATAGGAATGAAACGTTTTATAATTCCGAGAGTAGCTCATTGCAGCGAAGGCTGCCAATGATAGTCCCGGGCAAGACTCTAAACTGCCCGTCATTCCATTTAACAATTTTAGAAACGATCATACATTTTCTTTGCCTTCGAAATGTGTTTTCTAAGGAAAAAATGAAGCCTTAAACCATTTGATCCTTCCTTTCGGTAAATAGATTGAGGCTTGAAAAAGGTCGATGAGCCTGGTATTGCACAGTTGAGTATATTATGGAATAGTTTTTAATCCTCATCAAGTGATATCCCCATAGGTAGCAGGCTATGGCACATGAAGGATGGATCAAGAATTGACTTCTGCGTAAACAACTAATTAACCTTTGACAATCAGAGAAGGAGAGTTGGCATGAGTTCTAAACTACTGGTGATCATTGCAACAGGCGAAAACGAAAAGGCTTTAACGGGCCTGATGTATGCAAGTCGGACACTTACTGAGGGGTGGATGGATAAGGTTAAGGTAATCTTTTTTGGTCCGTCTGAGCGGCTCCTTGTTGAAGACGAACGTATAGCTCAAGCTGCGAAGAAAATTGGTGGTATCGAGAAACCGATCGCATGCAAGTTCATATCCGACCGTGACGGCATTACTGAAAAAATAGAGGATTGTGGGGTGAAGGTAGATTATGTGGGCACGATAATATCAGAGCTAATAAAAGATGGATATGTGCCAATGGTTTTTTAGGGCTCCTTCCCAGCATGTATGACGTTGAAACGAGTGAGCTTTACATCGCCGAAATAAATTCACATTACGGGAGTTATCTGCGGTTAAAGAGTGCGCTTGAAGACATGCTAATAATTTGTAATCTCAACAAATTTTAATGTATTTATGATACGTTACTATTTATGCTCCACATTCACTGATCCCACGTTTTCAAACCGACCTTTCTTGACGCCAGAGCTGATATCTACGAACCAGTGCGTACGTGCCCATGGCACGCTCTGCCGTTTCAAAAAATGGAATTCCCGCCTGACAAAACCTTTGAGCAAGGCTCCGGTCGAATTCAGGGATGCTTACCATGATAAAGGGCTTAGGAGATTCTTTGCTGACCTGGATCATTGATTCTGTGTAGAGAAGATTGGTCTCTGGAGTCAGCCCTCTCCCCACAATTACCAAAGCATCTACTCCTGGGTCCGCAGCAGCAGCTCGAGCAGCCTGGACGTAAATTTCTATCTCTAGTGCTGAACTGAGACCCAGATCAATGGGATTGCGAAGACTCGTCCCTGTTGGAGGAACGAATGTGGCGAGGGTCGAACGGGTCTGGATTGAGAGTTCTGCCAGCCTAAGCCCCGAATTACCACAGGCCTCGGCTGCGGAGACACCTAACCCACCAGGCCCAGAAATAATGGCCATGCGATCCCCTAAGTGAGAAGGAAGTAAGGCAAAGCCCATCAAGGCATCCACCCATGCCTCGAAGCCTACAACTGGAACAGCCCCGCTCTGACCAACTACACCTTTCCATATCTCACGTGGAGCAGTCAATGCCCCGGTGTGAGAGGCAGCTGCCTGGCACCCCTCAGGATTTAAACCCAGCTTCCATATAATCACTGGTTTCTTCAGTGAGGCGTTTTTCAAGGCATTGAGAAAAGATATACCGTCCTTAATTCCCTCCAGATAGGCTCCGATGACAAGTGTTTCAGGATCCTTTCCTAAGTAGGTTAAAAAATCCGTACTCGTGAGGTCGCATTCATTTCCCAGACTCACTACCTTACTGAAACGGATTCCCTTATTGGAGGCCATAACCCCCAGGATATTGGTCAAGGAACCACTATGGGAAATGATGGACACGGGCCCTGGTTCCCTTGGAAGTTGCGGGAAATTAGAAAGACCTGTTTTTGGAGAGTAAAGCCCCATGCAGTTCGGCCCGAGAATACGTATCCCGGTAGACTGGGCCACGCGCACAAGTTCCTTTTCCAGGGCTATGCCCTCATCGGTACCGGTCTCCTTATATCCCGCTGTGAAAAGCACAGCCCCCTTAACTCCTTTGTTCGCGCACTCCTGGATAACTGAAAGAGCTTGATCGTATGGGACGAGAACAATGGCGAGATCCACTACCTCGGGTATGGCAGAGATGCTGGGATAGGCCTTGAGCCCATCGATCTCTTTGGCCTTTGGGTGAACAGGGTAGATGTTCCCTGGAAAGCCTTGATCCAGGAGGCCCATGAGGAAAACTTTACCGCTTTTCATTCCCCTGGGCACGCCCACAATGGCCACTGATTTTGAGTGGAAGATAGCATCTATTTGTGCAATCAACTCATGTGCATTGTCCATAATTCAGCTCGCAGTTAAACAAAAAAGAGATTGTGGATTGATTTTTACCGCAAGAACCACTCCTTACTCCAGCACAATGATGTTCTTCTTCCTGCACATATCTTTGAGCACCTTGGGCCATACCGTAACGCTCACCTCTCCAAGGTGTGCCTTCTTGAGAAGCAACATAAAGGTGCGCGACTGCCCATTTACTTTACAGGAATAAGCCAGTCTTTATATCGTTTGTCCTTTCCGGCGCAAATATCTGACATCCGAAGTGCAACCTCCCTGCTCACCGGCCCAGGTGTATTCTCCAAAACTCGATCACCGATACGGTTTATCGGCAAGACCCTGCAGGTAGCAGAAGCAAAGAATATTTCATCGGCTTTCACGAATTTTTCAGGTTTTATCTTCTCTTCCATGGCCTTGAGACCCGTTATTGTGGCAGCTTGAAGGATGGAAAGGCGGGAAATACTGTGTAGGATTCGACCCAGCGGAGGGGTTTTAATCACATCACCTTCAACCCAGAAGACAGTCTCAGTGCTTGCTTCGGCCACGAAACCATAGGTATCAAGCAAGATTCCGATATCAAAGCCACGGCGAATTGCATCTTGCAGAGCCAGCATGCCGTTTATGTAATTACCAGCTACTTTGGCCTCAATAGGAACAGTATTCGGATCAAGCTTGCGCCAGCGACAAAAACAGGCGCTTACGTGTTGCTTAGAGTCCATGTTCAAGTCCTCATCTACTGCGAAAATAGACAAATCAAGCTTTTCCTGCTGTGGCAGGAGAGTGAAGGCAGGATTTCCATAATAGCCAATGATTTTGATGAAGCCATTGCTCAGGTTATTGGCTTTTATGGTCTCCATAACCCCATGCTCGATCTCCTGTGCGGAGTGGAACAACTCCATGTTGAGCAGTTCGGTGGTGCGGTGTAAACGCTTGAGGCGCTCATCCAACCTGAAGACAGCCACGCCATTCGGCGTTTGATGAAAACTGATGACTTCGAAAACAGCCGAGCCTCGCGTAAAGCTGTGTGACATGATATGGACGGTCGCCTGGTCCCAGTGAACCATCTCACCGTTTATCCAAGCCTTTATCTTGCTTGACATATCTCCCTCGAAAAATAGTGTAAAACAGTCGCTGTTATAGCTTACAGCCTTGACTTTCTCGCCTAAATCTATATACGATTACTAAACGACAGATTGGTGAAATAGTGTGGTTGATTCGTAAACCTTTCAATGTACGACCATGTGCCACATACTAAAACCTGTAAAGATGTAAGTATACGTATGTTAATGAAAACATCAACAGATTTTTGCCTCCTTGATGAAGAGGGGTCTCTTACCATTCGTTACCATGCACACCCCTTTCACAACCCCTTTCATTTATCAAGTTTACAAAAATAAGACATACATTTTTTGACTTTTTAATTGTCGTAAATCTCATCAGCGTGTTTGACTTTTTCGTTCAATGTCAGTTATTCTATCGTATATACGATATTGTGGGGGGGAGAAATATGGTTGATGACTCGGCTGCTGAAAGGAAGCTCAGTCCCTCTGAAAAACTCTGGTGGATCATAGATCAGGAATGCAGAAGCAATTTCGTGATGCACTCCCACGTCACAGGTTCAATAACGAAAGATATATTGCGCCCAAGCCTGGATGCCATTCAAGCACGGCATCCTCTTCTCCGGGTGGGTATCAAAAGAGACGGATGGAACAGACTCTCTTTTAGAACAAGCGATGTGCCCGGCCTGCTGCTCCGCGTCGTAGAAAGACCAAGTAATACTTGGGTCGATGAAGCAGAGAAGGAGTTGCATGAGGGATTCTCGGTGGAGGAAGGGCCGCTTGCACGTTGCACGCTGGTGCGTCACTCTAAGGAAGACAACACGGTACTTCTCGCCTTCCACCATGCCATTGGCGATGGTGTCAGTGGTTCATTTCTTATGCGGGACCTATTCCAAGCTGCGGCCCTTGTCTTTAATGGAAAAAAGTGTGATTTGCAGCCCTTAGAGGCAAAGAGAGAAATGAATGCCTACTTCCCGGATTGGGCCCTGGGCCTGAGCGGTCGCTGGCACAGCACGAAGTTCGGTGGACGTATGTTGGGCGCGGCACTACGCTATGGCAAGCCTACCATTCCCACGTTCGATCGCAAGGTCCCACCCAAAGAGCGCAGGGCGCGAATCGTCACCCATTGCCTCGACCCAGACTTTGTCGACAGATTGCACAGACGGGCGCATAAAGAAGGTACGACGATACACGGTGCCATGTTAGCTGCGCAGATCCTCGCTATCGCGCATGACCGCGAGGACTTAAAAGAACGCCCTTACTTCATTGGCTCGCCGGTAAATCTTAGAAAGAAACTTAACCCGCCAGTTGGTGAGGATATAGGATTTTTTGTGACTATCGGCGCGTCGATTAACCTGGCTAAAGCGGATACCGAGTTCTGGCCTTTAGCAAAAGCCGTGCGAGAGTCATTGTGGGACTGCGTAGAGCGAGGCGAGCCGTTTGTATACGTGATTCAGCACCTCGACTTGTCAAGAATCACTTCATTGCTTGGCCTTGGTCTGATTGGACGGCTGGTATTTGCCCGTGTTGGTGCATCTATGACATTCGGTGGTCTAGTTTTCAGCAACATCGGCAAAGTGGACATTGAGAACCACCAAGGTCCTTTCACCATCGAAGACCTTGGCTTCGCTGCCTCTCTCTCCAGTTTTAGCCACATGGCTGCCTTTGCTGCCACAATCAGACGTCAGTCTACTTGGAATTTTGTTGGCATGGAACCGCTGTTTAAAAAGGAACACACCGAGAGAATTGCCGCCAAGGCATTGGAGGTGTTGTCAGAGGCAGTGGAGAGGTGAGTATCTCCAAATTTTAGTTAATAGTTCAGGTTTACCCCGTTAAATTTTCGGAGAAAACAAGCGTAGCGTATTTAACTGGGGTTTGACCCCAAATTTACCGTTGATTTAAACAAAAGTGCATTGTAATTTAAAACTCTTTTTTATTCCTTAGGGAGTGCACAATCAAAAAAGTGTTCCACTCTTTATGAGGCATCCGGGTATGATTACATCGCCCACGTTAGTGCACAAATGCTCTATGCAATTGGAATCAGGGTACTGGGCATGCTGCTCGGAGATATCCCCACTGCCTATGGGCTCTCTCCATGGATTTCCATTGTGATCGGGAAGGCTGTTATTATCGTCTGTGTTTGGTGGTTAGGGAAAAGGGTCAAGGGACTAAGGGCTAGTAAATAGTCCTGAAAGCAGGGTTCAAGAGATTGCTCTATAACGTAACTTTTATTCATAGGAGATCATGAAATGGTAGAAAAGGTCATCATCATGGGTGCTGCTGGTCGGGACTTCCACAACTTTAATGTGTATTTTAGAGATAAGTCCAGATATAAGGTGATCGGCTTTACCGCAGCACAGATTCCGACAATAGAAGGAAGGCTCTATCCACCTGAGCTCGCAGGTGACCTCTACCCCGAGGGTATCCCCATTCACCCTGAGGCCCAGTTGGCCGAGCTTATACAAAAGCACAAGGTTGATTTGGTGGTCTTCTCATACAGCGACGTACCTCATGTGGAGGTTATGCACAAGGCCTCCATCGCGATGGCACAGGGTGCTGATTTTATTTTTATCGGCGCTACGTATACCATGCTCAAGTCTGAAAAACCGGTAGTGGCGATCTGTGCGGTGAGGACCGGGTGTGGAAAATCGCAAACTACCCGCAAGGTGTGCACCATCCTCAAAGAGCTCAATAAAAAGGTCGTGGTCGTCCGTCACCCCATGCCGTACGGGGACTTACGAACCCAAACAGTACAACGCTTCTCCTCTTACGAGGATTTCGAGAAAAACCAATGCACCATTGAAGAGCGAGAGGAGTACGAACCACTGGTTGATCAAGGGATTGTGGTGTATGCAGGTGTTGATTATGGAAAGATTCTTAAAGAGGCGGAACAGGAGGCGGATATTATTGTCTGGGACGGCGGAAACAACGATACACCCTTCTATAGACCGGATATCCACGTAGTACTGTTCGACCCTCACCGGGCTGGCCATGAGCTGCGCTACTTTCCTGGTGAAACCAACATGCTCATGGCGGACATCGCCATTATCAACAAGGTGAATACCGCATCGCTGGCGCAGGTGGAACTGGTCCGCAAGAACATCGAACAACACGCCCCAAACGCCAGAATCGTGCTCGCGGAATCGCCCGTGTTGGTGAGCAACCCGGAACAGATCCGCGGAAAGCGTGTGCTGGTTGTGGAGGATGGTCCCACGCTCACCCACGGGGAGATGCCCTACGGGGCAGGGTTGATCGCTGCAAAGACATACGGTGCAGCCGAGGTGGTCGATCCACGACCATACGCGAAGGGAACGATTCGCGAAATCTATCTTCTGTACCCCCATACCGGGCCGGTGCTCCCTGCCATGGGCTACAGCAGCGAGCAGGTTCAAGATCTGGAAGACACCATCAATAACGCTCCGTGCGACCTCGTGCTCTTCGCAACGCCAATACAACTTACCCGAATCCTCTCGATCAACAAACCCACTATTCGGGTGCGCTATGAATACCATGATCACGACCATCCCTATCTGGAGGAAGCGCTGATCGATCGACTAGTGGGCAAGGTTTCATCTTGACCCCGCGTAGTGTGAGGTAAGGCTATGAATGAGAAGACAAAAAAGCAAATTCTGCTTGTCGCCCTCGGTGGCAATGCCCTCATTCGTAAAGGGCAAGTGGGTACTGTGGATGAACAGTTCGAAAATCTCAAGGTGCCAATCAGTCAAATTGCACGGCTTTCAAGAGACTACCGAATCATCATCACGCACGGTAATGGGCCCCAGGTGGGAAACCTGCTCCTTCAGCAGGAGCTACAGGATACCGTGCCCAAGTTACCGCTCGAGATCCTCGTGGCGCAAACACAGGGCCAGATCGGCTACATGATTGAATCCACCTTGGACAGCGAACTGATGGCGTTGGGGATAAGCACTCAAAAACCCTTGGTCAGCCTTTTAAGCTATGTGGTCGTGGATGAACGGGATCCTGCCTTTACGAGCCCATCGAAGCCCATTGGCCCAGTGTTCACAAAAGAGAAGGCTGGCACCATTTCCTACCCCACCCGAAAGACGGAAAAGGGGTATCGTCGCATTGTAGCCTCACCCAAGCCCATCACCATAGTAGAAAAACGCGAGATCACAAGGCTCATTGAGATGGATTTCATCGTCATCTGCTGCGGCGGGGGAGGTATACCGGTCATACGTGAGGGGCGTACGTTTTGTGGAGTAGATGCCGTCATCGATAAGGACCTGGCGAGTGCAAAACTGGCCAAAGAGGTGGGGGTGGACCTATTCATTATCGCAACGGATGTAGAGGGGGCTGCGATCAATTACGGGCAACCGAATCAGCGCTTCCTTCGCACCATCACAATCGAAGAGGCCGCACAGTACATGGAAGAGGGGCACTTTCCCACAGGTTCCATGCAGCCAAAAATCCAGGCGGCCATCGAGTTTCTCAGGAATGGCGGCACACGAGCCATGATTACCTCGATTGAAGCCATTGAATCCGCCGTTCAAGGATTAGCAGGAACGGAAATTATGCACTAAGTTTTTTAATTTATACATTCATGAGCGAATGTATGCGGACTTCAGTTGATCTCCCTTCGATAGCCCCTCTGCCAGAAGATAAGTCGAACGCTCGGGCCGATTCACTTTCGTTAATAGCGATCTCCCTCCTTCGTTTGTATTCTGTGTAACCCCAAATTCATGACCCCAGATTCACTTCAAACCAAACTTATCTTGAATGCCCTAAAATTCTTTTTGACTCCGCAGGAAAAACACGGTAGCTTTATAAGTTAAGAGGCCTTTTTCTTGCCACTGGTTAACGCATACTAGTAATGGTAACCTAGGCAAGGGAGGTGTCACATGATCAAGATGATCGCCAAGCTCTTCAAGGTCTTAAATTCTGAGACCGAACCGGGGCAGATTAGCCTGGCCTTCTGCCTGGCTATGATCCTGGGCCTCACCCCTCTGATGAGCCTTTATAATCTCGTGGTTATCCTGCTCATGCTCCTGGTCCGGGTGAACCTCTCCGCATGTATTCTGGGGTGGATATTCTTTTCCGGCATTGCATATATACTGGATCCCCTCTTCAATCTGATCGGCCTCGCGGTATTAACTTCAAAGGGCCTTGAGGGACTCTGGACGTCACTCTACAATATCATGATCTTTCGGCTCGCGAAATTCAACAACTCCATAGTAATGGGAAGTTTTTTTTCTCCCTGATCTTTTTATCCCGCTTTATCTCCTCTCCAATCAGGGTATACGCAAATACCGCGTCTATGTGCTCGGATGGGTACAAAAGACAAGGCTTATGAAGGCCTTTAAGGCGAATAAGCTCTACAAGACTTACCAGGCAGTTTCTGGATGGGGAGGTGTCTCATAAAAAAATGGATTTGGGCAACAGGCTGTTAATGGGTGACCCCTTTGTGTTCCCGGCCATTACCATTCAGCTTATAGGCGAATAATTGGTACCGCCGGGCTTCGTGTTTATTTCCCTGAGCAGAGTAAATTTGGCTGATTTTGTTATAATAATGCAATTTGTTATCTGGATCTTCTTGAACCAAGGAAAGATATAGTTCCAAAATATCTGTTGAGTCTTTTCCTGACTCAAAACAGAGATCCGCGTATTTTTGTTTGATGAAAGTATCGATTCGAACACCACAACCGCGGCATTGCCCCATTATCTCACCGTATACATCTCGGGCTTTTTCCTTTTCAAAAAGTGCCTCATACGTTTTGGCCAGCAATCGAGCAATGTTTTCATCCCAACCGGAAGATTCGAGGTAAGCAAGGCAGAGAGATTCTGCTTCTTGATATCTTTTGGCCTGAAAGAGCGTCTCGCCTCGAAGAAGCTGAATGGGTAACGAGTCAACTAACTCTTCCGGACAGGAAAAAAGGAGTTCTTGAGCCTGATCGAATTCCCTTATTTCCCAAAAGATCTCACACAGGAGATGGTACCCTTGTATAGAATCAGGATGCTCTTTTATAAAGCCTTCCAATAAAGCACGAGCTTCTTCATATTTTTGTAGGTTCAGATAGGCTGTGGCCAGTTCGAGAGGGATAAAACTATGTGGTGATGGCTTCTCTCCGATGGCATGGGATAATTTTGCTGCTGCAAGCTCAAAATCTCCCTGATTGAGGGCCACATAACCTGCCTTAAAGGTGTTCCCATAGCTATGATAGGCTTTTCGAATTTCTTCGGGCAATGAGCCACACAAGACCGCAAAATATTCTTCCTCTGACTCTTGGTAACCCGCTTTTTCAGTATTTTCCATATGCACGTCGAAATCAGGTAAATTGTTAATCTCTTCTCCCGTAAAATTATTGTGGATCTCTTGTAGCTGTTCCTCGAGTTTAACTGTTAGCTCTGGATCTTCTGTCAATTCCAGGGCCAGACGAACTATCTCCTCCGCATCATCAAACATTTCAGCCCTCATTAGTTCTTCCCCTGTCTGTTTGTGTTGAAGAGCCAGGGCCTCCCTGCTGTGGAGGATCTTTTCCTGAAGCCGGTTTTTAAGATCTGTGTTGTTCGGGCATTTTCTTTCAAGTTTGTTGAGGGCCGTCTCATATTCAATTTTTGCGTGTCCATATTTTGTGATTTCGAAAAAACTATCCCCTTTTTGCTCGTATTCTTCGGGATCTTTACCAGAAAAAAGTTTCAAAATTCCCATTCGGTCATCTCCCTCATTATTGCTAAGTCTACGTTTGAGTCTTATTCACCACTGGCTAAAATTCTGAATAACAGCGGCTTGGATGTATAAGGTTGCTCCTCTGGATTGCTTTTGCCTCATTACATATATAAAACATTGGTTAATAGAAGAACAAAGAGATTTGTAAGTCAAGAAAAATTGGCCTTACAAATTGCATCGGAATCAATGAATTTATTGCTTTTCTTTTCCATGGTTCAATGATTTTAAAAAAAAGCTTCAATGCCGGGAATTATAATAAACTGAACATGATAACAATTCTTTTCAACCCAATTGAATATACTTGATAAAAAGACTGGTATTTGAAATTTATACAAGATAAAAAAGAAAACGGGAACAGGATAGCACAGGTTCAACATTTTGTGGATTTTTAAGTCAAAAAGAAAAAGAATGTTACAATAGGTGTGCACATGAATATAGACTTATTAATAGATCAAGCAATAAAAGCGGGCAACCACAACCTGGATGAAGCAGAGTCAAAACTGGTGATAAAGGCGTATGGTGTTCCGGTTATCCGTGATGAGATGGCTTCCAATCCTGCCGAAGCAGTTAGAATCGCGCAAGAAATCGGTTTCCCGGTGGTGCTCAAAGGGGTTGGTCCAACCCTCACGCACAAAACGGAACGGGGCCTTGTGCAACTTAATCTTGCAGATGCCGATGCCGTCCGAATTGCAGCGGAAACCACTGTCAAAAAGGCCGGAAAAGAATTGCGTGGCCTTTTGGTGGCGCCTCAGATTTCAGGAAAAAGGGAGTTTGTCGCAGGCCTCCTGCAGGACGACCTGTTTGGTCCGGCGGTTATGTTCGGCATCGGCGGTATCTTCACCGAAGCGTTTTCAGATGTCGCCTTTCGCCTCGCCCCCCTGACCGAGTCGGATGCCCGTGACATGATCGATGAAATAAAAACCAGGTCCCTGCTTGGAAATTTTCGAGGTGAAAAGCCTGTTGACCTTGATCAACTTGTCCGTACCTTGATTGGACTTTCGCGTATCCCTGCCGAACATCCTGAAATTTCCGAGATTGATATTAATCCGCTTGTTGCAACCCCCGAAGGAAACCTTCTTGCAGTTGATGCGTTGGTTGTCATTCAAAAAAAAGGGGAGGTTTTAAAAGCAAAGGATTGCCTGCCGCCTGTTAAACCGGTAATTCTCGGATCGCTATTTTACCCGGACTCCATCGCTTTTATCGGCGCTTCCGGCGAATTGGGCAAGTGGGGACACCGACTTTTGATTAATACTATAAGCGGCGGATACAAAGGGGAAATATACCCCGTAAACCCAAAGGGTGGGACCATAGCAGAAAAAAAGGTTTATAAATCTCTGGCTGAAATTTCAGGGCCGGTGGATCTGGCAGTTGTTACTATTGCAGCAGCCTTCGTAGCAGACCTGATCCCTCAGCTTGAGGTAAAAGGTGTGAAAAACATGTTGTTAATCTCTTCAGGTTTTTCAGAAACGGGTGTGGAAGGGAAAAAACTGGAGATGAATCTCGTTAAAAAGGCTGAAGAGGCGGGAATACTGATTGTGGGGCCCAACACAATGGGAATTTGCAACCCGCATATTAATTTGTACTGCATGGGAGCAACCTTTACATCAGAACCTGGCTCGACGGCGATTGTCTCC
>Ga0307420_1000208_pt1 | contig 28203 bp, 27 predicted proteins | sample SalMarWE160240MG_2_FD_202167 | JGI IMG/M metagenome (GOLD analysis project Ga0307420, IMG submission 202167) | Salt marsh sediment microbial communities from the Plum Island Ecosystem LTER, Massachusetts, United States - WE1602-40 | ecosystem: Environmental > Aquatic > Marine > Intertidal zone >... | reverse complement strand
TGCGTCAATACGGATAGCCCCCCTATAGGTTTCTGCAACGAATCTCTATTAGGATCCAAATAGGCTGGCTTGCCTGTGAATCGGGCGTAAAAAGAATAGCCCAAGAAACCGTTAAAACTGCCCTTCTGGCTTCCACCCCCGTGCGGATTCACCAAGAACCAGAGGAAAAAGAACCGCCTATAAGAACCCTAACGAAATTCACCAATTTACCAATTCACAAATTTACAAAATCATCTTAGAACTTTGCTCAGCCCCTTCTATAGAAAGTATACTTCCTTCCTTAGAATTGCCATCTACTACTATTCAGTTTGAAGTTGAGATGTTTGACTTCTGGGTCTTTGATATATTGTTTCCTCATTTTCGTGCTGACTTTCCATTGCTCGACTGCTTTTCCACCATGATACTTGTTGAAGGTCTCAAGACTAACAAGGTAGAGGTCTGCTTCATTCTCATTTTCGGAATAAATAGCTACCCACGGTTCACACCCAAAGTATTCACAAGCCTCCAAAAGCTTCTTCCTATCATCTTTCCCATTTTGATGCGAGAACACATTGATTGATTCGTTTACCGTGGCTCCATCTCTTGTTCTCGATTTGACCGTTATGCCTAAGCGTTTCTGGTTTTCTTTATCATATGCTATGATGTCTAGTCCTGTATGGTCAACCTTCACTACCTCAAAGTTTGATTTAGAGAGTGCATCGCATACAAGATGTTCACCGAATTCACCTATGATTTTTGAGTGTCTTGAACTCTTCTTCATAACTCATAATCGCCATCAGGCACTTACGGTTTAGTGCTTCATTTTGTATTATATTTCTATTTTATCACTTTTATCCCTGTTACATTTGAAACAGGTCACTTGGATATTGCTCTCTTCAGAACTACCTGCCTTTGAAACTGGGATAATATGGTCGAATTCAATTTCACAATCCTTTAGATGCTTACTGCATATTTGACAGGTGTTTTCATCACGCCTTGCCACACGTATTTTCACATATGCTGGAATGAATCGCCCGCGTCTTCTTGGTTCGGCTGTTTCGGTAACCCCTTCAGATACAAAGAAGACAGGACATACATGTCCAAAGACATCACAAGCCATAATCCTTACTTCTTCAGGAATTTCTTCAGGGAAGTCTTCAGGGTCTAGGTCTTCATCTTTAGCCTCAGCACTTGTTAGGAGCATAAGCGGAAATTCTTCAACAAATGGTCCGTAAGGACAATACTTGATTTCCCAGCATGGTTTGCATACATGTCTTATTATAGCCTTTATCGACTTCATGAACTCTTTGTCGCTGATTTCAGGGTCAAATCGTAGCAGTTCTTTCACTCGGATATCAATTTTCCCCATTGGTTTTCACCAGTCTTTCTATTTTTATGTTTTTTGCTTGACTTGTCAAGTGAATGCGTCTAATCTTGTTTCTCTACCTTTAAGATAGTTGAGTAGCCTTTGCATATGTTTAGGGTTCTCCCAGTTCCATTTACTCCTCATGTATTCTCCCCAAACATTAACGTATTCTCCATACTTGCAAAGCAGAATCATGTCGTAGAAGTATGATGTGTTACCCACTCTGATTGACTCGACATAGAGGCGTTTTCTTCTTTGAATAGAGAAGCAGTGAGCCAGTTTGTTCTTGTATAGATTAAGGAATTCTTCTCTATCCGTTGCATTATCAAACCATGTGTGGTCTCCATAGAACTTGTCTAATACATGTTGATTTTCGAGTGCCTTAGTTCTCTCATAACATGAAGTGGGGAAGTTAACGATGATGTCTGATTGCGATTTTATTACTTGTGACATGCTTTCCCAATGCACATCAAACCCTTCCATGTCAACAAAGACAAGATTATGAAATGGTTGGTCATTGAATATGTCTTTAACAAACCTGTTGCAGTCTCCACGCATAGGTTTTGATATGTTTCCTATTAGTTTAGCGTTCTGACATAGAGCTTTGTATCTTTCATCATTTCTTTCTACGAGTATGTAGTCATTGAAGGGTTTGTATGCGAACTCTTTCACTACGAATGGCGAGCCTTTTATTACATCATCTGTTTCTTGAATTTTTGTTGTTCCTGAACCAGCTAGTAGGTCAACGTACCTTATTCCACCCTTCCAGTTTTTGAGTATAGCAGTGTAAACATAAGCCCATTGACCCAAAAGAACAAGCTTAACTATAGACCACGGATGACCCAGATAGTGCTTGTCGCAAACAAATGCATCATCAGCTATAAGCAAACGCCTTACATTCTTCTCTTTAAGCTCTAATTCATGTTTTAGGTTCATGCTGCTTCCCATTGATAAGCTTCTTTTCTTCAAACCATGCTGGTCTTATGGTTTTTCTTATCACAAGTGAAGTGTCTTTAATCTTATCAATTAACTCGTTTGTATTTTTAAGAGTTGGCTCTCTCAGTTTATAACAGTAGTTATCATAACCAACGTACACTATGAATGGGTTTATCTCTTCTATCCACTTTGAGAACTTGTTCAGATCAAAATCCAGTATAGGTTCAATTGAAACCATCTTCCTGTTCCAGTCCAACGCTTTCATTGCTTCATATCTGCATACTGGTAGAGGAGCATTTGACACTTTGTCTGTTTGAACTATTTCATCAATTGTTGTTTCGATTGTAGCTCCCAGAATCGTGTTGTCTGGTATGTATGGTTGAAGCTTTAGGTATCTTTCAGGGTTCTTAGTCATGAACAGAAAGTCCGCTTCTGGAAACTGTCTTATGTGGTCTAAAACCTGTTTTATCCACTTGTCAGGTACGAAGTCTCCGAACATGTCACCCATATCTGAGACAAAGATAATGTCACCTTTGCCGAATTTAACATGGAATTCGCTCTCGTTTAAGCTGGGTTTGAAGCCCTTAGCGTATCTTTTGCTTTTCTTGAGTTTTGTTAAGGCTAGTTCTCTAGCCCAGCAGTAGTTGCAGTTGTACAAGCATCCTGATATTGGATTCCACGTTGCAGTTACGATGTTGAACATTTTTCCGTTTTTCTTCTTGTTCAGAAGGTGCTCAATCATGTTTTTGATTAGTGTGAGGTTCTGGTTCTTCTTGAGTAGGTTCAGGTATTCTTTCATTGAGATTGACGCAATTTCTCTTTGTTCCGTTGCTATAAGCTTGACCTCACTTGTTTCCTTAGATAAGGAGTGATTGTCTTTTTTAGTATTTCTTAGTCATCTTGCAGTCTGCTCTATCGCGCTATCAATGACGTCAGACTGTTATAAAAATTCTAGGTTGCCATTCTTTTTTTTCGTTTCTTAAGTACATAGTGAGCCGAGATATGCTTCTTCACTAATTAGCTTCTCGATTGAAGATTTATTTCCATGTCCAACCCTTGGAATTTTTACTTTCCAATCAAGGTAAGCCTAAACCTCTGCCGTTAAATCGTCAGTCTTCCACAGCTATTCTTGGGCGGTTTGTTCTGTCATTTTTTTAACGAACGCTCGGATATTTTCCGCGCTTCCGTAAACAGTCAGGTGCCCGTCCGTTTCTTCGCGGACGGAAAGGCTTGTTTCCCCTGCAAGCTGCTTCAGCTTCTCAGCTGGCAAGCGGGCTAGCGGCTCAACGCGAATCCACTTCTGGTCGCGCGGCAAGCCCGTGATGAATTTCGCCTCCGCCTTCTCTTTCTTTTCTGTGGGCACGCCGCATGTCACGCAGGTGTCGCAGCTTGCCTCTTCCAAGCGCCTGAGCCACGCGTCAATCTGTGCTGGCGGAAACATCTTTTGCCCTTCAGTTATTAGGTAGGCTTCGACGCTTCCGAGGTACTGCTCGATTTTCGGCGCGGTTTCGCCGCGGTCCTTCTCTGAGGCGTCCATGATTTTCATGAGCACCTTCGCCGACTTCAAATCATCCAACACTTTTTGCGGGGTCGCCAACCCTTTTTTCCTGAGTTCAATAACTATTTCTTCCAGAATCTTCCAAGAACTCTCATAACTCATACCGCGTCCCACCATCTTCCTAAGCGCGCAGGCACTATAAAGCGTTGCCATTCAGTTGAATCTTACTCGGGTCTTCTTTCCGCAACTCATTTCTTTCAGTTCCCCCTTTTCTATACGTCAAGGAGTTTTTGACCGTGAAGCTGAAAACCATAAAGTCCGAAGGCATCGCCCACAACAGCTACTTCCTAACCGACCACGGCGAAGCCGCCGTCATAGACCCCCGCCGCGACTGCCAAATCTACCCGCGCCTCGCCCAACAGGAATGCGCAAAAATACGGTACATACTGGAAACCCACCGAAACGAAGACTACGTCATCGGCTCGTTTGAGCTGCAGAACATGACGGACGCTGAAATCTGCCACAGCCGCGAATTGCCATTCAAGTACGGCGACCAAAACCTCACCGACGGCGACACCCTCAACATAGGCAAAATCAAAATCACGGCGCTCCACACGCCTGGACACACCAACGAATCCCTCTGCTACGCCATATACCGAGGCAGCCAAGACGAAGCGTTGATGGTTTTCACAGGCGACACACTGTTCGTGGGTTCAGTGGGGCGAACAGACCTCTACGGCAAAGACGCCCAACCCACCCAAGCCCAAAAACTCTACACCAGCATAAACGAAAAACTGCTTCCCCTAGGCGACCACGTCACCATCTACCCCGCCCACGGCGCCGGCAGCGTCTGCGGACACGACATCAGCGACCAAGACTCCAGCACCATAGGATACGAAAAGAAAACCAACCCCTTCCTCCAGCTTGGCACGGAAGCCTTAATCCAACGCGCCCTAAGCGAAGAGATGCTGGTGCCCCCGTACTTCCGAAAAATGGAAGATTACAACCTCAACGGACCCCCACTGCTAAAAGGACTTCCCCCACCCGAACCGCTGCGCATAACCGATTTTGAGCAGCAAACCCTCCAGCCCGACACCACAGTCGTGGACACCCGCCGACCAGCCGCGTTCGCAGGTTCCCACATACCCGGCTCACTTAGCCTTTGGATGGGCGGAACCAGCGCCTACCCCGGCTGGATACTGGACTACAACCAGCGAATCCTGTTTGTGCACGAACGCAAAGGCGACATGACCACGGTGGCAATGCACTTCTGGCGCCTAGGCTTCGACAACCAAGTCGGCTTCCTCTGCCCCGGCATAAGCGAGTGGCAAGAAAAGGGCAAACCCATAAGCCGCATCGGCACCCTCTCCGCCCAAGAACTCAAGATTTGGCTGCAAGACACCCAGCTTCTGGTCTTGGACGTCCGCGAACCCAGCGAGTGGAAAGACGGGTACATAGAAGGCGCCGAACGCGTATTCTTTGGACATTTGGCGGACAGGGCGGATTCCCTGCCAAGAGACAAGCCTGCAGTATCCATTTGCTCGGTGGGACAAAGATCCAGCATAGGCGCCAGCATCTTGAAACGAAAAGGATTCAAAGACGTTTACAACGTGCTAGGCGGCATGGACGCCTGGACAAGCCTAGGCTACCCAACCGTAAAATAACGCTTACGCCTGAGACGCCTCTGCCACGGCTTCAACAAACTCACTCAAAATCCGGTAGGTTATCCCCCAAACCACCGCGTCCGCCAACACGAACGCAGGAACCTCGCCGAAACGGAACTCCGCCGTGCCCCTGCCTTGCACAATCTTTTCGTAAGGCACCCACATGAACGACTCCAACTCCGCCGCGCTCAGCTTCAACTCAGGCTCACCGTCAAGAAGCACCACAAACGGAAGAATCACAAAATCAGGCCTCGGCTCCGACCTGACAGCACCCAAAACACCGAGAAAACGGCACCCACCAAGCGCCACGCCCGTCTCCTCCCACGTCTCCCGCACAACCGTATCCTTCAAGCTCAGGTCTTCAGGCTCCCGCTTTCCGCCGGGCAACGCCATCTGCCCCGACCAAGTGTCATGCGGGTTTTCCACACGCTTCACCAAAAGCAAGTCAACATCGTTCCGCCCAGGTTTCAAGAGTAACGCTACAGCCGCGTTTGTGGCCTGCTCGTGTGAAATGGGCTTCAGCACTGCAGTGAGTTTTGCGATGGCTTCTGCGCTGACCAAATTGATTCCTCATCACACCGAAAGGGCGACACCGTATTTGAATTAGCGAATTGCATAATAAAACATTTGCAACACACCATTTCCCACAGGCTGCGCTTAAGCCATAAGCGTGAGCCTCAGCTCTTTTTTGTGGCCGCAAGCTTCAAACTTTCAAGCGCTATGCCACCATACTGACTTTCGCTTATCTCTCGATCTTCCGAGAGAACCTGCACCTCAAAACCCGCCACTTCAAGCTTGCGCAGATACTCCTCTTTCAGCAACGCACCCGCCACGCAACCACAAAGCAAGTCGCGGTCACTTTTCTGCTCATCACCAAGTTCTTTCAGAAGAACGATGTCGGAAACATACATTCTGCCGCCCTTCTTCAAAACCCGATGCGCCTCATTGAAGACTCTGAATTTGTCTGGGGCGAGATTTATAACGCAGTTGCTGATTACCACGTCAACCGACCCGCTTTCAACGGGCAACTTTTCGATGTCGCCCAGCCTGAACTCAACATTGGTGAAACCATGCTTCGCGGCTAACGCTCGGGCTTTGTCCACCATCTCTTCCGTCATGTCCACCCCAATGACCCTGCCCGATGCACCAACTTTCTTGGCGGCTAAAAAACAGTCAAACCCCGCACCGCTACCCAAGTCAAGCACCACATCACCCTCTTTTATGTCTCCCAGCGCCGTGGGGTTGCCGCAGCCCAAGCCAAGATTGGCTTCAGGAACAACGTTGAGTTCATCAGCAGAATAGCCTATGCGTTGAGAGATTTCCTGAGCCGAGTTCTGGCTGCCGCAGCCGCAACTGCAACAAGAGCTTGCTCCGCTTTCAACCGCTATTTTGGCGTAAGCCTGCTTAACCGTTTTTTTTACATCTGCGTCCTTCAAACCATCCACCCTGTTCATGTCGTTAAACTTGTGTTTTCTGCAGTTTCCTGATTAGCTCTCGAGTTTCTTTTTTGGAAGGGAAACTGATGGCGCCAGCGGGGCATTGTTCTTGGCAGCCTGTGCAGAAAACCACGCAGTTATTCGGATGTTTTACGACAGACATCTTTTTTCCTTCTTTCTCTTCGAATTCATACACGCCGAGCGTGCAGTAGTCTGCGCATTTTCCGCAGCTTACGCATTTGTCATAGTTTATTGTTGGTCCCCAAGGTATCTTGCTTCTGGGAACGCCGTGGTATGTTTCTTCTTGGCTCGTTTTTATGCCTCCGTTTGTTGTTTCTGTTTACATGAATATATAGCAATATTTAAATATTTATATATATTATGTTGATTTATGCCTTCAAAACCAACCAGTCTCACACGCTTCAGAGCCAAAATCTTCAACGCGCTCTCAGACCCGATTCGCCTCGAGATAATACAGTTTCTACGCGACGGAGAAAAATGCGTGTGCGAAATCACACCCCACCTGAAACTCGCCCAACCCGTTGTCTCACGCCACCTAAAAATTCTCAAGGACGCCGGCTTGGTCAAACGACGAAAAAAAGGCACTTGGCACATGTACTCAATAGCTAATCCTGAAGTCTGCGACGTGATTGACAGGCTAACTCCTGAATTGCTTGCTGCGCTTAAACAGCGAATAATTGAGCAAATAACGTAAAAGAAGAAGAGAGGGAATTTAGGCAAAACATTGGAAAAGAGGATTTGGAGAAACAATCAGGTGGTCCAGAACGAGAAAACCTTCAAGGTCTCGCCAAGCTCCTGCTTGATGAAGCGGATTACGTCTTCATCGGTTAAGCAGCGGACTCCGTTCGCGTCTTCACGTATCGGGATGCCTGTTTCCCTCATAACGTTTTCTTCTCCTCGGGGAAAATCAAGATAAACGTAGTAACCGCCTCGCGCCAGAAGAATAAACCTTAACGCCGTCAACTCTTTAGCCTTCGACATGGCATTCTGGTCGATGCTGTAAACGATTGAGTCAGGTTTCAACTCATTGACTAAACGCTTGAACTCCGTCCACTTCCGGACTCTAACTAGATCACTCAAGTCCAATCCTCAGCTACAAAACGCTTATTTTTCCTCTGCCTCTTCCGAGGAACCCATGATTGCTTGTGCAATACGCGGCTGTTTGTCGCTAGATTTCGGCTTCAGCAACTCCTCAACCAGCTTGAATTGCCTCTGGTAAATGTGGCAGTTCTTGCTGTGGAAAATTAGCTTGCCCGTTTCCAACTGGAGGTTCCCAAGGCTGTTGATATCTTTCACGAAAGCCTCGTTGAAAAGCTGCAGTCCCGCGATGTTGGCGGGTAAACCCGCGTAAGCGTCCCAAGACCTGAAATAGCACGTTAAATGCATTTTCCCGTCAAGAATCTCGGTGTCAATCAGGCTTAAGCAGGGCGGTTCATGCCTCTTAGCGTCAAGGCTTTTCAATATGTCCTTTGGTAGCCTGATGACCATGGTGACTTGCCTGTCCCGCTGCTCCTCCGCGTACCTTTTCACGGCTTCTTCTATCTGGTTGACAGGATGGTTAAGCCTGCTGCCGTACGTGTAAGTTTCCTCATCCTGCTTCTCTCCGCACCACAAGTACTCCAACGCGTAGCCCTGAACGTACTTGATGTCGCAAGGCGCCTTGTCACTGACCAGCGGCCTAGTTTCGGGATGCGTAATCTCTATGGTTAAGTTGAGCTTCTTGGTTTCCGTAATCTCCGAACCGTAACCCACCTGAAAAGAGTCACCCTCAGTCCAAATGTGCTTTAACGCTTGGAACCAAGCATCGGGGCAGTCAAACGCCGTGATTTTAACGTGCTTCATTCGCCACTTTCCCTCCAGAACCTACAGTAAACAACGTTCAAAACTACTTTTGCCCGCTTCCCGCATATAAATCTAAAGTTTCAGCACAAGCAGACAGGTTCACGCGTGGTTTCAGCTATCGGCAGCCGAAGCTAACTGGTTTTTGTTGCAGCCTGATTGAGAAAAAGTTTGTTTATGTACTCTGCCACAGTCGCTTTGTGTTTCTTAGCCAACTTCTTGACCACGCAATTTATCCCTGTAGCGTACTGCACAGCCTTTTTCGGTTTCTTTGTTATTGAAGCGGGCAAACCCATGTTCTCCGCTGTTTTCCGCAGCACAAGTTTTCTAAGAGAACCCGCTTTCCTTTCGATTTTCAATTCCACAGGCAGAGCCACAGCAAACTCAGCAAGCGAATAGGAGGCAAACGGCAAACGCAACTCCACGTCGTGAAAGCCGCAAATTTTCATGTCCCTCTCAAGGTTACTTTCATGAATCCCAACCACGTCGTCAAACATGGTTTTTCTAACTGCTTCTGCTCCATGCTGCAGGTACTCGTTAACGTAGCGTTGGTAGCCTCCGAAAAGCTCGTCCGCGCCCTGCCCCGCCAACAGCACCTTGAACCCCGCCACCGCAGTTTTCTCCGCCGCCCAATAAAACGGCACTCCGATGCTTGCTTTGACAGGGTCAGGCTCCTCAATAAGCTCCACAACCTTAGAAAGGACCTTTTCAACGTCCGCTTCTCTGAACAAGGTAACTTGTAAGGGCAGATTCAACGCGTTCGCCGCCTTCTTCGCCTCTTCCGTTTCAGGGCGATTCTCCAAGCTCACATGAACCAAGTGAACGTCCACAGGGCATTTGCTTGCGAGATACGCCACAACGCTGCTGTCTAATCCCCCGGAGAACGCCACCGCAACCTCTTTCAGCCCCGAAACTTGCCTCTGAACAGACCGCTCCAGTAACTTCTTGAGGGCTTCAGCGGCTTCTGGCATGGTTACAGGTTTCGGCTGCGCGTACGCAAGCGTTTTCACAGGCTTAAACTTGAAGCCTTCTCGGTTGACAATCGCCACGTTTCCAGGCGGAAAAGACCGCACATCATCTATGCCGAGTTTCCACAATGCCTTCCTGTTGGAAGCAAAAGCCTCCACGTTCCCGCTCTCGCCATAGTAAAGCGGTTTGACGCCGACAGGGTCTCTCCCTGCGATGATTTGCTCAGGCTCCACTATCATAAATGTGAAGTCACCTTCAACTTCCTTCAGAAACGCCTCGCTTGCCTTGATGCGGTCTGCCTGTTCTAGCTTTTTGGCGAGGATTTCGGTGCCTGAAGCGGCTGGGATTGGCGAGTAAATTCTCCCCTCAAAAAGGACCGTAGCATTTCCTAAACGTACGCGATGCTGCTTATCGTATGAGCTGAGGTTTGCGTTGCCGCCTTTTTTGTCTAACACAGCAATTGTTGCTTTCATACCCGAGCAACCTTCCTATTGTGCTATTGGCGTGGTAAAACATTAATGTTTAATCCGCGTATCCTTCTGTCGAGGGAAAAATGACTTGCCTATCTTACCCATAGACACGGGGCGCTACGGAACCCCCGAAATGCTCAAAATCTTCGAGGAAGAAGCACGTGTTCAAAGACTGCTGGACGTTGAAGCCGCCTTGGCTTTGGCGCACGCTGAAGTCGGCGACATCCCGCGGAAAGACGCGGAAAAAATCGCGGCTATGGCTTCCACCAAATACGTGAAGGTGGAGCGCGTGAAAGCCATCGAGAAAGAAATCAAGCATGACATTGCCTCTTTGGTTCGTGCGTTAGCTGAAGTCTGCGGCTCAAGCGGCGCATACGTGCACCTAGGCGCCACAAGCTACGACATCGTGGACACCGCCAACGCCCTGCAGCTGAAAGCCGCCTCAGAAACCATCGAACAAAAACTCGCCGCTCTGAAGAGCATATTGCAGAAACAGGCTGCACGGTACAAGGAAACCGTGATGATTGGAAGAACGCACGGGCAACATGCTTTGCCGATAACTTTAGGCTTCAAATTCGCGGTTTGGGGATACGAGGTTTCACGGCACTTAGAGCGGCTAAACGACTGCCGCAAACGCGTCGTGGCTGGAAAGGTAAGCGGCGCAGTGGGCACCCAAGCCAGCTTAGGCGAGCACGCCGCGCGTATTCAGGAACTTGTAATGAAACGGCTGGGCATAAGTGCGGCGGAGATTTCCACGCAGATCGTGCAGAGAGACCGCTACGCCGAATTCATCTGCCTCCAAGCCATGGTTGCCGCTTCGCTGGAGAATTTCGCCACGGAAATCCGCGAGTTGCAACGACCCGAAATCGGCGAGCTGTTTGAGTCATTCGAAAAGGAGCACCAGGTGGGCAGCTCTACGATGCCTCACAAGCGGAACCCGGAAACATGCGAAAGGGTCTCTGGGTTAGCCCGAATCGTCAGAAGCCTGTGTGTTCCTGCGTTGGAGAATGTGGTCACGTGGCATGAGAGGGACCTCACACAGTCTTCGGCTGAACGTTTCATCCTTCCAGAATCGTGCATTCTCACGGATTACCTGCTGTTTTTGATGGGGAACATTGTGGCGAATTTGCGGGTGGATGAGCAGCGGATGTTGCGAAACTTGGATTTGACGCAGGGGCGCGCCATGTCGGAAGCCGTTATGATGGCGCTTGTTACGAAGGGCGTGAACAGGCAGGAAGCCCACGAACTCCTCAGAAAACTGACCATAAAGAGTGAGGTTGAGAATCGGCATTTCCGCGAAATCCTCCTTGAAGACACGCTCGTAAGCGGCAAGCTGAGCGAGAAGGAAGTTGATGAGGCGTTGGATCCGAAGAATTATTTGGGCACGGCGGTGAAGCAGGCAGAAAAATTCGCGAAAAGCTAGTAGTCCACCAGCGACTTCTGTTTCCACTCGTCGCCTTTTTCAAGTTTCTCCCAAGTTTCCTTCTTGACGAAGCCACCCACCTGCGCTTTGATTTTCTTAGCCAACCTTGGCCCGATAAGCGGGAGGTTTGTCAGGTCTTCAATTGGCGCGTGTTTTATGTCGGCAACGGTCTGGAAGCCCGCGTTGTATATGATGCGCCCGCGCACGCGTCCTACGCCTTCCAGCTTGACGATGGGCAGCAGCTCCTTCTTAATGCCTTTCGCCACCCGCTCTATCAGCTCCGACGCTAAGGGCAGAACCACCTTGTTCCCGAAGAGCTTAGCTACCTCGTGCGTGGCGTGAAGCAGCCACTTCGCGTTCTCAATCGTTCTGAAGAGGTCTCCTGGCTGGACGTGGAACTGGTCTATCAGCGTGTTCTCGCTTGCCTCTTCAATCCAACTTTCCAGAACCATGGCGGTTTTGACTTCACCCAAGAACTCTTGATAGCCTATTTGGTCGTCCAGTTCGCTGGGGACCTCCGTTAAGAATTCGTCTCTGTGCTCCTCCATGAAGACGCCTAGCTTGTCAAACTCACGCGAGTACGGTCGCATAACTGGACCCATGTCAGGCGTGTGCGCAATCAGGTGCAGCAGGCTCAGGTCGGTCAGGTAAGCAGGCTCATTTCTTAATGCGCCGCGGATTTCAACGGCTGACAACGGGTCAATGTACAGTTCGCTGGTGCGTTTTCCGAATTTTGTGGCGTAAATCTCGTTGCCGAACAGTTCCAGCATTTCCTCGTCGTACAGGTACTTAAGAATCTTGGCTATGATGCTTTTGATGGCTTTCACGTCGTACTGGTAAGCGTAGAAGGTTTTGCCGAAGAACTCGTAGATGCCCGTCTCCGTGTGCGCAAAGTCCGAAGCGATTGTGGCAAGCACGTGCCCGCGAATTATCTTTTCAACCGCCAGCCTTGACCATATACGTTCGGGACGCGCCAGAACATAGCTGTCCATCAGGTAGTCTGCTTCGTCGGCGGTTTTGCTGATGAGTATTGCTTCGCCGACCTTGTCGTATTTGGGTCTTCCCGCCCTGCCCGCCATCTGCTTGTACTCCAAAACCGCTATGGGGTAGTAGCCGTAGCCGGGCTCCCAGCGCCTGTAATCCTGAATCACCACCGTCCGCGCGGGAAGGTTAACGCCGAAAGCCAGCGTGGGCGTGGCGGTTAACACTTTGATTTTGCCCTGCCTGAACAGGTTTTCCACCAGCCTGCGGTGGGCGCCAGCCAAACCCGCGTGATGAAAAGCGGTGCTGCACTCCACAAGCCCAGCCAACGAGTCGCTGATGTGTGTTCTTTCGCCTGCAGACAGAATCTTTTCGGCTTCGTTCGCCAAAGCGCGTTTAAGGGGTTTAGACAGGACTTCGCCTGTGTGCGCCGCAATTTTTTTCGCCATGTTCACCGAATTCTTCCGCGTGGACGCGAAAACCAGTGCTTGACCGCCAGTTTTCAAAGTGTTCAAAACAAGGTTTATGGTGGGGTCGCGGGTTTTTTTCTCGATTTTTCTGGCGTCGCCGTCCTTGTACTGAATCTCTTCATGCAGGAGCACGCCTTCTTTCAGGGTGACGGGGCGCCACTCCGTTACCACGTAAGCAGCGTTAAGCCAGCCTGCGATTTCCTCAACGTTGTGGATGGTGGCGCTTAAAGCTAAAACCTGCATGTCGGGGTTAACCTGCATGAGCCTCGCCAGCACCACCTCAAGCGTGGGACCACGCCCTCCGTCGTTCAGCAGGTGCACTTCGTCAGCAACCACCAGCGAGATGTCGTCCATCCACTTGACGCGGTGCCTCAGAAGCGAGTCTGCCTTCTCGTTGGTGGTCACTATGATGTCGTATCTGCCTAGCCAGGAGTCGCCGCTGTCGAAATCGCCGGTGCTGATGCCCACGCTCACTCGCCTGCCGTCCGGCTTGCGGATAGACGTGTACTTCTTGAACTCATCGTATTTTTCGTTCGCCAGAGCCCGAAGAGGCGACAGATAAACAACCTTACCGCTCTTCTCCAGAACGTGTTTCAGGCTGCAAAGCTCCGCTATCAACGTTTTCCCAGAAGCGGTGGGACTCGCCAAAACCAGGTTTTTGCCCTCAAGCACGCCGGCATTTACGGCTTCTTCCTGCGGAGGATACAGCTCGGCGATGCCACTGTGAAGCGTCACCTCTTTTACGGGTTCGGGCACTGGTAGCTCTGTGATTTTCAAGTTTTTCGCCGTTAAGCTGGTTTATTGTCAGTGAGTAAGAGTTTGGTGTGGGTTATTAGGGTTTTTTGCCTGCGGCCTGCGTGTTCTATTGAAAAAACAAATTGTTAATTTTCAGTTACTTTTGGTTGTTTTTTGTTACTGATTGTGAATCATTTGTTCGCCCATCTTTCTCGATGCTTCTGAGGCATAGTTTATGGTTACCTTTTTCTACTTGAATTTGCGATATTAAGTGTGAAACGATTGTTTATTCTCTAAAAGGTCAGGATAAAGTATGGTTGAAAACGTTAAGGCGTTACTTAAAGCGCATGAAAACCTAGCCCGCGAGGTATATTTGGATAACGAAAACTCCACGGTGGTTCCCAAAGAAGTGACGGACGCCATGCTGCCCTACTACAGCAAAAAAGCCTACGGCAACCCCACGCTTACGCACAAACCAGGGTGGGAAGCCTTCGAGGTCATTATGGAGTCAGCCCAGAAAATCAGCAAGTCCCTAAGCGCCAAAATCCTTGAAGAAATAACTTTCACGCCAGGCGCGACGGAAGCCAACAACTTGGCGTTGATGGGCGCGGCTTTCGCCAACAAGCATAAGGGCACAAAAATCGTCATCTCGGAGATTGAGCCAATAAACGTGTTGCACGTGACTGATTTGCTGAAGAAGTTTGGTTTCACCACCACCAAGGTCCCGGTTGACACGGAAGGCTTTCTTGATCTTGAGAAGCTGAAGGAGGCGGTGGATAAAGAAACGGTTCTGGCAAGCGTTTCGATGGCGAATAACGAGATCGGCACCATACAGCCCATCAAAGAAGCCGTGGACATTGTTAAGGGCAAAAACCCTGAGATCCTGTTTCACACGGACGCGTCGGACGCTTATGGGCGGATTCCTGTTAACGTGCAGGACTTGAAGGTGGATTTGGCAACCGTCAGCAGCTACAAGATTCTGGGTCCCCGCGGAATGGGCGCGTTGTACGTGAAAGAAGGCGTGAACGTGGACAAGATTTTGGAGGGTCAGATAGGGACGCAGAAGTTGTGGCCTGGAGTGGAAAACACCCCGCTTATTGTTGGCTTCACGAAGGCGTCTGAGCTGGTGTTTCAAGATTTTGAGGCGAACGTGGCGCACATGCGCAAGATGCGGGACAAACTTGTGGACGGCATCCTTGGGGAGCTTTCAGACGTGAAGTTTAACGGTGCAAAAGGCGACAAGAGAGTGCCTGACAACGCGAACATAAGCATCATGAGATGTGAGGGCGAGGCGTTGACGATTGAGTTAAGCCTTAAAGGCGTTTACGTGTCCAGCGGCAGCGCCTGCAGCCGAAGGCTTCTCCAGCCCAGCCACGTTCTCGTTGCGATAGGTCGCAGGTTCAGTGAAGCCCACGGCAGCATACTGATGAAGACCACGCGGTGCCACACAGAAGAGGATATAACTTATGTTTTAGAAGTGCTACCTAGTGCAGTGAACAGAATAAGAGGGATAGTTGGTTCCACAGGAGTTGATTAGAAAGTGTCGCGTGTACCCTTACCTTACACCCAGAAAGTTCTGGACTTATTCAGAAACCCCAAAAACCTCGGAAAACTAGAAGACGCCAACGTCATCTCCGTCGCAGGAAACCCCGCGTGCGGAGACATGATAACCTTCTACATGAAAATCAACGAGCAAGACGTCATAGAGAAAATCTCGTTTGAAAGCTACGGGTGCGCCGCGAACATAGCAACCGCAAGCATAGTCACCGAAATGATAAAGGGACTTCACGTTGAGAACGCGTGGAAAGACGTAACGTGGAAAAAAGTAACTGACGAAGTAGGAGGCTTGCCCAGCGTCAAATTCCACTGCGGCATCCTCGCGGTGGGCGCCGTTAAACGGGCAATCCGAAAATATTATGAACAGAAAGGTGCGGCACCAGACTGGCTTCCTAAAGACTTCACTTTTGAGGAGAAACAGGCGCTGGAAGAGGAAGAACTCGCTCAAAAACTGTCAAAGAGACTGAAGGCTGCGGAGGAAAAGTAATTTAGACCCTTACAGGATTCGCGAAGACTTTCCGATACTAAAACGAAAAATAAACAATCATCCCCTAATCTACTTTGACAACGCGGCAACCACGCAGAAACCGCGGCAAGTAATCGAAGCCATAAAGAACTTTTATGAGAATCACAACGCCAACGTCCACCGTGCGGTCCACACGCTTTCTTTGGAAGCCACAGAGTTACATGAAAACGCACGGAAGACAGTCGCAAAGTTCATCAACGCGAAAGACGCGTCAGAGATAGTTTTCGTCAGAGGCACAACCGAAGCAATCAACCTGGTCGCGTACGCTTGGGGGCTTCGCAACCTGAAGAAAGGCGACGAAGTCTTGGTGTCTTTGATGGAGCACCACAGCAACATCGTTCCATGGGAGATAATCTCGAAGATAAACGGGTTCACCCTTAAATACGGGAAAGTGAACGAGGACGGAACACTGGATTACGAGGATTTTGAAAGCAAAATCTCCAGCAAGACCAAGCTTGCAAGCCTCAGCCACGTTTCAAACGTCAGCGGCGTAATCAACGACGTCAAACGCATCGCCAAAGTCGCGCATGAAAACGGCGCATTAATGTTGGTGGATGGCGCTCAATCGGTTCCCCACATGCCCGTGGACGTCAGAGACTTAGACGCAGATTTCCTGGCTTTTTCCGGGCATAAAATGCTGGGACCCACAGGCATCGGCGCACTTTACGGCAAAAAACACCTCTTGGAAACCATGGAGCCTTTCCAAGGCGGAGGCGAAATGATTAAAGACGTCATCTTCAACCAGAAAACGGGGCATTGCAGCATAGACTGGAATGAGCCTCCGTGGAAGTTTGAAGCCGGAACACCCAACATCTGCGGCGGCGTAGCATTGATGGAAGCAATCAAGTATCTGGAGAACATAGGCATGCCCGAGGTCCTAGCGCATGAGAAAATGCTGGCGGAATACGCCACAAAAACGATGCAGAATTGCTGCACCAAACTCGTGCTCTACGGAACCAGCGACCCCGCCCTCAAATGCGGAATTATGCCCTTTGGCATTGCAGGCTTGTCCTCGCATGACGTCGCCCTTTTCCTTGACAACTATGGAATCATGATACGCAGCGGGTTCCACTGTGCCCAACCATTACACCAAGTCTTCAAGCTGCAATCTTCCGCCCGAGCAAGCTTCTACATCTACAACACACGCGAAGAAATCGACCGTTTCATAGAAGTTCTGAAGGAGATTGAGCAGTTCTAATGCCTGCCGTTGAAGATTACGTGGCGCGAATCGAAGAAACCTGCGGCGAAGAGAAGGGCGCCGTAGTCACCTTCAAGTACGACAGGAAAGAGGAAGCCATCGCCAAAATCATGAAGAAAGCCAAGCTGAAGAATTCCCTCTCAGGCATCATATTTGACTTAACCTTTCAAGGAGTCTCATTTCGCATGTTCTCAAGCGGAAAAGCCATCTTTAAAGGAGTCAAAAACAAAGAAGCGATACACGACCTGCTAGCGGCTCTTCTGCTTTAACTGCTCATGCAGCATACGCGGCGATTATTGCAGGACAGCGAACTATTCGGTAGAACTTCTCCTTCCTCTAATTTCTTGCAGCATGGCCTTCGGCAATGTACGCGCCTCTTTATCCATCGACATCACTATGCCCAAGTAAACAGCGGCGCCTATCCCGGTTAAAACCAACGTTTGTGCTATGTAGAATATTATTTCCATTGTGGTTGCCGTTGCAGGCAGTACTGCTGGATGAGGCAGAAGGAATAGCAGTACTCCCGTGACCGCAGAAGCCAGAACATATTTGGATATGCTTTTCCATGGGATGTCGAAATGAATTGTTTTGCGGGCGAGAACGTACAAGGCACTGAACGTGAAGAGGTGACCTGCCAAGTTAATTGCGCTTATGGACAACGCGGCTTGCAGAGGTTGATTGAAAGCATAGGGAGTTGTCAGCACGTAATACGTTATGGGGAGAACTATAGCTGAACGAATATACGGCATCGAGAAAACAATAAACAATCTGCTTTTGATCAGGCTTTTAAATGAGATTTTTTCGTCTTCATCCAAACTTTCCATTCCGAAAAGGACCGAGCCGAAAATGCTGGCGGTAACCGTAATCAATGTATCCACGGCTAAAACGATAAGTATTATCCCAGCGTCAGGGTAGTCTCGCCTTAGAAGCGTAACGTATATGTCAGATAGAGCGATGGCAACTACCGTCATGGGGATGGCGAACATCAAAACCATCTTCAACGACGTCGTTACATCCTCTTTCTTTCTTTCCGCCAAAAGTCTCGGGTAAAGGGCAAAAGCTAGGAAAGACGAGTAAGAAATAACGTTTGTTATGGTGGCTGCCGCTCCAAGTCTTCCTCTGCTACCTTCGCCTCCCATGTCATAGAGCAAAATGAAACCATAAGCTGCAATTTGATTTCCTATAACATTGTATATGTTTGCTACGGAACCTTTGAGCCACTGCTTTACGTATTTTAACTGGATTTTCTCTTTGAATTGAGCAGCGAGGATTTTGAAGTAATAAATTATTTGAATGATGATGGCTATAATGGTAGCGAGTAAGGCTCCAATGAGTGGCTGTCCCAATTGAACCATTAACACGTAGCCTAAGGCGACTTTGGCAACTTGCTGAACGAGCAGTCCGTACCCTATTGTTTGCGGTATAGTAGCCTGCAGGCAAGACTCAAAGATAGTGAGAAGATATAATTCTACGATCTGAAGTGAAGCTATAAGGTAAACCGGCAGGAAATTGGATGAGATGCCTAACATGGAAAGCACAAACGGTATGAACGCCAAGTAGGCGATGGTGCTTATCACCGAGATTATCAAGTTTGCTACAAACCCTGTTTTGGTAGCTCCTTCTTTTCCTCGGGCGACGAACCGCATTACCCAGAAAGGGGCTACGCCCACCAATATCGTAAAGTACGCTAAAACATCGCTGATGTTAAACCATATGTCATATTCCCCTGGGCGCCCAAGTGTGTACCACGCCACCATAAACTGGAAAATTAACCCAGTTAGCACGCTGAGCATTTTAGCTGCAAATATGACGAAACCGGAATACTGGAGTCTGATATCATATTTTGCCAAAGCCGCGGCCTTCACTGTTTTTCATTGCATAATGTCAGGTTGGTATTTAATTTTATGTATTAATAAATAAGTCCACTCCACCCTACGGATTACAAGTGGTCAGACAACGTGTTTAATATTCAATTTTCAAACGTTACGCTGTCTATTGCGTTAACCTGTCAAATATATGTGCCAATTTGCCAGTTAGAAACCTGCGGTTGTAAAGTCTTATGTCGCTCGCATCATCGGTTGCCGCAGACAGCGTTCCTGCTACCCATTGGTCAAAATAATTCTCAATTGCCGTTTTAACTCGCTGCGCGTCCCTTGGAGAAACAACCGTTCCAGCCTTCAACGATTTTATCACGTTCGCTGCCAAACCGTTTTCTGGAACAAGAGCAATTATGGGTTTTCTGGAAGCAAGATACTCAAATAACTTGCCCGTGAGTATTCTTTCTCCTTTTGAGCCTTCAAGGGTTATCAACAAAAGCAACGCCTGCGAGTTCACCATAAACTCCAAACCTTTTCTATGCGGCACATACCCAACAAACCTTACGTTTTCGTCTAACCCGAGTTCCCTGACAAGACGGGACGTTTCTTTACCGCAGTTGCCGACGAACACGGCTTCCGCCTTCTCTTTAAACCCCTTCTTTTCCTCCACCAGCGCCTTTAAGGCGGTCAAGAACGGTTTTGCGGTGAGCAAACCATAGATGGAGCCAACATACGTTATGGTGAATTTACCCGTTTTCTTGCCTATCTTCAGGTTCTTGAAGTCGTCGGGGTCAAAGCCGTTCGTTATCGTTTCAATTTTTGATTCTATGAAGGGATATTTCCTTATCAGATTGCTCTTTATTAAATCGGTCGCCACGGTAACGTAATCAGCCTGGGATAGCACAGTTTTTTCCATCTTTCTTTCAAGGCGTTGGTGAAGTTTGGTTGGGTAGTTAATGAAAGGGTTATCTGTCCAAGGGTCTCGGAAATCAACTACCAACGGTTTTTTGGTTTTTTTCTTTACAAGCAGTCCTATCAGCAGGCTAGTCCATATGGGCGAAGTTGCGAAAATCACATCAATGTTTTCTTTTTTCACAAGCTTTGCGCCAGCGGAGGCACCGAAGGGCAGCCAGCCGATGTTTTGGTCGGGCAGGTAAAACCATTTCAGGTTTATGTTTAGAAGCCGCGGGACTCGAAGTATCCTGTGCTCAAAGGAGAATGTTCTGTGAATCTTCGCCTCCGCAGGGATTTCCTTAACTAACGTCGGGTCTTTCTCGCGGTACATAGGATTCTTAACTGTTAAAACGTAGGGTTGATAGCCGAATTCAGGGAGGTATTTTGTGAACTTCAAAGTTCTGAAAACGCCGCCGCCGCCGAGAGGAGGAAAATGGTAAGCTATCAACAACGCTTTTTTCATAGCTATCAATCAAGGAAATAGTTTACTTGCCGTATGCGTATATGTAGTTTACTAGTTGCGAACGTGTTAGAGAACGCTTATTGAAAATTTCAAGCCGCATAGACTTTTTTTTTACGTTCACTTCATTTTTGCTCGGGTTCTGCTTATCCAACTGTAAATCGGAATTAGAAAATACTTTACTCGCTGCGGAAGCGCATCCTTAAATTCCCTGTACAAACCCAGCTTTACGGCTACACTGCCCTTCCACGTCAGAGGCACATAATACCTTGCCAGTGCAAGCCGGGTGAAGCCGTTGTTTAGCTTAAACCTATCCAGTGACGGATGGTTCCCCATTCTACCGTACATGAGCCAATTTACTTGTTGAGCGGCACAGACCTCTATGGCTTTCGCCACCAAAGCGTTGTTCACTGCTTTGTCCCAGTGCTTCTGCAGCGACAGAATCTGGGACACTATTGCTGTTTTTTCTCCGTAAACGAGTTGAATGAACCCCACCAGATCCCCTTCAAGATACGCGCCTATGAAAGTGCAGTTTCCCGGTGAAAGAACCCTTCTTTTCACGATTTTTAACGGCACGCCATAATGAGGAAAGCTTCGCCCCTGCCGTACAGGCGTTTCATTATAGATTTTCCAGATGCCCTCAGCCAATTCCACGTCTGGCGCAGCAACCTTTGTGGTGACGCCGCTTTTTTCGGCTTTCCGAACCATGTTGCGGGTTTTTTTCCCTATGTTCTTCCACCATTCGTCATAGCTGTGGATTTGGAGGATTGCGATGTTATCGCCTGTTTTTTTCCAGCTTTTCGGAGGTGTGGGTGTTGTGTGAAGCCATTTCCTCTCAATGAAGGTGAAGATGTCCACACCCGTATCCTTGAGTTTTTCAGCAAACTTTTCTGTTGGCCAGACATCTTTTTCGTATTCTCTTGTGTCGCGGGCGATTTTGGTGAAGAATTTCTTGCGCACCGCCAGCTTTTTCAGGTCTTCATCGACTTCCAAAAGTGTCCTTAATGCGCTGTAGTATGGGCCTCTGTGGTTGATTGTTCCCCGTTGGAAAAGCCATTCTGGGTGAATTTCTAAGGTTTTTCCTTGGGCGATGCTTTCTTCGGCTATTTCAACAGCTTTCGCCGTGCCTTTTGCGTAACAACGGGCGTCAAAGCTTAGGGTGGGAAACTGGTGAAAAGACTGAACGGGGAAATCCTGCGGAATCGAAGGCGCCTTGGCGTTCCATCGTTTCCATATTATGCGCCCTAGCAAACGTGAGGTGCCGTGAATGGTGTAATAGCGTATTTTTCTGCCGGTGGCGTTCTCTAATAATTTGAGTTCCGCGTACGGGTGGTTTACGACGTGCAAGGCTACCTCATGCTTCTCCTCGTTTAGCGCGTCCAGCAGTTCTTTGTCAGGGATGGTTTTGAGCGTGAAAAACCAGTAAGCCTTAACTTCTTGTGGTGACTCGTTAATCATTCTTGCCAAGATTTTTGAGTTTTTCAAGTAGTCTTGGCGAACGTGGGTGTTGAACGCTGTGTAGATAAAGCTTCTTAACCTTGAAGGGTATGGATAGTCGACGTCGATTCTAAGTTTTATCAAAGATTTTCTCCGTCTGCAGCCTTTTTTGAAGTAAGAGTCTTTTTTCTACTTATTTAACTCTTCATTCCGAACGTAAGGCGCTTGAATTTCGGCACTAAACCTTCAGATGCCCGACTGCGGGTTTCATCCGCTCTGCATCATTTCTTGTGTAGTTCAGTGTAAATTTCAAACAGTCTTTCAGCCAGCAAAGGCGCGGCATGGGTAGAGTTGACATAGTCCAGTTGAGTTTTGACTCGTTGTTCACGTGCTTTCTCGTCAACCAGCAGCCTCTGAATGGCTTCCGCTGCCTCATTGATGCTTTCAAGTTCTTCTAACGGGCAGGTTTGGAAGAATTTCTTTGCAACCGAGTGGACCACGGGGCGGCCGCAGGCCATGGCTTCTATAGCGACGGTGTCTAACTGTCCTATGCTGAAGCTTCCTAAAACCAGGTCGCTTTCCCTGTACAGCTCGCTCATTTTGTCATGTGGAACTTTAGGTGTGAAATCCACTTTCAAGCCTAACTCTTGTGCAAGCTGTTGAGCTTCCGCAAGGTTCTTTCCAACCCTCAAGCTCTTTATTCGCACGGGTGTTGACAAAGAAGCCAGAGCTCTCAGGAATTTGTCGGTGCCTTTAACTCTGAAATCGTGGGTTGAGGCTATGAACACTTGTTTTTCTGGGCGTTCAGGTGGAAGCGGCGTGGGGAAAAAGATTTTGGGGTCGAAGGGAATGGGGAAGTACTCTGCGGTCTCGTTAAATTCCAGAGCCTTGTCTAAGATGGTGGGTTGGGCAACGAGTATCTTGTTGCAGCTTCGCAGGTTGCTTTTGATGATCCAGCCCCATTTTCTTTTTTTGATTTCGTCGCGCAGGTCGCTGCCGTGGGCGTGTCCAATTAACGGTTTTTTGCCGAGTTTGGACGCGATGTAGCAGTCTTGTAAAAGATAGTGCGCGTGGTACACGTCGCCTTTTGCCCTCAAAATTTTGAAGGCTATGCCGAAGGTTTTGTCCCAGAGGCCTCGGCTGCGCTTGATGTGCTGTTTTTTCAGATCAGCTGGCAGGTACTTGAGTAGAGTTTCGCCTACAAACGCAGCGTCGTTAATCATGACTACTTTCATGTGTACACCGCGGTTTTGATTCAAGTAAATGAGGTCTCATAAGCGTCAATCGCATTCTTCAGGTTTTTCTCCAACCTCTTTCTCTAATTTTTCCACCCTGTCAGCGATTTTCTCCGCTTCTTTTTGAACCGCCTTGTCTTTAATCTCGTCTCTTCGCTTCTGGTTTGACTTTAAGATTAGCTTCAAAAACTCTGAATCATACGACTGCAGCAGCAGTTCCGTGTTGGGTATGAGACAGTGTCCCCCAATGAATCCTGGAAACATTATCGGCCGGTCTAATCTGACGCGGTGCGTGTCTTCCAGAAAATCAACCACATCATCAAAGTCGGCATCGAAAGCGCGTGAGATTCTATGCATCTCTTGGAAGCAGGCAATCATCCACGCGCGATAGGTCGTTTCAAACAGCTTGGCCAGCTCGGTTTCTCTGCAGCTTTTCAGCTTTTTCACTTTCAACCCGAGTTTTTCAAAATGTTTACAAACGGCTTCTGCGGCTTTCGCGTCTGCTCCGCCAACATATTTTGTCCACCGCTTTAGCTCCCACTTCATGTGCTCGGGGCTTTTGTGCACTCCACGCGCAGGTGAATGTGCAACGAGGCATGCGCAGGACTGCTGGACTTTCATGGTGGTTCCAGGAGGCACCGTGCTGTTTACAATAAGCAGTTTTGGTTTGAACCGGTTTGCGTAATCCGCGACCTGAGCTACGAATTTTTCCTGGTTTTTGCATGGAAGGCAGATGTGCATTGTGTCTACTTCCTTTGGAAGTTTGCTCGGGTCTTGGCTTGTTGCGCGCATTTTCGTTTCGTCTAAGTCTAATCCGTAAACCGTGAAGGCGGCGTTTTCCTTCAGCAACTCAAACAAAGTACGTCCAATTTCGCCTAAACCCACCACGAGGACTGTTTCCTTAGCCAATTTTAACTCTTCCTCTAACAGAAAAATTAAGTAAATTTTTAAACTATTTAAACCTTGAATTCCAGAAGTGAAGGGTATGCAGAAGCCAAAAACTGGGAAGGGAGTAATAATCGGCGCCAACGTTCAATTCGGACGGGACGTTGTGGTTTGGAATTACGTTGTGATAGGGGACAACACGAAAATAGGTGACGGCACGTGCATCGGCAGCTTCGTTGATATAGGCAAAAACGTGGTTGTAGGCAAAAACTGTAACATACAGGCGCACGTTACCGTTTCAAACGAGTGTGTCCTCGGCGATAACGTGTTCATCGCGCCTAACAGTTCGCTTCTCAACGACAAATATCCGAAAAGCAGCCTTCTGACAGCGCCAGTGGTGAAGGATAACGTCGTAATCGGCGGCGGAGTCACGGTGCTGCCAGATGTGGTTTTAGGCGAAAACTCGGTTATCGGCGGGGGAAGCGTGGTAACCAAGAACGTTCCGGCTGGAAAGGTTTTGATGGGTGTTCCGGCAAAAGAAGTCATGACTAAGGAAGAGTATGAGGCTAAGCGTGAAGCCTTTATCAGGGAAAAACAGGCGAAAAGGTGAAAATTCAACCGTGAAAATCTGGTATGACGCGTGCACCGGCAAGCACATGCGATACGGCTCAGCAATCGCCAAGCGCCTAAGACAGGCAGGTCACGACGTAGTATTAACCACGCGGGAGCATCCGGACACGCTGGCTTTAGCTAGTATTCTCGGCGAAAAACCAGTGGTGATCGGGAAATATCGTCCCGCCACGCTTTTTTCAAGACTTGAGGAAAGCGCCAAGCGCATAGTCCAATTTTCCAAGTTGTTCAAGGATGATCCCCCGGACATAGCGATTGCGCATCAGTCTGTTGAACTCTGCAGGACCGCGTTCGGCTTGGGAATTCCCATTATCTTGACGGCGGACACGCCGCACGCTAAAGCCGTAAACAAGCTAACCATACCTTTCGCCACCACGCTTGTCGCGTCGGAGGCTCTGCCTAAACGTTTTCTGGAGGGGTACTGCCCTGAAAGAATCGTCCAGTTTAAGGGTGTGGACGAGGTTGCGTGGATTAAAGATTTGAAAACGCCAGCCGCCTCGGACCATAAGAAGCCGTTGATAGTTGTCAGGGAGATAGAAACCAAGGCGGCTTACGCGGTTGGAACGGCGGATCAAACGGTGGACATCGCGGAAAAACTTGGGGTGCTCGGCAACGTCCTTCTTCTTAGACGCTACGGTGGCAAGAGGGAGTTTGTGGATTCCGCAAAGGCAGTGGCAAACGCGGATTTGGTTGTAAGCGCAGGAGGCACCATAGCGAGAGAAGCAGCCCTTCAAGGCGTCCCAAGCATCATAATATCCGAGCTGGGGCGAACCTACGTGAACACGTACCTCGCGCACAAAGGCTTCCCCATATTCATGAGCGACCCAACCAGCATGCTGAACTTGGCTAAAAGGCTCATGGGACAGAAAGTGAACGTGAAAACCAAGCTCGCGCAACTGGAAAACCCCGTGGACACCATCGAAAAAGCCATAACACAAATAAATAGAACTGGTAATTAAACACTTTAACAGTTGGCGACTAATCTGTATTAATATCCGCGAGTGTGGTTGGAGGTAAAAAATTTGGGCGTGCGAAGGTGGCATCATAAAATTGAAAAAGCAAGTTTACCTTAGGATTATTTTTTGCGCAGAAATACTGTGATGGTTATTAATGCTACGATAATAATAATCGCTACAATGATTATTGGCAAGGTCCAGTCCATTCCGCTATCTGGAGATTCTTGTGGGTTTTTCGGTTCTACTTCTATTGTAATTTCGTTGGAGCCGAAATGTACGGCTGAGGTTATGTTTTTGGCGAAGTATGCATCTGATTCGGTAGCTTGTATGGCTATGTCACCATTGTAGCCCACTTCAAAAGTGAGGTCTGCTTCCCCTTTGGTATTTGTCCATTGCTGTTCTTGTTCGCCTTGTCCGTTCGCAGGGTATAGTACTGTCAGCTGTACACCTACCGCTGGTTTATCTGTGCCCTTTTCAAGAGTTTATATTTTTAGGTTTGTTTGTTCCTGACCTAGAGTGGCCAGCAATGTCGCATAGACGGTTTCTTGGGCTACTTCTGTTCCGCCATAGGTTTCGTGCATTGTTATTGTTATAGGTATGTTGTCAATTTGTTCTTCTATGCCTAAGTTGCTTACTGAGAAGTACGCTGTTTTTGTTTCCCCTGATGATACGCTTACGGTTTGGTCAAGAGGGTATAAACCGACCTTGCCAACATCGCATCTGATAATCAAGTTGGCGCTGGCTACGACCGTACCACTATTCGTTACGTTGACTAACAGTTTTTTACCTGTTAACATTATTTGAATATGATCTGTGCCAGTCTGTTCCCAATAAGATACGATGGTGCCTTGGATTATTGAAGGGCTTTCTACCCAAGCGTTTGCTTCAAGTACGAGAATGCTTGAAGCAGAAAGAAGCATTGTTATTAAAATCAGTAGTTTCATTTTCATTTTAGCTCACCTTCTCCGGCACTGCTAGGGTAATGCGTAATTTATGCGCAAGTTGTATAAAAAACTTTAACGGGAACTCTTTTCGTGTCAAAAACGCGATTATGATATAAGGTTAAAAATTTGAACATGTCTTTTTCTCTGGTTGAGAGGGACTTTGAATTATTTAGACGATTGATGACAGTTTAAAAACGAAAATTAAAGAGTAACAGGGCAGACTTTATAGAAGAACAAAAAGGATACCTGTGGACATTTTCATTCGTTACTACTGGAGCCAGATTCCCTTAAGCATTTCTCGGAATTTTCAAGGCACTTTAGAAAATAGGAAGCAGCTTACTCGCATAGCTCATTCTCTTTTCACTTCACAAACACTTCAAGTTTGCAGATATTCAAGGCTCAGGACTATAGAATATGGGATTCTTTGCTCCACATTTGCCGCAATAGCGTTCTATCATTACCATCCAGTTCCCGCATTTTGGGCATTTCGCTTGAACCTGTAAGCCGCATTTTGGGCAAAAGAACTTAATATCCTTCAATGGAGTACAGTAAAGCAATTTGCCTAAGTCAAAACCGCATCTTGGACACGCTTGTTTCGGGTCTCCCATCTTAACCAATTCAATAGAGTTGTCAACAAGTTAAAAAATTTAAGCCAGCAAAAAATGGTTTCCAAATATTAAATACTTAAAAAGCATATATGACGGAATCAACGGGGAAACAGAATTTGATTGAGAACCAAGAATTCACCACTTGTTTTGATTGCCCTGAGTTTAATAAGAGCAGAGGCTATTGCAGAAGAGCTAGCAAATCAAAGCCATGTATCAAACTAGAGCAGTGAAAGAACTTATCTTCAGACTTAGAAACATTTCTTTACCATGGAGGATTTCCAGTCTGAATAAGACGTCTATTGTATTCGTTGCAGATGTTGTAAGCGTCAAATATGTTCCAAATCCAGAAAGCTAAAGGCAGGAATAAGGGGAGAATAAGCCAGAAGAAAAACAGGGCAATTATCGCCGTCAGAGGGACAACAACGAAAAGAAACAATAAACCTCTGCCTATTTGTCCCGCGTACATCTGACCCAAACCTGGAATTATGAGTGAGAGAACAGCGGCTAAACCTGAATTCTTTGTTCCAACCGTCACTCTTGAAACAGGCACTTCCCTTTGTGTTGGCATGACCTTTAATGGATTACCACAATATGGACATACGTTCATCTCTTCAGTTACTTCTTTTCCGCATTTAGGACAATAAGGCAAGGCTATCTCCCTCAGACAGTCTTAATCAGCGTTATTACTATAAAAAATTTCCAGTTATCATTTTTCACTTCACAACATTCCGAGAAAGGTGGGCAATGTTAGAAATTTATTTAAAATTTGTGATACCAAATTGATGCTCGGAAACCCCAAGACTAAACCAAAAAAGTATAGACCAAAAACTTAAAGAATTAAACTCTGTTTACACAAAGCAAGATTCCAGCATGGGCCGGTCGTCTAGCTTGGTTAGGACATTGGCTTTACGAGCCAAAGGTCGCCGGTTCAAGTCCGGCCCGGCCCATCTTTGTCAAAACAAATTGTTGCATCTGACACACCAGTCTAATTTTCGGTTTAATCTATATATAGAGGGGGTATAAGTCAAAAATCGCAACAGCACCGGGACTGAAAACTAACCGTGAAAGCTTATCACTTCTAGGCGTTTAGAAATTGCTGCAGCCTTTTTGGGTTGAAAACGGCGAATTTAGCGTTCCTTAGGCTTCTGCCGATTTTCGGTATCACCCCTGCGGCATCTGTTCCCAGCTTACAAGTTAACGCGTGTTCAA
>Ga0307420_1000202_pt1 | contig 28373 bp, 22 predicted proteins | sample SalMarWE160240MG_2_FD_202167 | JGI IMG/M metagenome (GOLD analysis project Ga0307420, IMG submission 202167) | Salt marsh sediment microbial communities from the Plum Island Ecosystem LTER, Massachusetts, United States - WE1602-40 | ecosystem: Environmental > Aquatic > Marine > Intertidal zone >... | reverse complement strand
CATACTCCTCAATAGCTCGTCGGTCCTTCCAAAATGCCCGTGGTGGCTGTAATAAGCTGTTTTCTGTCGAACGGCTTCCGCAGGACATCAAAATCCATTCCATCTTCCTCGGCCTTCTTGAGCTGGGCAAAAAACTCGTCGTGAAAGGCTGTTATGATGTACACAGGCACATCCCTGTCTATCTTTCGCAGCTCCCGCAGCGTCTCGACGCCATCCACCCCCGGCATCTTCAGGTCGAGAAAGATGAGATCATACTGACCACCCTGCTTGAGGGCCTTAATCCCTTCCATGCCGGAGGAGACGGTATATACGCTATATCCTGTCTCCTCAAGGGAGAGGAGAAATAACTTCCGTACGGCCTCATCGTCGTCGATCACTAAAATGTGCTTCATCTCTCTTTGCCCCCTTTCTTCTTTGGGTCGGAATAACCATGTGAAACACCGTGCCCTTGCCCGGCTCACTCTCGCAGGTGATCTCCCCGCCGTGTGCATGGATGACGCCTTGGCAGAGGGAAAGGCCCAGGCCTGTTCCCCTGCCCACGGGTTTGGTGGTAAAAAACGGATCGTAAATATTGCCGAGAGCTTCCGGTGAGATGCCAATACCGCTATCGGCGATGGAAAGCAGAACCCCGTCACCATCAGGACGGACATCGATGCGTACTTCCTTTTTCTTGCTCTCCTCCAGGGCATCCAGGGCATTGGCAAGGAGGTTTAAGATGACGTCTTGCATGGCGTTCACGTGCATCCGGAGCTTCGGGGTCTCCTCATCAACATGAGATGTTATTGACACACCCTCCTTCTCGATACGGTAGGAGAGCAATGTGAGTACCCTCGCAAGTATTTCGGCGGGATTCTTTAACTCATATTTTTCCTTCTTCCCGTCCCCGCTATGCGAAAAGGTTAAAAGATTTTTAACAACATCAATACAGCGCCTTGCTTCATGCTCGATGTCCTGCAGCACCGTATAGCTCCGATTGTCCTCAGCAATATGTTTGAGGCAATATTGAGCAAAGTGAAGCATTGCCATCAATGGATTGTTCAGTTCGTGGGCAACGCCGGCAACCAACGTGCCGATGGCGCTCATCTTCGCTTGCTGCGCCATGATCGCGGATTGATTTTCAAGATGTGCGTAGGCCTTTTTCAGTTTCTCCGCATCCCTTATGCGCTCGGTGATGTCTATGCCTTGGGCTATGATGGCTACAGGAAGCGATCCGTCCTTTGAGCGGATGTTCGCCGAGTTCCAGAGTATTACTCGAATATCTCCATCTTTGCGACGAATTGGGATTTCCACCGACTTCCAGTATTCACCGCTCGCGGTGCGCGCGATCCTGCTCAGCAATTCGTCTCGGCTTGCTGCAGGGAAGAGTATGTGTACTTCCTGGCCGATGACCTCATCGGCTGTATAACCCGAAAGAAGCTCAAAGGCATGGTTAAAGCGAGTGATCATGAACTTCGGGTCCCAGACGATGATAGGAGAGCTCGCATGACTCATCAGGCTATCCAAATAATCCGCTGTCTCCCGCAGCGCCTCCCCTGCCCGCTTGCGCTCGACTATCTCTGCTTTCAATTCTATATTGGTCCGAAGGACTTCAGCCGTGCGCTGTTCCACCAACTCCTCCAGGTGTCCTCGGTATCTCTCCAGCTCCTCCTCCATCCGCTTGCGCTCGATGGCATAGCGGATGGTACGCGCCAACACATAGCTACCCAGGTAGCTCTTGACCAGATAGTCCTGAGCACCTTTCTGAACTGCCTCGATGGCAAGCGCCTCGTCATCGAGTCCACTTATAATTACTATGGGTATTTCCGGTGCTTGGGCCTGGACCCGCTCGAATGTGTCCAACTCCGTGGAATCCGGCAGCGTGAGATCCAACAAGACGCAATCAATCCCCCCCTCGGCCAGACGCCCCAACCCCGCTGAGAGTCGGTCGACGCACTCCAGCTCGAAGCGAGCCCCCTCCGCTTCAACCAACATCTCCCGGACCAGCCGGGCGTCGCCGGGGTTATCCTCGATGAACAAGACGTTGGTAGGCTTATTTGCCATGTGTCACTCTCTTCTATTTCATATGGGGACCTGTATCAAACTATGGGAAGACCTCCATGCCTTCCTCATCAATCCACCCCAGCACCAGGCGACTTGATTTACACCTGTTTTTTCTCTTGCCTGGTCCAATAACTGACCAAAAGCACCGAAGTCCCCTCACCCCTGTGCCCAGGGGCGCTGGAGAGAGACAACTCCTAAACTACCCCGCACTTGAACCCGAGACGCTTCAAGATCGACCGTGCGTCTATCGTGGTGAAGTCGAGCCGGTTGAATTCATTATTTTTGTAAGCCTTGTCCTGCAACACCTGTTCGATCAACTGCTTGGGCGGGAACCGCTTTCCATCCACCTCCACATAGTGCTTACGAATTGGTTCGGGGCCGCACCCCCGTGCTGCGCCCTCCACATCTTCGGAATTCAACTCCAACTCCTCGCCCCTCAGTATGAACCTCATTCCGCCTCCTGTTTATACTTTTATATTACTATCCTAACATAAAAGCATTTTGCGTGCCAACAGAAGAATTATGTAGTTTTTTCACAACATACTGATTTTAAAAGCAAATCAATCGGGGAAATTTGGGAGGGGAAATTGAGGGGAAATAAGGCGGGCAAATATTATCCTTGAAACTGACAAAAAGCGTCACTTGTAGCGATATTGGGGACATCCTCTCATGCCTCCTGCCAAAAGAAAAGGGGAAGATAAAAAAACCAATGAACGCGTATCACAGAGCCTGAGAGTTAGTAAAGGAGAGGGAAGTAGCTTCTACATCTCTTGCCCGAGCGCAAACCCCTTGTCGATAAAGAGTCTCGAGCAGACATCAACTACATCAGGGTCATAGTAGATGCCCTTGTTCTTTTTAATTTCCTCTAACGCAACCTCAATGCCGAGGGCCGGTCGATAGGGTCGGTGAGAGGCCATGGCCTCCACCACATCGGCCACCGCCAAGATCTTCGCTTCCAGCATGATCCCGCCATTTTTGAGCCCCTGGGGATATCCCGAACCATCCAGCCGCTCGTGGTGCTGGAGCACGATCTGGGCAACGGGCCAGGGGAATTCTATCTCTTTCAGGAGATTGTAGCCTGCCTGGGGATGGGTCTTGATGATATTGAATTCGGTCTCGCTTATTCGACCGGGCTTATTGAGGATCTCCACGGGCACGTTGAACTTGCCGATATCATGGACCAGACCGGCCAAGCGGAGCCCATCAAACTGATCTTCCGTTACCTTCATTTCATCTGCAATGGCACAGGCGAGAATGGTCACCCGCCGTTGATGGCCGGCGGTATAGGGATCCCTCATTTCAACGGTTGAAGCCAACGTGTTGACCGTTACAATGAAGGTTTCCCGCAACTTATCGTAACTTCTTTGCAATTCTTGCTCCGCCTGTTTGTGTTGGGTGATGTCATGGGATACCCCAAAGACAGCACTTAGAGTACCGCGTTCATCACGCAAGGGAATAACGCTTGTCTCGCAAATGCCTTCAGTTCCATCCTTGTGGGTGAAGTTCATCTCACCGGTCCAGCGGCCTTCGCGCAATGTTCCTGTAATAAACCGCGTCGGCAGTATGCCGAGAGTCTTTTGAAAGACCTCATCTTTGTAATAACCGAACATCCTCTCCGCTGCCGGATTCCAACGTATAATGTTGCCTTCCAAGTCTGTCACGATGATACCATCGTGTATATTCTCAAAGATGAGGGCCTGCCCACGTAAATCCTCCTCCGCTCGTTTGCGCTCGATGGCATGGCGGATGGTGCGCACCAACGCATAGCTATCCAGGTGCCCTTTCACCACATAGTCCTGCGCTCCCTCGTGAACGGTCTTCGTGGCCATTGCTTCATCGGCGAGACCGCTCAACACCACGATCGGCACCCGTGGTGCCTGTGCGTACGTCCTGGCAAAGGTGTCAAACCCCTGACTGTCGGGCAGGCCGAGATCGAGTAGTACCAACCCGATATCATTGGCGACCAAGCGCGCCAGCCCGGTCGAGAGCCGATCGACGCACTCCAACGCAAAGCGGGTACCTCCCCCTTCGGCCAACAGCTCCTGTATCAGTCGGGCATCGCCGGGGTTATCCTCTATTAACAAGACGTTGATAGGCGTATCGCTCATCTCACGTCATCCGGTGACAGCTTTCCGCTGGAGTACAAATCTCGTCATTTCTCCGATCATATTTCTGTACTGCTATATTTTAGCATTTTACGTGCCAACGGAAGAGAACTGTGTGTTTTCGCAAGGTATTGATTTTAAAAGACTATCAGTCTGAGGAATTGAGGAGGCAAAAATTGTGATGAAACAAAGAGGCCTAATATTATGCTTGAAAGTGACAAAAAACGTCACGTACCATCTCATACAAGGTTCATGGAAACCAAAAAACATCATGATTACAAAACCTTGTGAAACATCTCAGTATGGTACAAAAATTGCTCACCCTAGACTAGACTATCCGTCAATCCAAAAGAAGGCGCCACAAAGAAAGAGGCGGACGTTATAGCCAATGTCAGCCCGTTATATCCACCAACCATGCTCTCAAATCAAGCAACACTCATCTACCAATATGGTACGGTATGTTACAGCAGCATGAGAGAGTAGCGTATCCTGCGGGTGGGATATGTGCCCACGCTAAAAACTCACACGGCAACCCTCTCTAACACGAGGGAAAGCGAAAGGAGCAGCTAACCATGGAACCTACGTGCCAGGCAATAAATAAGTTACTGGAGCGAATGGTCCAGATCAACGCATCGGACTTACACCTGGGGGTAGGGAGTCCTCCCACGTTCCGCACCAATGGGACCTTGACGAGTCTGGAAACTCCCCCGTTAAACCCTGAGATGGTACATGAAATGGTATATGCTGTCTTGACCCCAGAACAAAAAGAGAAGTTCGAGAAAGAAAAAGAATTGGACTTCTCCTATAGTCTGCCCGGCGTCTCTCGATTTCGGGGGAATATTCTCCTCCAAAGAGGGACACTGGGTGCCGTGTTCAGGGCCGTTCCTGCCAGGCCCTTGACCTTAGATGAGCTGGAGATGCCGGCGGTGTTGAAGAAGCTCTGCGATAAGCCGCGGGGATTGATCCTCGTCACCGGACCCACGGGAAGCGGAAAATCCACGACCCTGGCCGCCATGATCGACTATATCAACGAAAATAAGGCTGAACATATTGTTACCATCGAAGATCCCATAGAATTCTTACACCGAAACAAAAAGAGCCTTATTCGGCAACGAGAGCTCGGGGCGGATACCAATTCATTCGCCGCTGCCTTGAAACATGTCCTCCGTCAGGATCCGGATGTCATCATGGTAGGAGAGATGAGAGATTTGGAAACCATCGCCTTGGCCGTTACCGCTGCGGAAACAGGACACCTGGTATTCGCTACCGTACATACCATCGGAGCGCCGGCCACGATAGACAGGGTAGTTGACGTATTCCCTCCTTATCAACAACAGCAGATCAGGATGCAGTTGTCGATCATCCTGGAAGGGGTCATATCTCAGGTCCTCATTCCTCGGGTTGATGGAACGGGAAGAGCATGCGCCCTTGAAATAATGGCAGGGACATTAGGAGTGCGAAACATCATCCGTGAGGGCAAGACTCATCAGTTAATGAATATAATACAATCGGGCGCACAGCATGGCATGCAGACCCTCGATGCATCTCTGAAGCATCTCTACCAACAGGGAATTATCAGTTACCAGGATGCCATATCGAAAGCCTCAAATCCGGATGAATTCATACGGATGACAGATCAAGAATCTGGGAACGCAGAGCGAAATCGGCATGTGGCACTGAAAGTTTAACACGTGCGGATACGGAGCACGTAATACCGCAACAAGATATATCGGCCCCCTCTATACAAGGGGCCTTGTTATTGTCTGGAGATGATACAAGGAAATAAGTTCCACACCGAACATCATCTCATCATCTGCCTGGTCACCTCTAAACTTGCCGCCACCCGTTTGTGGTAGAGTGGATACTTGGCTGCGGTGTAGATCTTGAGGGCCTCCTCATAAGCACTGACGGCCATGGCCAGGTTCTCCCTTCTATCCCTGACCTCGGCAAGGCTGCGATAGGCCGCCCCGAGGTTGTTCTGGATCATCGCATAATCCACCGGATGCTCCTCCAGGGTATACACCCGCAGGGCCTCCTCATAGGCGCTGACGGACTTGACCAGGTTCCCCCCTTTGTCCTTCACCTCGGCAAGGGTCCAGTAGGCCGCCCCGAGGTTGTTCTGGATCATCGCATAATCCACCGGATACTCCTCCAGGGTATACACCCGCAGGGCCTCCTCATAGGCACTGATGGACCTGGCCAAATTCTTATCTTTGTCCCGGACCTCGGCGAGGGTCCAGTAGGCCGCCCCGAGGTTGTTCTGGGTAGCGGCATAGTCCAGGGGGTATTGTTTGAGTGTCCTGACCACCAGGGCCTCTTCATAGGCGGTGATGGCCCTGGCCAGGTTCTCCTCTTTCGCGCGCACCTCTGAAAGTCCCCAGTAGGCGGCCCCAAGGTTGTTCTGGGTAGCGGCATAATCCACGGGATATCGTGCACGGGTTCGGACCGTGAGGGCCTCTTCATAGGCAGTGACGGCCCTTACTAAATTATCCTCTTTGTCCTTGATCTTTGAAAGATCTCGGTAGGCGGTTCCGAGATTGTTCAGGGTGGTAGCGTAACCAATGGGGTAGTGCTCCTGGGTGTAGACCCGCAAGGCCTTGTTATAGGAGCTGATGGCCTGGGCCAGATTGGCCTCTTTATCCTGCACCCCGGCAAGGGCGCTGTAGGCAGCGCCGAGATGGTTTTGCGTAATCTCATAGTCTACTGGATACTGCTCGGGGGTGTATATGCGCAAGGTCTCTTCATAGGCGCGAACGGCCTTGGCCACATTCTCCTCCTTGGCGGTGACCTCGGCAAGGGCGCTGTAGACAGCCCCAAGATGGTCCTGGGTCGCAGCATAGCCGACAGGGTGTTCCACCGGCGTGTAAACCCGCAGGGCCTCCTCATAGGCCGTAAGGGCCTTGGTCAAGTTCCCCTCTGTATCTCTGATTGCGGCAAGGTCCCGGTAGGCGGTTCCGAGATCATCTTGGGTGGCGGCATACGCACGGGGGTCAGCTTCGAGGGTCCTGATCTTGAGGGCCTGCTCAAAGGCGCTGATGGCCTTTGACAGATACACTTCCCTGTCCTTAATCTGGGAGAGATTCCAGTAGGCGGTTCCCAGATTGTGCTGGGTGGCTGCATACGCACGGGGATACTCCTCTTCTGTCCTGATTTCTAATGCCTCTTCAAAGGCACTGACCGCCTTCACGAGGTTGGTCTCCTTATCCTTGATGAGGGCCAGCTGGTAGTAACAGACCCCTTCGTTGTTCTTGAGACGGCCATAGAGCAGAGGCTCCTTCTGTTCCGATACCTCGGTGAGGACCTCCTTGTATAGCGCCAGTGCATCTTCGGCCATATTTTTCTTTAGATAGGTATCGGCGATATCTATGGCGATGTCCTGTCTGTCTGTATACAACTGTCGCTGTCTCTCTCCATATAGTACTGAGAAGATAATCCCCGTTAACAGGGCCCCCACAACCACGCCCATGATCCCCATAACCCATGGATTATCTCTCTTCCATTTCAGAGGGAGTAACGTTTCTCGGAATGGATTTCGCATGTTATTCCTCCCGCGGTCTCACACGATCCCTTCGTATGCACGGTATTTTATCACAGGGGACCCTCATGGACAACTCAATGACCCTTTGTGCAGGGGCTGATGGAATACCCTTCAGCTGGCGCGGAGGGATTCGACGATATTCATCCGTGATGCCCTGATTGCCGGCAACACGCCTCCGGCAAAGCCCATGGTCAAGGCAAAGACGAGGCTCTTCCATACCGTGCTTACGGTAAGGGTAAAGCTAAAGGCGAGTTCGGAAAAGGTCTGAAAATTTATCGTAGAAATGGTGAGCAGCTGTAAAAAAGAGGCCAAAAAGAGACCGACGCAGCCGCCGATCAGCCCCAGCAGCAAGGCCTCGACGATAAACGCCCCCAAGATGCTGATCCTCTCAAAGCCGATGGCGCGCATGGTTCCGATCTCAGCGGTACGGGTGGCCACCGCCGAATACATGGTAATCATGGCGCCGATGACGGCACCGAGAGAAAATATGATGGTCAATGTCGTCCCCAGGATACGAAGGAATCGAGCCATGTCTTCCGATTGCTCCGCATAGAAACGGCTCTCACGATTTGCTTCCAACGACAAGCGCGGATCTGTTCCGATCCACTCCTTCACTCGTTCAAAGTCGGCTGGATCGCGCAGCTTGAAGATGACGGATGAGTAGACAGTCCTGCGAAAGGCCTGCATGAGTTGATCCGCATCTCCCCAGATCTCCGAGCTGAACCCCGTGCTGCCGGCGTCAAAGGTCCCTACGACCATCCAGTCCCGCATGCCGAAACGGATGATTTCGCCGATGCCGCCCCCTCTAAACCGCTCTGCGATACTTCTGCCGGCGATGATCTCCGACAATCCAGGCCTGGGCATGCGCCCTGCTATCAACCTCACCTGTGGTCGCAAGGCGAGTGAGCTTGCGCCGATTCCCCTGATCACCACATTGGATGGGATATTGGTCCCCCGTTTGGGGAGGGTGATGAGGACAACCATCTCTTTTGCAAGGAAGGGTTTACCATCATCCCCTATTACCGCTTCGGGCAGGGTTTCAATGATAGATGCCTGGTATCGGGTCACCCAGCTCATGACCTCGGAATTTGACCCTTTGCGTACGACGACGACGTTGTCATACGAACCCGTTTCAACGAGCGTCTTTTCCAGCCCTTCGGCCAGCATGATAATGGCGGCAAAGACGAATACGACGAGGGCCATGCCCGAGATCGTCAGCGCGGTGGTCAAACGACGCGTCCAGAGGTTGCGGAAACTGTATGAGAGGGGAATGCGCACTTAACCGATCCTCCTCAGCCCGTCGGCGATGCGGATCTTTACCGCGCGCCAGGTGGGTACGATGGCCGCGAGAAGTCCGACCAGGAGTGCGGTCCCTATGTCGATGTAGATGGTCGCCATGTCCACCTGAAAGGCGCGAAAGTAGGTGCCGATAATCTTGCCCAAGACCTGTGCCGCGGGAGGGGTTAGGGCTATGCCGAAAAGACAGCCGATCATGGTAATGAGCAGGGATTCCCCGATGATCATACCGGCGATACGCCAGCCCCTATAACCCAGCGTTTTGAAGACGGCGTATTCTCCGATCCGTTCCCGAGCCGTCATAGCCATGGTGTTCGCCGTCACGGCGATAATGATGATGATCACCACGAAGGAGACCAACTGGATGGCTACAATGATGGCACCTGCCATAGAGACAAAGGAGAGAAAAAAGGCCCTCTCGGTTTCGGTGAGGGTCTCGGCAAGCGAGTTTTCAAAGGTCCTGTCTATGGCCTGAGCCACTTCAGCCGCACGGTTCGGATCTTGCACTTCGACTACGTACCAGCCCACCTGGTCGGCCCGGCGGGGGGCTGTCTTTTTCAACGATTCATTCAAGTAGTCCCAGTGGAAAAAGAAGAGCCTCTCGTCCGTGCTCGTATCTCTGCCGTCGTATATGCCGCGCAGGACAAACCCCCAGGTACCCGGGAAGAGGGTTCCCTTCAAGGTAATAATGTCTCCGATTCTCCACCGGTATCGCTCTATCAATTTCCGCCCCACGCAACAGGCCCTTCGGTCGGCGAGGAAGGCCGCTTTTTGATCTGGAGGAAATATGAACTCCGGGTAGAGTGCCAGGTAGTTTTTTGCATCGATGGCGTAATTGGCAAAGAAGTTCTTCTCGTCGATGTAGATACCCGCAAACCATCTCCCCCCCGCGACCAGTTTCACACCGTCGATCTGGCGAATCTTATCTTTATAGGACAGGGGGAGGGGAAAGATGAGGGATATGGCATTTCGGGTGACCAGGCGGCTTGCCGAGGAGGCCTCGGCCCCTGCATACCAGGCGCTGATGAAGGTCCGGAGCAGCCCAAAGGCCAGGATCGCTATGGTGATGCTGAGTATGGTCAGAGCGGTACGGAGCTTATGGCGGAAGGCGTTTCTAAGGAGCAGCTTGAGGATGTACATTATTCAAGAATCCCTTTTCCAGGTGTCGAATCACCTTTGCCCTTTCAGCGGAGCGTGGATCGTGGGTGACCATGACGATGGTTTTGCGAGAATCGCTGTTGAGCCGCTCCATCAAATCGAGGACCTCCTTGGCCGAATCCTTATCCAGATCCCCGGTCGGTTCATCGGCGACCAATATGACGGGGTCGGTCACGATGGCCCTGGCAATGGCGACCCGCTGTTGTTCTCCTCCTGAGAGCTGGGCAGGATAGTGGTCCATGCGACTCGCAAGATTGACGACCTGGAGCGCTATCTCCACGTGTTCTTTTCGTTCTCCCCGGGAGAGGCCGGTCAAAAGAAGGGGGAGTTCGACATTTTCGAAGGCGGTGAGCACCGGGATCAGATTGTAAAACTGGAAGATGAATCCCACGTTGACCGCCCGCCACGCAGCCAGTTCGCTTTCGGAGAGGACGGTGATGTCAATGCCGCCCACCCGAATGGTGCCGCTATCCACCTGATCGAGGGCGGCTATCAGGTTGAGCAGGGTGCTCTTCCCTGAACCGGATGGCCCCATCAATGCCAGGAACTCCCCTTCATCGATAGCGAGCGAGATGTCCTCCAGGACGGGGATCGTGTGCGCACCCCTGCGGTAGGACTTATGCACGTGCTCTATCTCGACGATTAGTGCTTTACGTTTCATTATACTGAGAAAATAATTTTCCTTATTATCCCCTCCCCTGGTGGGAGGGGATAAAGGGGAGGGGGACTACATTTCCCTATTCACCCCCTCCCTCGCCCTCCCCCTTGATGGGGGAGGGGGGTACATTAAACTTTTCCCGCCAAAGCGGGACTCCCGAAGGTGGCTCTTTAGCCAGTATGTGACTCCACATCATGATAGGTCACTCTTCTTCAATCTTTATTTTTGAGCCATGCCTCAATCGATCGGGAGGATTCAGCACGACCCTATCTCCGGCCTGCACCCCCTCGAGAATTTCGACCATGTCCCCCATTGCAACTCCTAAACGAACCGGCGTTTCCGTTGCCCTCTTCCCTTCAATCAGAAATACGCTCTCGTTACCTTTGCGATTGACAAGGGCAGATTTACTGATGGCAGTCCGCGGTCGTTGTTCCTCCTCGGTCGCCGGGCGGGAGAGAAAGGCCACCCTTGCGCTCATCTCGGGCAGTATGCGACTGTCTTTGTCAAGAAAGCGAACCTTAACCGTGACCGTGGCTTTGCTTCGATCAGCGGTGGGGATGATCATGTGGATGACGCCGCGAAACCGTTGTTCCGGCAGGGCGTCGAGTTGGATCTCGCAGGGTTGATCAATGGCGATTTTTTGGATATTCGATTCCGATACATCCACCTCGACCTGGAGCGAATCCATGTCGGCGATGGTGACGACCGCCGATTTCGCATTGGCGGCCGCCCCAATGGGGGTGACAATATCCCCTATATCCGCATTCTTGGTCAGCACCACCGCTGCAAAGGGGGCCCTGATGTTGGTATATTCAAACGCGATATCCGCACTCTCCAGTGCGGCGAGGTTGGCCTTCACCGTGGCCTCTGCCGCCTTAACGCCCGCCACGGCCTTTTCGTACCGGGCGCGGACGGCGTCGTAGGTTGCCTGGGCGATGACACCTTTTGCCAGGAGTTCCTTATGTCGATTGAAGGCAAGGGCTGCTTCCTTTAGTTCCGCCCGTGCCAGGTTGAGGTTAAAACGGGCCGCCGTAACAAGGGCAGCTGCCTGGTTTTTGGCAGCTACCGCGTCTTGACTTTCGAGGCGCGCCACCACCTGATCTTTTTCCACCCGGCTTCCTTCCTCAACCCCCAACCACACGAGGCGGCCGGTTACCTTGGAGGCGAGGGCCGCCTTGCGCTGAGGGACGACATAGCCGCTGGCATTCAGGATGGTAAAGGTCTGAGAGGGATAGATCTGGGTGACGGTAGCTACCCGGACTGGTACGGGGGCCTTCAAGATGCCGAAGACAAGGAATAACACCAGCAGTAGTCCCCCCAGTATCAGGAGGGGATACCGAATATTTTTGTTTCCTCTCGGTCGAAAAGCCGCTTTGTCCTTGTCTATCTTCAGCTTTGCGAGGTCCGCCTTTGCCATACGCTGTATGTCCTCTCTCTATTTAAATTAAGGATAAAATCCTAACACATGCACGTCGGAAGGACAACGACAAGATGAAGGTGAAAAGATGACAATAGAAAACCGATTGACTCTGAGCCTATAGTATGATAAATAATGAGAGAATGAAAAATTGGGAAGTGAAAGGTTTGTAAGGTCAAAGGGGACCCCCGGAAGGGGGTTTTTTTGAACCAATGGTAAGGGAGACGAGGGGATGTCAACCCAAGAGGTAAGGGCATCTGCTCGTTAATGAATAACCAACAGCCGGCAAATTCAAAACCACAAAGGGCCACACCTGGAGGTCATCCTGTTCTAAGACCTACGCTATCCGCAAAAGCAGAGCTACCTTGTTGGAGAGAGATCTCATGAACACCGGTCAAAGACCTCGTCAGGACAAGAGACAAATAGTCGTCGGAGAAGATCTCTACAACCGCTTGATAGACATATGGAACAAATTTTGCCATAAAAAGGGGGAAAAGAGCGCGCTGGGCCTGATGGAAGAGAGGCTCAAACCGCAGATTCCCCAGTTTATCAGGTCCCTCAAGGCGGACAAGGGGATCATAAAGAAGGTGCTATTCGGGAAAGTACCTGAGATGTACCTTCCTTCCCACGGCGTAAACGTAGCGGCTCTCGGAGTAAAGGTGGCTCTGGGGATGGGTTACAGTGATGATGAGTTAAAGCGTCTAGCCCTGGCAGCCCTTATGCACGATGTGGGGATGCAGGATATGCCAGCACAGATATGGACTAAGAAGGAACCCCTCTCCCCCTCTGAAATGGATGCGATAAGGAAACATCCTCTCTTTGGGTACGAGCTTCTCAAGCCGATAGATGAGATCGCCAATGTGGTGCTGCAAGAGCATGAAAAGATGGACGGCACCGGCTACCCCCAAGGGCTTTTAGGGAGGAACATCCATGAATTCGCTTATATCATAGGCATTGCTGACATATACAATAGCCTTATGCACATCCGCCCCTACAGAAAGAAACGGTACTCCTCCTTGGAGGCGATAAAGGAGATTATAAAGAAGGAGAAACAAAAATTCCCTACCAGCGTGCTCAAATCGTTGATCGCCCATTTCCTCTTCCCGGTGGGGACCCATGTGGAGTTGAACGGTGGGGAGAAGGCAGAGGTGGTTGAAGAAAACAGGACAAGCCCGATGCGCCCGGTGGTGAAGATCACGCACGATAAAAACGATCGAGAATACGATAAACACAAGATTGTGAATCTGGATAGAGATCAAACATTCTTCATCATTAGATGTCTTTAATCATTGTGAAGTAAATTCCTGTCGGGGGGATGGGTGGACCGAGAAGAAGGGGAAACAGAGATTGACTCTACCCTTTCAGTATGATAGTAATATATTGAAGAATGAAAAAAGGGAAGGGAAAGTCAGTATATGGTCGCAGAGGACCCCCGGAAGGGGGTTTTTTTTGAATCAACCCGGATGGCAATATGTCAGCTAAAGAGATAAAGGCCATCATTGCCCTGGAGGATGGGAGGATCTTTGAGGGAAAGGCCTTCGGGGCCAGGGGGGAGCGGTATGGGGAGATCGTCTTCAATACGAGCATGACCGGTTATCAGGAGATATTGACCGATCCGTCGTATAAAGGGCAGATCGTCACCATGACCTATCCCCTTATCGGCAACTACGGGGTCAACCCCGAGGATGTGGAGTCCACGCGCCCCCACGTGGAGGGGTTTGTGGTGCGGGAGTACATCAAGAACTTCAGTAACTGGCGGGCACACGGGAGTTTAGAGGACTTCCTGAAGCAGTACAATATTATAGGAGTGGAGGGGGTCGATACCAGGGCCATCACCCGCCACATCCGCTCTGCCGGGGCCATGCGGGCGGTTATCTCCACCGAAGACCTGGACCCTCAAGAACTGGTGCGCAAGGCCCAGGCAGCACCCGGCCTGGTGGGGAGGGACCTGGTCAAAGAGGTCACCTGCCAGGAGCCGTACCGCTGGCCTTCGATGGAACAATCACCCGACTTCTCCCCCTTCAAGGTCGTTGCCATGGACTTCGGTGCCAAGCGCAATATCCTGCGTATCTTGGCAGGGCTCGGGTGTGAGGTGACCGTGGTGCCGGCAGCCACGGGCGCCGAAGAGATCCTCCGACTGAATCCCGACGGCGTCTTCCTCTCCAACGGGCCGGGTGATCCTGCCGGAGTACCCTCTGTCGTCGCGGAGGTACAGAAGCTGCTGGGCAAACGCCCCATATTCGGGATCTGCCTTGGGCACCAGATCCTGGGGCTCGCCTTTGGGGGAAAGACCTTTAAGTTGAAGTTCGGCCACCGGGGGGGGAACCAGCCGGTCAAAGACCTCCGGACGGGGCGAATCGCCATCACGGCCCAGAACCACGGTTTCTGTGTGGACCTCGAATCCATGAATGAGAAAGAGGTGGAACTGACCCACATCAACCCCAACGACGGGACCTTGGAGGGGATGCGTCACAAGGAACTTCCTATCTACTCGGTCCAGTACCACCCCGAGGCCTCCCCCGGCCCACACGACGCCCAGGGGCTCTTTCAAGATTTTATCGCCATGATGAAGGAGTATCGGGGGGACTGAGATGCCCAAACGGGACGACATCCGCAAGGTCTTGATCATCGGCTCCGGTCCCATCGTCATCAGCCAGGCCTGTGAGTTCGACTACTCCGGCACCCAGGCGTGCAAGGCCCTCAGGGAAGAGGGCTTGTTCGTGGTCTTGGTCAACAGCAACCCCGCCACCATCATGACCGATCCGGAGATGGCCCACAGGACCTACATCGAACCCATCACCCCGGAGGTAGTGGCCCGGATCATCGAGCGGGAGCGCCCTGATGCCCTGCTCCCCACCCTGGGGGGACAGACCGGTTTGAACGTGTCAATCGAGCTCGCAGAGGAAGGAGTCCTCGAGAAATACGGGGTCCGGATGATCGGCGCCGATCAGGAGGCCATCCGCAAGGCCGAGGATCGAGAGCTCTTTAAGGAGGCCATGGCCCGGATCGGTCTGGACCTGCCCCGCAGCGGCCTCGCCTACACCATGGATCAGGCCAGGGGGGTGGCCGAGGAGATCGGGTTTCCGCTCATCATACGCCCCAGCTTTACCCTGGGTGGAACCGGGGGGGGGATCGCCTACAACCGGGAGGAGTTCGAGGAAATCGCCGCCCAGGGGCTCGTGAGCAGTATGATCAGTGAGATCCTCATCGAGGAATCGGTGATCGGCTGGAAGGAGTACGAGTTGGAGGTGATGCGGGACCTCAAGGACAACGTGGTCGTCATCTGCTCCATCGAGAACCTCGACCCCATGGGGGTGCACACCGGGGACTCCATCACCGTGGCCCCTGCCCAGACCCTCACAGACAAGGAATACCAGCTGATGCGGGACGCCGCCATCGCCGTGATCAGGGAGATCGGGGTGGAGACCGGCGGGTCCAACATCCAATTCGCCGTCAACCCCAGCGATGGGAGGATGGTGATCATCGAGATGAACCCCCGGGTCTCCCGCAGCTCCGCCCTGGCCTCGAAGGCCACGGGCTTCCCCATCGCCAAGATGGCGGCCAAGCTGGCCATCGGCTACACCCTGGACGAGATACCCAACGACATTACCAAGGAGACCCCGGCCTCCTTTGAACCGACCATCGACTACTGCGTGGTGAAGATCCCCCGGTTCACCTTTGAGAAGTTCCCCGGTGCCGACGATACCCTCGGTATCTCCATGAAGTCGGTAGGGGAGACCATGGCCATCGGGAGAAGCTTTAAAGAGGCCCTGCAGAAGGGACTGCGGTCCCTGGAGATCGGGCGCTCTGGCCTGGGGGCGGACGGCAAGGACAACGGCGTCATCCCCACTGCACCAAAGAAGCGGGAGCGGTTCTGTGAGGCGCTCAGAGAGAGGCTGCGTACCCCCAGGGGTGATCGGATATTCTGGATTAGGTACGCCCTGGAGGCGGACTTGGGGGTAGAAGAGGTTCACTCCCTCACCCGGATCGACCCCTGGTTTTTGCACAACATCAAGGAGATCCTGGAGATGGAGCAGGAGCTCCGGCGCTATCAGGCCGAGTTGCGGACCATGGACCTCTGGTCAAGGATCACTGTCCTGAATGATTGGCACATGCCGCGGGAAGTGTTGCGCCGGGCCAAGGAACACGGCTTTTCAGATCGCCAGGTGGCCCACATCCTGGGCTTTGACGAGGGGGAGGTCCGCCGATACCGCAAGAGTCAGGGAATCGAGGCCGTCTTCAAGCTGGTGGACACCTGCGCGGCGGAGTTCGAGGCATACACCCCCTACTACTACTCCACCTATGAGGAGGAGGATGAAAGCCGGCGGGGGGAGCGCCCCAAGATCATGATCCTCGGGGGCGGCCCTAATCGGATCGGTCAGGGGATAGAGTTCGACTACTGCTGTGTGCATGCGGCCATGGCCCTCAGGGAGGACGGGTACGAGACCATCATGGTCAACAGCAACCCGGAGACGGTGAGCACCGACTACGACACCTCCGACAAACTCTACTTCGAACCCCTCACCCTGGAGGATGTCCTCAATATCTGTGATTGCGAGAAGCCACAAGGCGTGATCGTCCAGTTCGGAGGTCAGACCCCCCTGAACCTGGCCCTTGCCTTACAGGAGGCAGGGGTTCCGATCATCGGGACCACTCCGGACAATATCGATCGGGCTGAAGACCGGAAGCGGTTTCAAGCGGTGCTGAACAAGCTCGGCCTGCGTCAACCCCCCAACGGGGTGGCTACCTCAGCTGCAGAGGCCGTGCGGGTCGCCCAGAGGATCGGCTATCCTGCCGTGGTTCGACCCTCCTATGTCCTGGGGGGGAGGGCTATGGAGATCGTCTACGACGATCAAGACCTTGAGGCCTTCATGGCAAAGGCGGTGGAGGCCGCTCCGGAGCATCCCATCCTCATCGACAAGTTCCTGGAGGACGCCATCGAGATCGACGTGGACGCCGTGGCTGACGCCACCCGGTGTGTGGTGGCCGGGATCATGGAACACATCGAGGAGGCAGGGGTCCACTCCGGCGACAGCGCCTGCGCCATACCCCCCTTCAGCCTCAGTGACAGGCAGATCGAGGAGCTCAAGGCCCACACCTATGCCCTGGCCGCCGAGCTGGAGGTACAGGGACTCCTCAACATCCAGTACGCCATCAGGGGTGATAAAATATACGTACTGGAGGTAAACCCCCGGGCCTCACGCACCGTCCCCTTTGTGAGCAAGGCCACCGGCGTCCCATGGGCCAAGGTGGCCGCCCGGGTGATGGCGGGAAAGACCCTCGCCGAACTCGGGATCACCACGGAGGTAGCAATAGCGCATACGGCGGTCAAGGAAGCAGTCTTCCCCTTCAACCGCTTCCCCGGGGTAGACACCATCCTCGGACCGGAGATGCGATCCACCGGCGAGGTCATGGGGATTGACCGCGACTTCGGGAGGGCCTATGCTAAATCCCAGATCGCCGCCGGCCAGGACCTGCCGCGGGAGGGCACGGTCTTTGTCAGCGTCAAGGACGGTGACAAGCGGGGCATTATCATGATCGCCAGGGGGCTGATGGATTTGGGCTTTCAGATCGTGGCCACCCACGGGACCGTTAAGGTCCTGGAGCGTAACGGGATCGCTGCCAAGCACGTCTTTAAGGTAGGTGAAGGTCGCCCCACGGTGGTGGACCTGATCAAGAACGGCGAGATCCAACTGGTTATTAATACCCCCAGCGGAAAGCGGCCCAAGGCCGATGAGGTGGCCATCAGGACGGCGGCGCTCCAGTGTAACGTCCCCATCGTCACCACCATCGCCGGGGCATCGGCCACGGTGGAGGGGATCGCGGCCCTCATCAAGGGGGCACTCGACGTCCGCCCCCTGCAGGAGTACCACCAGTCATGATCGCGATCGTCGACTATGGCATGGGTAACCTGCGCAGCGTGCACAAGGCCGTGGAGCGGGCCGGGTACGAGGCGCGGGTGAGCGCCGACCCCCAGGAGGTGCTGGACGCATCCAAAATAATCCTCCCCGGCGTAGGGGCCTTCCGCGACTGCATGCGCAACCTCGAGGAGTCGAACCTATTGGAACCGGTCATCAGGTCCATCGAGGCGGGCAAGCCCTTTTTGGGAATCTGTCTGGGGCTGCAGCTCCTCTTTGAGGAGAGCGACGAGTTCGGCCTCCATAAGGGGATGGGTGTCTTGCCGGGGAGGGTGCAGCGGTTCCCCGATGATATAAAGGACCCCCAGACCGGCCAGCCCTACCCCATTCCCCACATGGGGTGGAACACCATCCAGATCAAACAAGATACCCCCCTCTTTGCGGGGATCGAGGATAACTCTTTTTTCTACTTCGTCCACTCCTACTACGCCCTGCCCCAAGACCCCGCCGATGTCGCCGCCACGACCCCCTATGGGATCGAGTTCGCCTGCGCCGTGCAGCGTGCAAATATCCACGCCGTCCAGTTCCACCCGGAGAAAAGCCAAGCGGTAGGGCTGCGGTTATTAAGAAACTTCGGGGGGCTCAAGGCATAAGAGTCAGCACGTATCCTCTTGTCTTTTTCCGTGATTGAGAGCAGACTAAAGTAAGCTATACCGACATGAAACAAAGAGCAATCTCCCTTCCTTGAAGAGCCACATGACCCACGGGATTTCATATACCCCGTTATAGGAGACAACTCAAACCCTTCGAAGAAAAACGCGTCTGTGTGATCGCGGACGCGTCGAAGGATTTGTGTCGAGGGAACGACCAAGCATATCCTTGGTAAAGGAGGAACCCGACGTTGTCACGCCCTAAGATGACAGAGAGTACCTTACAGGAGGTCCATGCGGCCATCGATGAGGCCTTCCCGGCCCACCTGGAGCGCTGCCTGGCCTTTCTCAGGCAGAAAAGCATCTCGGCCACCGGGGAAGGGATCCGCAAGACCGCCCAGATGGTAAAATCCTTTATCGAAGAGATCGGCGGAGAGGTTACGTTCTGGGGTGATCCCTCTGCACCTATCGTCTTCGGCCGCCTGGATAAGGGTGCCCCTAGAACTCTGATCATCTACGGGATGTACGATGTGCAGCCTGCGGACGAGCAGACCTGGATCAGCCCGCCTTTTGCCGCCGAGATACACACCCTGCCGGGACTCGGTGAGTGTGTCATAGCCCGGGGGGCCACGAATTCCAAGGGCGCCCTCTGCGGCATCTTCAATACCCTCAAGACCATCTCGGAAACGGATGTGATCCCGCTCAATCTCATCTTTACCATTGAGGGGGAAGAGGAGGTCGGCAGCCCGCAAATCCAGGCCTTTATCCAGGCCAACAAAGGCGAGCTTGCGGCGGACGGGGTGGCGGACTTCGATTTTTCCCAGGATGCCCGGGGCAAGGTCTCCATGCACCTGGGGCTCAAGGGGATCGTCTACCTCGACCTCGTGTGCCGGGGAGGGAAGCGCGGAGGCCCCACCGAGACCGCCCTCCACGGTGCCGACAGCGCCTGGGTCGCTTCCCCGGTGTGGCGGTTGATCCATGCCTTGAGCTCGCTGACGGACAATAAAGAGAATATTAGGATACCGGGTTTTTATAACACCGTGGCGCCGCCGAGCCGGCAGGACATACGGTTGCTCAAAAAATTGGTCGAGACCTTTGACGAACGGGCCTTCCTCAGGGAGATGAAGAGCATCTGCTTTAAGTACGATTGGCACGGCGTGGACCTGCTCAAACGGGGGCTCTACTCGCCGATCCTCAACATCGATGGATTTCACGCGGGATACTACGGGCCGGGCACCAAGACCATCCTGCCGCGGCGGGCCACGGCGAAGATCGACATCCGCTTCGGCCCGAACATGGAGCCCGAAGAGGTAGTGGAGAAGCTGCGACGATACCTGCTCGACCAGGGCTTTGACGACATCGAGGTGCGGGTCAGAGACAGCTATCCGTGGTCAAAGACCGAATTCTCAGAGCCCATCGTCCAACGGATGCTCACCGCATACCGCCGTCACAGCGTGGAACCCGAGGTATGGCCCATGGCCACGTGGGCTGCGCCGTACTTCGTCTACTCCCGCATCCTTGGTCTGCCGGTTGTCGCCGGAGGGCTCGGCCACGGCGGCAGGCCTCATGTGGCCAACGAATACATGCGGGTGGCAGGACTAAAAGATTTTGAAAAGTTCGCGGCGACCTTTCTCTCCCTTATGGCCGAGGAACCCACCCCCCAGGAGGGACGATCCCTTCAATCAAGCGGGCAGACCGCCGCACCTATCGGATAATCTCACCCCTTCGCTTCAGTCATGGATAAACACCTTCGTATCTTGATAGAGCACTTGACATCACCATGGCACCACGCAGCATAAAAAGAGATCTGACTCATTCTTTTTACGACGGTATCTTTGCCAATATGTTCGCGACACTCACCGGAGGGGTCTTCCTCACCGGCTTTGCCCTCTTTCTCGGCATGAACGACTTGATGATCGGGCTCTTGGCCGCCCTCCCCTTCATCGTCACGGTCTTTCAGCTCCCCACCTCCTATCTCATCGAAAAGAGCGGCAGGAGAAAGGCAATCGCCTTCGGGGCTGCGGCTGCAGCCCGGTTGATATGGATCCCGATCGTGATTCTCGGGGTCATACCCCTTGTGTCGCGCCCCACGGCCTCCCTGCTCGTCCTCGGACTTATCTTCATCTCCTACACCTTCGTGACGATCAGCTATGTATCCTGGCTCTCATGGCTTTCAGACCTGGTGCCTGACAGGATGTGGGGGAGATTCTTCGGCACGAGGAACATGCTGTGCGGCGCAGCGGGCATGGTCGTCATGGTCGTCTTCGGGAATTTCCTCGACTTCTTTAAGGGGCGTGGACCGGAATGGTTGTCCCTGGGATTTGGCATTATCTTCGCAACGGCCGTATTGTTCAGCGTGGTGAGCCTGCGCTTTCTCAAGCGCATCGCGGAACCAAAGATCCATCATGCTGACCTCCCTCGTCCTTTTCGCAAACAGGTATGGCGGTCCTTGAGAGAGGCCAACTTTAGGAGGTTTTTGACGTTCGCCTTTGCTTGGAGTTTCTCCGTCTATTTTGCCAGCCCCTTTTTTACCCTCTATTTTCTCCGCGAATTGCACTTCAGCTATGGATTTGTGGCAACGCTGGGCATGCTCTCCGCTTTTGCCGATCTGACGGGGATGCGCCTGTGGGGCCGCATCTCAGATAGGGTCAAGAATAAAGCGGTCATTCAGCTCTCAAGCTGGGTTGCCGCTTTTCTCCCGTTGGCCTGGGTACTAGTCCGCCCGGGGGACATCGTCATGTCGATTCTGCTGCACCTGATCGGCGGCGGCTTCTGGGCAGGCATCAACCTCTGTACCAACAACCTCCTGCTGAGGGTATCGCCTCAAAAAAATCGATCCTTGTATCTGTCAGTGTATAACATCGCAGGCGGAATCGGTGCGGCCATCGGCCCTATTGTGGCCGGCACCATCCTCATCGCCATAGGCGATCTGCACCTCCACCTTTTTTCATATAGGATTCTCCCCCTCCACTGTATCTTTCTGACCTCCACCCTGTTCAGGCTCATGAGTCGATTGTTGTTAAACGCCGTTCGTGAGCCGGAAGAGGCGACGGTCGGGCAGTTGGTGAGGATATTGAGGAGTGTGCGAGGGCTCACGATGGCCAATGGATTCAATTACCTCTTGCATCCCTTCATCGAAATTGCTAAAAAAGGACGTAGGCCATGAAAAAGATGAATATTGTAAAAAGGATCCAACAACGCCTTCGACGTTTCACCAAGCGACAGATTGCCATCCCTCTCATCATCCTCCTACTCCTCGCGGTCCTCTTCGCTGTCGTCTACTCCCGAATCCGCAACGCCTCGGGGCTCCTCCTGCTCTCCGGGACGGTGGAGGTCACCGAGGTGGAGATCTCGCCCGAGCTCTCCGCTCAGGTCATAGCCCTCCATCACCGGGAGGGGGACGAGGTGAAGGAGGGGGATCCCCTGCTCGACCTGGACAAGAGCGAACTGGAAACGCGACTCCGGGCGGCCGAGGCCGCCCGGCAGGCAGCCGAGGCCCAGGTCTCCTTGTATCGTGCCAAGATGGCGAACGCCCAGCGGGATTATACCAGGAGCCTCCAACTCTATCGGGCCAAGGCCATCTCCGCCAGCGCCTTTGACGCCGCCAAGACCGCCTACCAGATCGCCAAGGATACCTATGAGGCCTCCCAGAACCAATATAAGGGGGCACAATCCCAGGTCGAGACCCTCCAAGTGCAATTGCAGAAGACACACATCGTCTCCCCCATCACCGGCGTGGTCTTGGAGCGGAATGTGGAGGCAGGGGAGGTGGTTTTCCCCGGGATGGTGCTGATGACCATCGGCGATTCCCGCCACCCCTGGGTTAGGGTCTATATCGGGGAGACGGATATCGGCAAGGTGCGCATCGGCCAGGAGGCCTTTGTGGTGACCGATGCCTATCCTAACAGGAAGTTCCCCGGGACCCTGCGCTACATCGCCGATGAGGCGGAGTTCACCCCCAAAAACGTGCAGACCCGCGAAGAACGCGTCAAGCTCGTCTACGAGGCCAGGGTCTATCTCTCCAATGAAGAAGGAATCCTCAAGCCCGGGATGCCCGCCGACGTTTCCCTGCGCCTGGAGGAATAGGGCATGGCCCTCATCCAGATCAGGGGGCTGCGCAAGCGTTTTGGGAATGATGACGTCATCCAGGGGCTCGACCTCTCCATAGAGAAAGGTGAGGTCTTCGGTCTCATCGGTCCTGACGGGGCCGGCAAGAGCACCCTCATCAGGATGCTCGCCGGCATCCTCGAGCCCACCGAAGGGGAAATCTCCCTGCGCGGCATCGACGTCGTCCATGCATACGAGGAGGTCCGCAGCGTCGTAGGGTATATGCCCCAGACCTTCGGCCTCTATGGACCCCTTACTGTCGAGGAGAACCTCCGCGCAGTGGCCCGCATCCACGGGGTAAAGAGAGCGGAGTTTGCCAAAAGGACCGAACGGCTCTACCGCTTCAGCGGCCTGGGCCCCTTTCGGGATCGACGGGCAGATCAGCTCTCCGGGGGGATGAGACAGAAGTTGGGCCTTTCCTGCGTCCTGATCCACCAGCCCCCGATTCTCCTGCTCGATGAGCCCACCGTGGGGGTGGACCCCGTCTCACGCCGGGAGTTCTGGGAGATCCTCCACGGCCTCTCCGCCCAGGGGTCTACCATCCTCATCTCCACCCCCTATCTGGAGGAGGCCGAGCGCTGCCACCGCATCGCCTTTCTCCATGAGGGGAGGATCCTGGAGGTGTTGGACCCCCGAGAGCTCACGGCACGCTTCCCTTACGCCACCTGCGACATCTACGCCCCCGACATGAGGGGGCTGCTCGCGCGCCTGCAGGAACAACTCACCCCACCCGTTGCCTTCCTCAGCGGGGATCGCATCCACCTGATCTGCGAAAAGAAGGCCGTTGATTCGGGAAAATTGGAGCGCGTCGTTACCAAACTCAGCCCGCACGGTACCGAGGTCAGGCATACGACCCCCACGGTTCAGGACCTCTATTTCATCTTGGAGAAAAGGGGCCATGGGAGCTGATTTTCTGCGCCGCGTCGCCGCCATCGCCCACATCGAGACCCTCCTGATCCTCCGGGACAAACGGAGCCTGGGGCTGGCCTTTATCCTCCCCCTGTTACTCCTGATCCTCTTCGGTTCCTCTCTCTCGTACGATGTGCGGAATATCCCCCTCGCCATCTGGGATCAGGATCACACCCCCGCCAGCCGTACGCTCATCTCCGCCTTTCAAGGATCCCCGTATTACCGTATCGTCGCCATGAGGGAGGGGTACCCCGACCTCATCAGAGACCTCGATCGGAGCAAGGCCCTCGTGGTCATGATCATCCCCCCCGATTTTGAAAAGCGTCTGAACAGGGGCCAAGAGGCCCGGGTCCAGTTTATCGTCGATGGCACCGATGCCACCACCGCCGGCGTCTCCCTCGGCTATATCGAGGGGATCATGGAGCGACACAACCGCACCCTCCAGCGCGAAGCGGCCCAGCGAAACGCCGAGCTCCCGCTCAACCTGGCAATCAGGGTCTGGTTCAACCCGGAGATGGAGAGTCGCAACTTCATCGTCCCCGGCCTCATCGCCGTCATCCTGATGATTATTGCGGCCCTGCTGACCTCCCTCACCCTGGCACGGGAATGGGAGAGCGGTACCATGGAGACCCTCCTCTCCCTCCCTATTAGGCCGATAGAGGTAGTCATCGGAAAGATTTGCCCCTATTTCGCCATCGGGATGATCAACATTACCATCCTCCTCCTTGCCAGTCGCTTCATCTTTCAGATCCCCATCAGGGGGAGTATCCCCCTGATGTATCTCTTCGCCTCGGTCTTCACGATCGGTGTCATGGGCCTGGGGATCTTCATCTCGGGGGTGGCGAAGAGGCAGACATTGGCCACGCAGATGGCCATCCTCACCACGCTGCTCCCCGCCAATCTCCTCTCCGGCTATATCTTTCCGATCCGCAACATGCCCCTCGTCCTGCAGGGCGTCAGCTATTTTGTCCCGGCCCGCTACCTCATCCGTGCCCTCAAGGGGATCTTTCTGAAAGGGATCGGCCTTTCGGTCCTCTATCCCCCCCTCCTCCTGCTCGCGGCCTTTGCCGTTGTCATCGTAGGGCTTGCCGCCCGTCAGGTCCCCCGTCAGATAAAGGAGCGGAAGAGATGAACCTGCACCGCATCAAGGCCGTGCTGCGCAAAGAGATCAGGCAGGCCCTCCGGGACCGGAGGATGCGGATTATCATCTTCGGCTCTCCCTTGATTCAGCTCTTCCTCTTCGGGTATGCCGTCAACACCGATGTGCGCAACATCCGCACCGTGGTCTGCGATCGCTCCGAAACGAGCATCAGCCGCGGGCTGACGGATGCCTTCCAGGCGAGCGGCTACTTTCGGATCGTGGATAGGGTACGGGACCCCCGCGAGGCCGAGCCCCTTATGGACAAGGGGGACGCCCAGGTCATCCTGGTCATTCCCCAGGACTTCACCCGCAACCTGCGCAGGGGGCGCACCGCCGATCTCCAGATGATTGTGGAGGGGACCGATTCCGTCGTGGCATCCAATGCGGTCTCCTATGGCAAGAGGATCATCGCCGCCCACCTCCAAAAGCTCGCGAAGCCCTCTGCCGCAACCATGACAGTGATGAACACGGCCGGACGCCTCCCCCAGGCCCTGCCGGAAATTAGGGTCTGGTTCAACCCCGACCTCAAGAGCCGCAACTTCTTCGTCCCCGGCGTCATCGCCCTGTTGCTCACCATTGTCTCGCTGGTCCTGACCTCCTTCTCCATCGTGCGGGAGTGGGAGGTGGGGACGATGGAACAGCTCATCGTCACCCCCTTGCGGCCTATAGAGCTTATCGTCGGGAAGACCCTCCCCTTTTTTCTGCTGGGTCTTATCGATCTCACGTTAATCTTCCTGGTGGGGATCCTCTGGTTCCGCATCCCCTTTCGGGGGGACATCCTCCTGTTGGCCCTCTCCGCCGTCCTCTATCTGATCAACGCCCTCAGCATCGGCATCCTCATCTCCACCATCTCCCGCACCCAGCAGCAGGCCTTGATGGCGGTCTTCTTCTACTTTAATCCGGCCCTGTTGTTTTCCGGGTTCATCTTTCCCATCTACAACATCCCGCTTGTGCTGCGTTGGATCGCTTACATCAACCCCCTCACCTACTTCCTCGTCATCGTGCGGGGGGTATTTCTCAAGGGGGTGGGGATAACGGTCTTGTGGCCCCAGCTCTTGTTTCTGGTCATCGCCGGGCCGCTCCTCTTGGGGATCAGCATCAAGCGCTTTCATAAGCGATTGGACTAGGAGAGAGAATGGAGGCGATCCTCACAGACGGGCTCACCAAACGGTTCAAGGATTTCATTGCGGTGGATGCGGTCTCCTTCGCCGTCGCCCCGGGGGAGGTATTCGGCTTCTTGGGACCCAACGGGGCGGGGAAGACGACCACCATCAGGATGCTCTGCGGCATCCTCCCCCCCACTGCAGGCCGGGCCCTGGTCGGGGGGGTGGATGTGGCTGCAGAGCCCGAACGGATTCGCAGTCGCATCGGCTACATGTCCCAGCGCTTCTCCCTCTATACGGATCTGACGGTCCGGGAAAATCTCTCCCTCTATGCGGGGATCTACGGCATCCCCGAGAGGCGCGTGAAAAAACGCCTCAAAGAGGTAATGGAGATGAGCGCCCTCACCGGAAGAGAAGAATCCATGGTAGAGGACCTCCCCACCGGGTGGAGACAGCGTCTGGCCCTGGGGTGTGCCGTACTGCACCAACCGGAGGTCCTCTTCCTGGACGAACCCACCTCGGGGGTGGACCCGGCCGCCCGCCAGGCCTTTTGGGAGTTGATCTATAACCTCTCCTCCCAGGGGACGGCGGTGCTGGTGTCCACCCACTATATGGATGAGGCGGAACAGTGCCACCGGATCGGGATGATCTTCGACGGCAAATTGGTCGCCGTGGATACTCCTACCTTACTCAAGGAAAAAATTCCAGGAAAGGTCTACGAGCTGGAGGCAGAGGATACCATAAAGGCCACCGAGGTCCTGCGGGGGACACCGGGCATAGCGGAGGTCTCCCCCTTCGGGCGCAGACTGCACATCCTCACCGAGGCGGGCGCACCTGCCCAAGGGCGAATCCGCAAGATCCTCACAGGGGCCGGGATCTCCGTTTCCTCCTTAGGGCGTGTTTCCCCCCGCTTGGAGGATGTCTTCATCTATCTGGCGCAGCACGGCAAAGGGAGAACCAAGACATGAAGCCCGGCTTGCACGATTGCGAAAAAAATATTGACTGCTCGCTCAAAAGATGCAAAAGTCTCTTGACAGGGGGACGTTATGGAGAACAAGCTATTCGAGATTGCTCCTTATCCAATACATCTGGGTATAGAGATTATGGAGAGAGGAGAGGGCTTTGCCCGCCTGCGGCTCCCTTACCGCAAGGAACTCACCAACCCCGTGGGAAAGTTGCACGGGGGTGCCATCGCCTCTGTGGCGGACACCGCCATGGCAGTGGCTATCGGTTCCTTGGTAAAGATTCCTGGGGGACACTCGACCGTTAAGCTGGAGATAAAGTATAAGGCCCCGGTGACTGATGGTGAGGTCATAGTCGAGGCCAGGGTCACCCGGCGGAGAGGTAAACTCTTTTTGGCGGAGGCGGTGATAACCAATGGAAACGGAAAGATAGTGGCCTTCGCAGCAGGGACCTTCATGATCACCCACCCAGACGCAAAGCCCCTTTAGACTATCCTTCCCTTTGATGGCTCTTTATAACGACCAAGCTGTGCGGTGCAAACGAAGCGCAGCGTAGTTTGCATCCGAACAAGCGCCTTGTTAGCGGTTGACCTACTGCTACTCAACGTCGATTTCCTCGGATGACCATGTTTTTTTAGATTTAGGATCATAAACTGACCAAGTTGAAAATACCGCATTGTTAGAGAACCCAAGGGAGAGCATGAACTCAACCCAGCCAAACCACTGCTCTTTATTGAATTCATTACCATAGGGGCGAGTAGTTCCTTTTATAAGCCAATATCCCTCTTCGTTCGCTTTTGATGTTTCGGCTGTGTAATTTTCTGACAGGGCTTTAACTAGACTTTCTACACCGTTTTTATCATTAGAAAAGAATGTAAAATCTAATGCGGCCACAGTAGTTTCGGTAAATCCATCTCGCTGCATGGTAATCCACAACTGTTTCGCTTCAGCCATACGGCGGCTAGATATTTGTTCCTGGTAAGAATTCACTTTTCCCCCGTTTTGCGCAAGTAGCGGCATTGAGTAAATGACGACAATGCAGGCTAAGAGATATTTCATTTTTCTTGTACCGCTAACAATGAATATATGGTTTCTCTATAACACCCTTGGCCCACAAAGTTGCAGTATAACACCCCACAGCCGAAATTGCCATAAGCATTGTAAAAACAACGCATTACGGCGGTTGAACGACTTAGCGAGGGGTGTTATATGGTTTCTGTATAACACACCTCGTCTTCCCTTCACAACTCGTCCACAGGACTCTTGACGCCCTTGCTTTCCCGAAGCAAATAAGCTCAGCAACACCCCTCTTTTTTAATCAGGCTACCTTCTTAGCAAGCAACTCCCGCACGGCAGGAATAAGCTCGTTCGGGACTTCGACGAAAGTCTGGGTTGCATCTTCCCAAGCAGCTTCGTCTTCAGCTACCGCTT
>Ga0307420_1000201_pt1 | contig 28467 bp, 23 predicted proteins | sample SalMarWE160240MG_2_FD_202167 | JGI IMG/M metagenome (GOLD analysis project Ga0307420, IMG submission 202167) | Salt marsh sediment microbial communities from the Plum Island Ecosystem LTER, Massachusetts, United States - WE1602-40 | ecosystem: Environmental > Aquatic > Marine > Intertidal zone >... | reverse complement strand
CTCTTGACACAAAAGGTTCAAGTTTCATTGAAAGCCTTATTCGGTACGGAAACAATGCCAAAACAATTAAAATGTCGAGCAGACAGACCCTTTTCGGCGATAGTGTCGGTTTTGATATGATAAAACCTGAACCTGCCGAATGCCCTGATTGGCCCAAGCTTGAAAAATTAAACCGTGAAAAAGAGGTTATCGGCATATACCTTTCATCACATCCGCTTGATGATTTCCGGCTTGAGATAAATACCTTCACAACAACAACACTGGCTGAACTGCAAAGCCTCAGGGATTATCTCGACAGGGAGGTGGTCGTGGCCGGTATGGTAACTGAAACAAAAAACGGGACCGGAAAGAATGGTAAACCATACGGATCATTCATACTTCAGGATTATACCGACTCCTTCAGATTCATATTGTTCGACAAGGATTATATCGATAACAGTAAATTCCTTACTGCAGGCTATTATCTGCTCATAAAAGGAAGAGCCCAGAAAAGAAGATACAAAGATGATCAGCTGGAATTCAGTATCAGGAATATCAATCTTCTTTCAAGTGTAAAAGATGAGCTTATCAAATCTGTTACATTAAAGATTGATATTGAGAATCTTAACGAGGAGATGATAAATGAGCTTAAAGATCTTATCCGGGAGAATAAAGGCGAAACGGAACTGAAATTTCTGTTCCTCGATAAGGAAAACAGAATCTCACTCCCAATGTTTTCCAGGACAATCCGGGTAAGACTTAATAATGATTTTATTTCCTACCTTGACGATCACCCCGGTATTGAATATAAAGTTAATTAACTATATTTAAACCAGTTATTTTAATAATATCAAAAACATAACAATATGGCTTTAGAGGTAGATGATAGGAACTTTGATGAAACTGTGATTAATTCTGAAAAACCCGTTATTGTTGATTTCTGGGCTGAGTGGTGCGGCCCGTGCAGGATGATAGCACCAATCATGGAAGAGATATCACACGAATATTCAGATAAAGTTGTGGTAGCAAAATGTGATGTTGATAATAGTCCTCAGATTACTCTCAAATATGGTATCAGGAATATCCCTACAGTCCTGTTCTTTAAAAACGGTGAGGTTGCAGACAAGCAGGTGGGTGCTGTCGCGAAGAACAATTTTATAACCAAACTTAATCCATTACTTTAAAATGGGAAAGCTTGCCGATGCCGTTATTGAAGACAGGGGTAATGAAGAATGGCGTAAGATTGCCAAAATCTGATATCAGGGTATTCTTGTTCCTATGAACATAATATCGTCTACCTGCGGAAGATCTCCTTTCCAGTCGAGTATCTCCTTTTCAAGCTTTTTACGCTGTTCTGCCACAGGGAGATTCCAGATTTCCGTAAGCAGTTTTTTAACATTCCCCGACTTATATTTTTTTGCCTCAGCAGTACCAAACTGATCGGCATAACCATCGGAGCACATGTAGATCATATCACCCGACCTGATATCAACCTGCTGATTTGCAAATGTCTTTTTGGCTTCTATCGATGACATACCTATAGGAAACCTGTCGCCTTTATATGTTATTACCTCTCCATCCCTTACGATGTATAATGGATTATAGGCACCTGCATATTCGAGAGTAGATTTTTTCCTGTTGAAGGCTATCAGGGCAAGGTCCATACCATCATTTATTGTCTCTTCCTTCCTCTGCATCAGAGCTTTAACAACTTCAATATTCATCTGGTCCAGGATAGCTCCTGGTCGTATTATTCCATATTCGCGGACAACTTTATTAAGTGAGTTATGACCGATTATCGACATAAAAGCACCAGGTACGCCATGGCCTGTGCAATCGACGGCTGCTATGAACTCAAGGTCACCGTTATCATACATCCAGTAAAAGTCACCGCTTACAATATCTTTAGGCATATAGAGGACAAATGTTTCATGGAACGAATCCTCCGACGGCAGCATAGCACGTTGAATGCGTTCCGCATACCTTATACTGGCTGTAATATCCCGGTTTTTCTCCTCTATCTCCATACTTTTCTGAACCACCTCGGCAGTTCTTTCAACTACTTTGGCTTCAAGTATTTTCTTTTCCCTGATAAGGTTTTTCTCCCTTATCTTAATATAGGCCATTACAGCTATGGCTGCAAGTATGATACTTGTAATAATGAACCATGGAGTCTGGTAGAATGGCGGTTTGATGGTAAAGGCATATTCAAAGGGTTCCTCATTCCAGTAGCCATAGCTGTTTGATGCCATGACTCTGAAGGTATAATGACCGGGAGCCAGGTTGGGATAATAATCCATCGTCTGGCTGGTTGGCGGTCTCCAGTCCGGATCAGCGCCTTTCAGCATCACCCGGTATTTTACAGCTTCAGGGTCCGTGAGGCTGACACTGTAGTAATTGAATACCAGCGATTTTTCCTTGTAATTCAGCTTCAGATCCTTTTGCATCTCCCTTGGAAGATAATTCACCTCCATACTACTTACATGAGTCAGCGGTTTTGAATCAACAGGCGGCATTTTTGAGGGAGAAAGTCTTGTGATCCCGTTGGCTGTACCAAACCACAGATCACCTTTACTATCTGATATTGAGGCGTTTGCTGAGGCCTCAATTCCGGTGAATCCGTTTCTTTTAGTAAATGTGGCAATAGTACTGTCAGAAAGATTGTACCTGTTAAGACCGTAATTTGTTCCTATGTAAAGGAAATGGTCGCCTTCAGGCTGAAGCAGCTTGACGTTATTTGACAGCAATCCTGTCTTTTCATTGAGGTTAAATATAACAGAATCATTCTCAATTGCAAGCAGGCCGCTGACAGTCCCGATCCAGATCTTTCCATCAGGAGTCTGGGTTATTGTTAGGGGGACATATCCCTCGCCTATATTTATTATATTGAACTTACCAGCTGAAGCATCATATTTTGTCAATCCGCTTCTGTTCTCTGAACCTATCCATATATTATTCTTTTTGTCACAAAAAAGAGCTGTAATCGTGTTACCCGCCAGTCCGGATGATTGTGTATAAGTCTCTTCTTTTATACCATTCCAGACAACCAGCCTGTCCTGGTTCCCTATCCAAACCTGGTTCCGCTGATCAATTTCAAGTGCTTTAATTATTCCAAAGGGATCAAGCCTGCTGTTCAGCCAGGAATCATAGACAAACCTTCCTGATTTTAAATCATAATAAGAGAGACCGTTTCCATTGGTTCCGATCCATATCTTACCTTTCCTGTCCGATTTAATAAACCTGATCTCATTACCTATGGCATTTTTAGAATCATTGAAGATCTGTACCTGTTCACCGGTTTTCTTTACCGGATTATAAACAGAGATACCTGCATTTGTTCCGAACCAGTATCTTCCGAGTTCATCCTCCTCAACAGCCCAAACCCCTTTATCGGGTAAGATCTTTTCATCTATATATGTCACAAAATGGTTGCCTTTGTATATACTTATCCCCGTAAAATGATCGGCAATTATAATGTTTTTCTCTTTATCTTCTAAAAGCCAGTGGATAGTAAGAGCTTCAAGTCCGTTTGATTTATCAAAGATCTTCATCTTATCTCCCGAAAATACGGTTAATCCGCCTCCATAGGTTCCAACCCATATATTACCTCTGTAATCTTCCGTAATATACGAAACATGGTTTTTTGAGAGACCATCCCTGTGATCATACACTCTCATCGTATCGTCAGCTGATGAATACCTGTAAAGGCCGCCGTTGTGCGTTCCAAACCAGAAATCTCCCTTAGAATCTTCAAATAGTGTAATAACCGCAAAATATTTTGGTAAACCGGGCAGGGAGAAAATCTCAAACTGGTCCTTCTCCGGATTATACTTTTTTATTCCAAGATTCGGATCAACACAATAATATGTTCCATCCCTGTCTATGTAAGAAGAAGATATCTGATCGCTGAGGCCTGCACTGCCGCTGTATTGTTTTCCTTTAAGTAAAGTATCTCCGGGTGCCGGAAAAGGAATCCTGACAGCCCCGTTACTAAAGGTAGTGATCCAAATATATTTTTTTATTTGTTTTATACTTGTTATATCACCTGCAATAGAAATGGAATCAAACCGCATCTTTTCAAAGTTTATGCCGGTATACATGCTTAATCCCCCGTTTAGGTGACCAAACCATATTCTTCCCAGTGAGTCTTCCTCTATACTGTATACTCCGCCGCCAGCCATACCGTCGGCAGAAGTGAAATTCTCGAATTTGGATCCGTCAAATCTAGAAACGCCGCTTTCGGTTCCGAGCCATATCCAGTCGTTTCGATCCTGGAGAACAGTATAGACTTTTGAGGAACTTAAACCCTCTTCCACCCCGTATTTCTCAAAGAAATATGTCTGAGCTCCCGAATATGAGATGAAAAGGAGTATAAATAAAGTCATCAGGCTTATCTGCCTGATGACCTTAATCTTGAAAGACCAAAATTCTATTTTCATCAGTATTATTTGGCTATAAAGAAGAATGTGCCATCCTCATCTTTCAAACCGGTTATTTTCCCGAATTTGGGTTTTTGCTGATTATTATTCCCAACTGCTGTCGAAACCTTTGCAACTATCTCTTCAATAGGGATACAGGCATTAGGATTATTCTGGAGTGCTGTTGCAAAAGTACGTGTGAACTGTGAGTCATCCACTGCAAGTTCATATCCTGCCGAGGAGAACACCTGTGATGACTTGAACTGGGTTGCCTGCCAGTCGTCACAGCTTCTTTGCTTCAGGTCCGATCTCATAGCCTGGTAAAAGCTGGGGCCGGATTCACAGGCATCAGTAACTACAAGATCATGAGTTAGGTATGAAAGATATGTTTCCATTGATGCCCGCAGGGTATTGAGATTGAAATAGGTAAATTCATCATCACGTTGTGCATCAACAGGGATCCAGTATCCAACATCATTTATGAACTTACCATGACCGGCATACCATATAAGCAGTGACTTCACCTGGTTTGCCTTGATAAGATCCCTGAGCTCAATTGAAAAGAATCTTTCCATTTCAGCTTTTGTCAGGTCCTTCTTATGAATGATATTATGTATATCGTAGCCGGCAAAGGCTCTCATCATTGTATTTACATCTTTTACAGGTCCGTCAAGGCTGGCAAATGTTGTATAATTCGAGTTTTCAATAAACACGACCCATGTTTTACCCATAGGGTTTGATTCGGAAATGACTGCACCCTCTCTGTTGAGCCGGAATTCAGCGGTTTGCTTGTTCCCGTATTCATCCTCGGCTTCGACAATTATTTTATTCTTATTCATTATGTCGATAGTTGCCGTAAAAGAGGGATTAAATTCATTAACAGGATAACTGGCAGTTACTCCGTCAATAAATACAGACTTGATCTTGCTCTCATCCGTTATTTTGCCCTGCAGGAAAAGTGAAGGATCATTACTGTCAAGGTAAATCTGTCCGTCATCCGATGCATAGGGAGCCAATATGTTCACAACAGGAGGAACAATCTCTGTACGTACCAGTGAATATGTAACGGATTTTTCATTATCATAATCATCATGTGCAACAAGTATAATCTGCTCAACTCCTTCAATATCAATTTTTGCCAGAAATTCATATTCTCCGTCCTTCTCAACTGTAGTAACAGGTTCGTCATTTATTGCAAATGATTTAACTTTACTTTTATCCATAATTTTCCCGGTAATAAGCATTGTTTTATTGTCCCCTTTCACCTCAACAGACTGATTGACCGGGGCAGGACTAACAACTGAAATTTCAGGAGGAACGGCTTCCCTGTTGAGCTCATAAAGCCTGTCCTGTGCATCTTTCAGCATTTTACGAGCCTCCTGGTTGAATTCCGACAAAACCGTGATCTTACTGTAATCCTCCATGGCTTTGGCGTAATTCATTATTTCTTCATACGACTTTGCCCTTGTAAAATATGCATCGGGATTATCCGGGTTCATCATAATATATTTCGATAAGTCATTAATAGCATTGGTATGCTGATTAAACTCCTGATAGCATTTGCCCCTGTACAGATAAAAATCAGGATTGTCAGGGTCAATCAGGATATTTTTTGATATATCATTAATGGCACTGGGATAATCAATGTTTTTCATGTAAACATTGCTTCTCATCAGGTAAGCATCTGTGTTTCTGTCATCACGTTTCAATATTTCATTACATTGTCCGAGTGCTCCCTGGGAATCATTGTTTCTTAAAAGCAGTTCAGCAAGGGCCAGCCGGGGTTCAGGATATCCTTTATCCTTCGAAATGGATTTTTCAAACTCTTTCCTTGCAAGGATATCATTATTCAGCTTTGTATAAATGATTCCCCTGTAATACAAATTCAACGGAGTATCTTTTATTATCACCGCTGTATCTGAAACTTTCAAAGCCTGGTCGTATCTCTTCAGACCCAGAAGCGTTAAAACCTTCTCAGGATAAATATCCCCATTTCTTTTATCGAGTGCTGAGGCCTTGTTCAGATAGTTCAGCGCCCCCTCAAAATTGTTCATTTTGTTGTATACTGTTCCAAGACCAATGTATGCATCAACCTCTTTCGGAGCAAATACGATAACCTTTTCAAAATCGGTTTTTGCTTCTTCATACTTACTGAGCGATTCATATGCTCTTCCCCTGGCATAATAATAATCAGGGTTTGATGGTTCAATCCCGAGTGCATTTGTGAATTGAGCAACCGCATCTTCATATTTCATATTCTCAACGAACTCCTTGCCTGCCTTGTAGAACTTTTTTGCATTTTGCCCATAAACGCACATCGTGAAAATTGTCATCAATGTTGCCAGAAATAATATTCGCTTATTCATAACTTTAAAACTAAATTGTGACTAAACTAACTATCAAAATTAGACATTTTTATTATAATTATCAATTCTATCAGCCATTTAACTCTTTATATTCTTAATCATCTCAAGACAACTAAGGCTGAATGTCGTAGAAGAATATTTCTTACCCGTTATGACCGGAGCTTTTACTCCGCATTTAAAATTATCCATTCCTGTAAATATCCTTGCCTCATCCCATAATCCGGTAGAAATAAAAAGGTTCATCACTGATACGCCTCCCTCAATAATAAGTGACTGAATGCCTGTATTATACAGATGTTCTACTATCTGAAAGGCCGGGTTACTGTTCCCGTTCAATTTCACCTTTTCTGCATCTGGTAAATCTGCTTCTATGTTATGTGTGAACACAATATTTATGCCATTTGTTTTAAATAAAGCAGAATCCTTACTGATCGAACCTGAACTGCTGAGTATGATCCTCATCGGATTACTTCCGGTCCAGTATCTTACATTTAACCGGGGATCATCAGCTCTGATAGTGCCGGCCCCAACAAGTATTGCCTGTTCGGCGGCTCTCCACCTGTGCACAAGAACCCTTTCAGGATTACCTGTTATCCATGCAGGTTTTTGTCCGGGATCTTTCTCCCTGGAAGTATCAATATAACCGTCGGCACTTTGTGCCCATTTAAGAATGATATAGGATCTCCTTTTTTCAATGAAGTTAAAAAACCTCCGGTTCAGCCATCGGCAATTCTCCTCCAGTAAACCTGTGACAACTTCACATCCGGCATCTCTGAGAAAATTAATACCCCGACCATTTATTTTTTCGCTTGTATCAGTTGTTCCAATCACTACTCTTTTTATTCCATGAGAAAGGATCAGGTCAGTACAGGGAGGTGTCCTGCCGCAATGGCAGCAAGGTTCAAGATTAACATATAAAGTCGCCGACTTAAGTGTTTCCTTGTTTGCAACAGAATTGATTGCTATAACTTCTGCATGTGCTTCACCTGCCTTCAAATGATAACCCTCTCCGATGATAACGTCATCGAGTACAATTACTGAACCGACAAGAGGATTCGGGTATGTTCTACCCTCTGCTTTACCTGCCAGCTCAAGGCACCTTCTCATGAATCTTATGTCTTTATCTCTTTGCATTCCTCTGAAAGTGCTAATTTTGAATTATGGGCCACAATATAAAAACTATTAAAGAGATAAAACCATACCTGGTTGGAGAACTGACAAATATCTATCCCGAACCGGAAATAAATGCCTTTACCACTATTATTATCAAGACTCTTTTCGGTGTCTCAAGGTTGCATGTCATCTTACAGCCGCAGGATCCTGTAACAAAGAAAAAGGCTGACGAAATAATCACTATCTGTAATGAACTCAAGACAGGAAAACCATTGCAATATATCCTGGGGGAAACAAGCTTTTATAATTGTGTTATAAAGGTAAACCCCGATGTTATGATACCCCGGCCTGAAACTGAAGAACTTGTTGATCTGATAATAAAAGAAAACAGGGGCTACAGGGGTGAAATACTTGATGCCGGCTGTGGTTCAGGCTGCATTGCAATTGCACTTGCTGTAAACCTTCCCGGAACAAAAGTAACCGGGATCGACATTAGCGAGGAAGCTATCAGAATTTCTCGGGAGAACGCGCTGCTCAATAATGCTGTTGTCTTTTTTTTGCCTGGTGATATTTTAAATCCCGGTCTTAAATCATCTGGCAGCATGGGGATCATTGTAAGTAATCCACCCTATATCTTTGAATCGGAAAAGGTTCATATTTCAAAAAATGTGTTTGATTTTGAACCACACAGGGCGCTTTTTGTTCCCGATTCCGATCCATTCTTATATTACAGGGCTATCCTTAAGATGGCTGAAATTGTCCTGATTCCCCGGGGGAAGGTTTATTTTGAGATTAATGAAGCAATGGGCTTGCCAATGACAGAACTGCTTAAATCAACAGGTTTTTCTTCTGTTGAAGTTATCAGGGATATTAATGGAAAGGACAGAATTATCAAAGGAATAAAGAGTTAAAATGGTTGAAAGCGATAAGTACAAAAACTCTCTTGCAAAAGTAATGGCTCTTTGCTCAAAGCGCGAGTATTGCATTGATGACATCCATGTGAAGCTTAAGTTATGGAGCATTGATAAAAGTGAATGTGATAAGATCATCAACAGACTGGTCAGGGAAAATTTTCTCAATGAAACCCGATATTGTAAAGCATTTACCAGAGATAAGTTCAGGTACAATAAATGGGGTAAAGTCAAAATAACTGCTCACCTTAAGGCAAAAAAGATCCCCGCAGAAAAAATAAAAGAGGCACTTGATACAATTGATAATGAGTTATATGTTAACACTCTGAAGGATATGCTGGCTGTTCACAAGAAACATATTACCGCAAAAAACCAGTATGACCTGAAGGGCAAGCTTCTTCGATATGGTTTATCAAAAGGCTTTGAAAGCAGCCTGCTGTATGATCTTCTTAATGACACATAATAAATAAAGATCCGGGTTAGCAGAAGAATTTTTATGAGTAGTGTATGAGATAAGCAAAAAATTGCCGGAATGCTAACAGGAACAAGAGTATCGATCCTATTATATCCATTATTATCAATTGTTTGCGCGTATCAGTGAACCTGAAATAAAACAAAGAAAAAGCAATTCTCATTAACAGCTGCAGGGCAAAAAAAAGGAACACCCTCATTCCATATACATTCCATTGATAAGCCTCCTCCACTCTCCCCCTGAGTATAAGTGAAAAACTATGTGAAAGTCCGCATGACACACAGGGTTGTCCTGTCAGTTTTTCATGAATACAGGTTACCGGATAATCATCTTCATCAGGAGAAAAAACAACAGAGTAAATCATGACCAGCATAATTACTCCGGTCAAAACAATATTGATAATAAGGTATGGTTCTTTTGTAAATTTCACCTTTAATATCTGTCGCCATACTTTTTACTCCCGATCAAGTGTATCCACAACGCTGGTATCTTCTCCTTCCAGTTTTTCGAGTTTCTCCACGAGGTCTTTCTTATTGGTGGTGGTGTTTATTTCAATCTTTTCATCACCATTCTCAATCTTAATCGAGACATTGGCATCCTCCAGATCTTCAAGGACTTTATCCTGAACATCCGATATAATTTTCTCAATCTTGCCAGGCCATTTATCTGCTTTTTCAGCGATCTTGCCAGCCACAAAAACCTGTGAAAACGAGATCAGCGAGGCAACAATTCCAATAATCAGTGCTGCAACGAGGACTCCCCGCGGTGAATCAGTTCTTGCAGCATGCGAAAGTCCTACTGATGCCAGAACAATGGCAATTATTCCCGGGATAATTGCCATAAGGCCAACGCATGGTATTACAGCAAGCACGAAGGTAATAATTGCTGTTATCAGGGCGGCAATTCCTAAATTTTGTCCGGTGTTGTTTTTTACTTCTTCTTCCATCTCATTAATCTATTTACTTGTTATTATTCATTCCTCTTAATTATCTTAACCATATCCATCTCTAAAGACGTCACGGGATTTTCAATGATGCGTCCCGCTTCAACATTATTTACATAAAAAATAAAGGTTGGTACTCTTTCAATATCCAGATTTTCATACTCTCCCACAGGTGATTTTTTCTCATCGTCGACTCCGATAAAGGTGATTTTGTCTTCCGGATATTCCCAGTAATCAAGGATACGCATAAAGCGGGGCACCTCTCTTCTGCTGTCAGGACACCAGGTTCCCATTACAATTTTTATTGTAATTGAGTTTCTGCTTACATCTGTTAATTTATTAACAACATTAGTGTCAACCCGGTATTTGTCATACCCCTTAACATACCATTCTGAATGAGGAGGTTCTGTCAGACGTTCCTTTGTAAAATAACCAAGAAGCCATGTTGATTGTCCAGAGAAATTGGTTGCCTGGCTTCCTGTATAGGTTTGTTCAGTACTTGCAATATTTTCAGGCATTCTTTTTTTTGAGATGCACCCTGAACAAATTAACAGAATAATCAGCACCAGCGTATATATGTTGTTCATTTACAATTAATTAGCTATTCAAATGTATGTAACAAAATCTCAAGTATCTGTTTTGCTGCTTTGTAAACAGAAGTACCTGGTCCGAAGATCGCTGCCACACCGGTATCGAAAAGAAACTTGTAATCCTGAGGAGGTATGACACCACCTGCAATAACCAGGATATCCTCTCTCCCAAGACGTTTAAGTTCGATAATGACTTGGGGAATAAGAGTTTTATGGCCGCCTGCAAGGCTCGAAACCCCAATAACATGAACATCATTTTCAACTGCCTGTCTGGCTGTTTCGACAGGTGTCTGGAAAAGCGGACCCACATCAACATCGAAGCCAATATCGGCATATCCTGTGGCAACAACCTTCGCGCCCCGGTCATGACCGTCCTGACCCATCTTGGCGATCATTATTCTGGGCTGACGCCCCTCTTTTTCAGCAAACCTGGCAACAAGCGCCCTTGCATCATTAAGATCCTTATCCGGTTTGTAACCGGATGAATAAACTCCTGATATAGAACGTACCACTGCTTTATACCTCCCTTTTATTTTTTCACATGCATTAGAAATTTCACCCAGGCTTGCCCGTTTTGAAGCTGCCACGACAGCCATCTCAAGAAGATTGCCCTCCCCTGTTTTAGCACATTCTGTTAATGCATCAAGTGCTGCCTGGCATTCTGACTCATTTCTTTCATCGCGCAGTTGTGCCAGACGTTTAATCTGAGAATTACGGACAGCAGTATTATCAACCTCAAGGGTTTCAAGAGGATCCTCTTCTTCAAGACGGTATCTGTTGGCTCCGACAATGGTCTGAAGACCCGAGTCAATTTTTGCCTGTGTTCTTGCCGCTGCTTCTTCAATACGCATTTTTGGAATTCCCGATTCAATGGCTTTGGACATTCCTCCAAGCCCTTCTATCTCTGTTATATGCTCCCAAGCCCTGTGTGCAATCTCATGTGTCAGATATTCAACATAATATGAGCCTCCCCATGGATCCACTGCCCGGCAAATGTTTGTCTCTTCCTGAATAAATATCTGGGTGTTTCTGGCTATCCTTGCCGAAAAATCTGTCGGAAGGGCCAGGGCTTCATCAAGTGCATTTGTATGAAGGCTCTGCGTATGACCAAATACAGCAGCCATTGCCTCTGTACAGGTCCTGCCTATATTATTGTACGGATCCTGTTCAGTAAGACTCCATCCCGATGTCTGGCAATGCGTTCTCAATACCAGTGATTTGGGATTTTTGGGATTGAATCCGCTTACGATCTTTGCCCAGAGCATTCTGGCGGCCCTCATTTTAGCAATCTCCATGAAATGGTTCATCCCAATTGCCCAGAAAAATGAGGTACGCGGGGCAAAAGTATCAATATCAAGTCCTGCCTTAATACCGGCACGTAAATATTCCAGACCGTCAGCGAGAGTATATGCCAGCTCAATGTCGGAAGTGGCTCCTGCCTCCTGCATATGATAGCCTGATATGCTTATTGAATTGTATTTTGGCATTTTTGCTACAGTGTAAGCCAGGATATCTGCGATGATCCTCATAGAAAATTCAGGAGGATAAATGTAAGTATTGCGTACCATGAATTCCTTAAGAATATCATTTTGTATCGTCCCTGTAAGCTCTTCAGTTTTTGCTCCCTGTTCAAGCGCAGCAACGATATAAAATGCCATAATGGGTAAAACAGCTCCGTTCATTGTCATCGATACCGACATTCTGTTGAGAGGAATCTGATCAAAGAGGATCTTCATATCGAGTATTGAATCCACAGCTACTCCTGCCTTGCCAACATCTCCAGCAACTCTTTCATGATCAGAATCATACCCCCGGTGTGTGGCCAAATCAAATGCTATTGAGAGCCCTTTCTGCCCGTATGCAAGATTGCGCCGGTAAAATGCATTGGAATCTTCAGCTGTTGAAAAACCAGCATACTGTCTTATAGTCCATGGCTGTATAGTATACATGGTTGAATAGGGTCCTCGCAGGTAGGGAGGTAATCCCGCTGCATATCCGAGATGTTCCATACCTTCAAGGTCATTCCTCCCATAAACACTCTTTACAGGGATCTGTTCAGCAGTTATCCAGTCCTCTCCCCTTCTTTTTTCAGTCTCCCATGAACGAAAATCCTTCTTGCTGAAAGGCAGGTTGTAAAGATCGCTGTATGAAAATTTCGGCCTCATCTCTCCCTTACAATATTTTAGACCCCACTCCCAGGCGGGCATTGAAGTATTCAAGTTTTGCAACAATATCCGATCGGGTGCTTATGAAGTGTTCGATCCCCAGTGATTTCAGCTCATCCATGCATGGCGGATTGCCGGCAATAACGATCATTGCCGTGTTTTTCAGCCGCTTGAAAATTTCCGGTGCAACTAATGAGTACTCCTCATCAGAACTACAGATTACGATGATATCGGATCCGGATGTTACGGCTGCTTTTATCCCCTCCTCAACTGTTTCGAATCCGGGATTGTCAATTATCCTGTATCCGGCACATCCGAAGAAATCAGAGGCAAACTGTGCCCTGGCCTTTCTCATAAACTGGTCACCCGTTGTAAACATAAAAGCTGCCGGTCTTCTGTCCTCTCCCCCGACAGTCATTCTTATTTTTTCGAGTACTGCGGGACCCCTGAAAAGCCTTACTGGTTCAACGATAATATCTTCTGCTGAAGGTTGTCCTATGAATAATCCGTCAATATCAGTGCGGGCAGGGATTTCTTCATCCTGTTCAGGATAAAGACTGGTTCCAACAAATTTGATCTTTCTTTTTGAAATATCATTTTTACGGTTTGCAGCTGATTCTTGAATTTTTCCCTGTATGAATCCTTTTTTCAGCGATTCAAGAAATCCTCCTTGTGATTCGGTCTCCAGGAAAAGCTTCCAGGCATTATCTTCCATCAGACTGGTAAGATTTTCGATATAATATGATCCTGATACAGGATCAGCCACCTTGTCGAAAAATGATTCTTCCTTCAGGATGAGCTGCTGGTTACGTGCTATCCTTTCTGAAAATTCGTCTGGCTCCCTGAAAACCACGTCAAAAGGCTCGACCGTAAGAGAATCTGTTCCTCCCAGTATGGCAGCCATTGCCTCAGTCTGTGTTCTTAGGATGTTTATATGGGAATCATACAGGGTTTTGTTCCATCTGCTTGTTACACAATGTATCTCCATTCTGGCAGATTCATAATTACCCGGCATGAATCCATTCATGACCGCTGACCATAGCAGGCGGGCTGCTCTCAGTTTTGCAATTTCCGGAAAGAAATTTGATCCTGTACCGAAGGAGAACCTGATCCTGGACGCTGCAACATCTGCACCTATTCCTCTTTCAACAAGCTGTGATACATATTCTGCTCCCATTGATATCGCGAAACCAAGTTCCTGTACTAGATCTGATCCCGCATTGCAAAAATTTGATGCATTGATATTTATTGCCCTGAAACCGGGAAGAGAAGAGATCATCCCTGTCACATCGGCCAGATAATCAAATCCTTTTTCAACAGGGATACAGAGTGTACCATTCAGCATTAACCTGCTTAGGGGATCTGTTTCTATAGCTCCGGTTATTTTTTGCGGATCTGATTTGGTTTTATATATATAATTCAGGAAAAATCCTGCTATCTCTTTTACCTTTCCTGTTGAGAGGAAGTTTAGTTCGACAAATTCAGGATAGATGTATTTAAGCAGAGAATCAAAGTTCTTTTCGCCTAATAATTCCGGATCATCAATTATAAAGCCCAGTGAATCAACACCTTTCATCAATATTTCAACCGCTTTCCTGTTCGCTTCTGAATAATCTCTTACTGTTATGTTTTGTCTTATTTTCCAGGTATTATTATCTGTTTTATTACCTCTTAAATAGGGGAACTCCCCGGGAAGAGAGTTAATATATTTAAGGTTTTCGGTATCCTCCTGCATGTAGAACGGCATCACTCCGAATCCTTCATCTGTTTTCCATACCAGTTTACTTTTAAAATCATCCCTTTTAAGTTCGGTGCTTATCTTATCCAGCCATTCCTTTTTACTGACCGGGGAAAATTGTTCAAACAGCTTTTCTCTCTTTTTCATTCCGGGATTCTGGTAATAATCCTGCACAAAATAAGTATTTAACCTGAAAATCAGTTCATGAATAATATCATTTTTGCAGGAAGCCAGGCATGAATTATTTCCCGGCAAATTCCATCAGGTATGATTTTATGAAATCATTCAGATCTCCGTCAAGTACAGCCTGTACATTACTGGTCTCATGTCCTGTACGAAGATCTTTGACCATTTTATATGGGTGCAGTACATAGGATCTTATCTGGGAGCCCCATTCGATCCTTTTCTTCAGACCTTCGATCTTTGCCATCTCCTCCATTCTTTTCCTCAGTTCAAGTTCATAGAGCTGAGAGCGGAGTATTCGTATTGCATTCTCCTTATTATTAAGCTGAGATCTGGTTTCCTGGTTTTCGATCACAATTCCTGTAGGATGATGCCTCAGCCTCACAGCTGTCTCTACTTTATTGACATTCTGACCCCCTGCGCCACTTGAGCGGTAAGTTTCCCAGGTGATATCGGAAGGATTTATCTCTACTTCGATGTTGTTATCAACAAGCGGTGAAATAAACACTGATGCAAAGGTTGTCTGGCGTTTCCCCTGTGCATTAAAAGGAGATATTCTTACAAGACGATGAACGCCGTTTTCGCTTTTCAGGTAACCATAAGCCTGTTCTCCGTCGATTTCAATGGTAACAGATTTTATACCGGTCTCATCACCCGGCTGAAAATCAAGCTCTTTTGTTTTATATTCATTTCTTTCAGCCCAACGCAGGTACATTCTCATCAGCATTGCCGCCCAGTCGTTGCTTTCGGTGCCTCCCGCACCTGAATTTATCTTCAGTATAGCTCCGAACTGATCCTCTTCCTTTTGCAGCATATTACGTACTTCAAGGTCTTCGATCAACAACAGGCATGTATCATACTGGTTATCAAGGTCCTGTTCAGTTGCTTCACCCTCCCTGAAGAAATCATTGATTACATTAAGGTCATCAACTGCGGTACTGACCTTTTTAAACTGGGTTGTCCAGCTTTTTAATGTAGAAATGCTTTTTAGGAGCTCTTCCGCCTGTTTTGGATCGTTCCATAAACCGGGTTCCTGCGATATTTGCTCCTTTTCCGAAATAAGTTTCAGTTTGCCATCGATGTCAAAGATACCTCCTTAACGCATCACGGCGTCGCGACAATTCTTTTATCTGTTCGTGAGTGATCATAATATTGTTTTTGGCAAAATTAGTTATTTAAAAGGTATATTTTTGTCGTGATTAAAAATAAGTATGATAAAACTGATCTCTTTTCTAAGGCCATTCGCATTATACCTGCTTATTACATGGATAGTTACGATCCTTGTTATCTCATCGATCCCTTCAATACCTGTTTTAAAGATACACACTGATAATGCAGATATAAGACTTGACTATCTGATCCATTTTCTTGAATACGGGTCGCTTGCATTTCTTACATATCTCTCATTTTCAGGAAAGGATTTTAATATATCATATTTTAAGTATTTAATCCTTACTGTTTGTCTCATGCTTTTTGCCCTGGCCGATGAATTTCACCAGATCATCATCCCCGGAAGGACCTTCAATCCGAAAGATATTATCAGCAACATTATCGGTATTGTTGGGGGATTGGTATTATGTATGGTGGTTTTCAGGAAGATAGCTCTTAAAATTCCTTCAGCAGAGCAATAGTAATAAAAATATTTATTGAACCCCGGAGAGCCTGCCCCGATTTATCGGGGGATTCCATGAATAACTATAATTCTAATACTATCATATTACTCATAGAACTCAAATAAATATTCAGAATTGAACTTTACTCCTTCATCATTCAAGATTTTAACATATTCGTTCCTAAAAGTTGTTTTTGAATGATGTGTTTCCTGATTCAGAATGTACTTATATACATGATCTAATTCTCTATATCCCACTGTAAATCCTCCAAAACTTTCCTGCCATTTAAATTTAAGATAAGTTTTTCTTTGATCATTAGTAAATAATGTTGAACTACGCTTTATATCTCGTATCAGATCAGAAATTGCGATAGTAGGTGGGAATCCAATTAATAAGTGAATATGGTCCTTGGTCCCGTTAATTGCAACAGGATAACATTTTTTCTCAACTATTATCCCGTAAATATATTTATGGACTTTTTCTCGGATGGAATTTGTCAATAGTGATTCCCTGCCTTTAGGCGTAAAAATACAATGAACATAGAGTTTTGTAAATGTGTTTGGTTTCATAGCACAAAGAATTAGTTAGAAAATGCAACAATTAAAAATACAAAAAATATTTGATCCTTACCACTATTAGGATTATGAAACCCCTCCAGGGTTTTAGTCTATGTATATTTTATTGTACAAGTATTGATGCAATCCCTCCGGGATTCAACATTAAAGAATCATCTAGGGACTCCATCGATAAATAAGTATTCCTTATTTGATTAGAACCGCGGAGCGAGTACGTTAATACTGATAACTTATGACCATCATCTATGAACAACCGCGCAGCGGTTCCATAAATACTAATAATCTATGATCATCATGTATGAACAACCGCGGAGCGGTTCCATAAATACTTGTTGATAATCTGTCACATTATATGTGAACCGCGGAGCGGTTCCATAATTAAAGATTAATATAATCTATATCCTGAGAAATAACCATTTACATTATAAGAGGATATTTCATAACCATTGTTTTGTAGAATAGAAAGGTTAACGATGTCATCCTTGTTTAATTTCATAGTTATGCTTCCTCTAAAAATGCCATTTGAGGTAGATGGACCAATTATTGTTTCATAATCTGTTCCTAATACTTTGACAATTATTGAACCGTTGGGAGGTAATGTAATTGAAACACTAAATGAATATATCCCATCATTAGGGACATGAAAAGTTCCTGTTAAATTATCATAATCATCGCCTTCGTTATAATAATTATCCCCTGAAATAAGATTAAAAATTAGGTTAACCGGGGTATTATCAGGTAATAGTAAAGATGATGAAATTTCTGCCCTGAAAGCTATTAATTCACCGATAGTAACTGGATTGTCATCGTTTGTCAATGATAACTGATAGTTTTCTGGATTATAAATTAAGGCCTGTATCTCATTCTCCGGGTCAGCATCTGCATCATCTTTCAGATAAGTAAGATCAGCTGATATACTGTTCGTTAAAGAGAGAGTGTTATCAGAACTGTTGAAAGATAACTGTTGATTATCTGTGTTATCAAGATATTTATTAAGACTAACACCTGTTGATGTGCTGTTATTTGTAATTGTCAGCAGATCATCTGCTAACTCAATATCCTGTATTTCGTTCTCCGGGTCAGCATCTGCATCATCCTTGAGCTCTGAGAGATTAACCGGTGATGTGGTTCCCGAAATGTTTAATATCCTTGATGAAGGATCCCATGTTAATGATTGCCTGTAGGGTGAGAGATCCCACTCTGTGGCCAGGGGGTTATCTGTTATCTTGAGCTTATCAGAGCTTATAGTAATATCCTGCAATTCATTTGCCGGATCGCCGTCGCTTTCAATAGAGGATATCTTAACCTGGTTGCCGCCGGAGATGGCAAGATAATCTGAACCGTTGACATTCACAACCGAGAGGGTTTGATCGTCAGTTGCCGGGTCGCCGGGATCGCCTTTCAGCCCCTGTATCCCCTGTAGACCTGTATCACCTTTTGGTCCCTGGGGCCCGGGTTCGAGAGATTTTTTTGCAAAGAGAGCATACGGCACTGCCAGGAACTGTATAGTACCCATATCCATAAAATCATTCTCGAATTTCACCTCCACTTTCAGGAAGTGATAGGCCTCTTCCCAGTCAACCTGTGAAAGTTCACCGCAGAGTGCATTGCCTGTTGGTACACCCTGTCCTATGATAAGAGAAAAGACGCCGAATCTGGAGGTAAAAACGTCCTGATGAAGTTCCTGGTACACTATTGTTCCCAGCGGATCATTCTTAATAATTGAAAACTTTACACTTATCTTCCTATTGACAATCTCGTTGCCGTAATTGTCCCTGGCAACAGCCTGGTAATGGATCCCCAGTGGTACATTATCCTGGGCAAAAATGCCCGCCGTAACTACTGAAATAACCAGTAACAGAAAGTATCTCTTTATAACTCTTGAAGCCATAGCTTAAGGTTTATATTTTTTCAATCTTGAATGTACGGTTCATAAATCCATCTTCACTCGAGATCCTTATCAGGTAAAAGCCCCTGATAAAATTTTCCATATCATATTGTTCTTTATGCCAGAACTGGCCGATAAAAGTTAGTCTGTCGGTAAAAACCACCGTTCCCGTTATGTTGATAATATCGATCCTGAAAGTTCTTCCGGATTCTCCGAACAACTCAACAGTGATGAAATCAACTATAGGGTTAGGATAAACACTCGCACCAGTTCCAAGAGGAGCATCTTCGTTTGAAAGCTTTATACGGGGTTGCTGAAATCCCTGTGTAAAAATATACCATGAACATTCCGCCATCTCCACTGCTGTCTCACCAACAGTCTGCGAAAAGCTTACTTTACCGTCAGTTACAATTCCTGCAAGCGGAACAAGCACCTGGTGTGACAATTGCTGTGAAAAAACAGTTGTCCACGAAATAAGTAAACCTGGTATCAGAATCCTCAGAGCATTCATCATCTTAAAACCTTCGTGGGATGCCAAAAATAATTAAAATTTTGACATATCAACCGTTTTTGTTGATAAATGTGTTAATAACTTCCTTGAATATTTTATCTGTATTAGAAAAAAATTCTTAATGCATGACCCTTGGGGCCGGAATTTTCCCCTGAATTTTATAATATTGGTGATTGAAAAGTACCATGCTGAAACCATATCTTTTTCATAATCTTACTGAAGCCGGATGTGATGAGGCAGGCAGGGGCTGCCTGGCTGGTCCGGTCGTGGCTGCCGCGGTAATCCTGCCGAAATACTATAAACATCCGGTTCTGGATGATTCAAAGAAGCTTAACGCAAAACAGAGAGCCCTTCTGAAGGAAGATATAATGAAATATGCATTAGCGTGGAATGTGGCTTTTATTGACAATAATGAGATAGATGAAATAAATATACTCAGGGCATCAATAAAGGCCATGCACCTGGCAATAGACGGACTTTCAGCAAAACCCGGGTTTCTGCTCATTGACGGCAACTGCTTCTTTCCATATAAAAACATAAAACATAAAACAATAATAAAGGGAGACGGGCTTTATTCACCAATAGCTGCAGCTTCGGTGCTTGCTAAGACTTTCAGGGATGAATTCATGGAAAAAATTCATAGTGAATACCCTGATTACGGCTGGAACAGGAATAAAGGCTATGCAACCGCATTCCACAGAAAATCTATCCTGGACCACGGTATTACCCCATATCACAGAAAATCATTTGCTCTCTTTAACACACAAATGACATTTACTTTCTAGCATTCATTTTTTCTGATTAAAAAACTATATTTGCTGTCTAACTAAAACTAATCCCAAAAGAAATATCATGAAGAAAATAACATCTGTCCTATTTATCCTTCTTCTGGGTTTTGGATTAAAAGCCAGGGCTGATGAAGGAATGTGGCTGCTGCCGCTTATTGAGAAACTGAACATGGGTAAGATGACTGAGCTTGGACTGCAACTTTCTGCAGAGGAAATTTACAGCCTTAATAAAGCCTGTATAAAAGATGCTGTTGTAATTTTTGGCGGAGGATGTACAGGTGAGATCGTTTCATCGCAGGGACTTATTCTAACGAACCATCATTGCGGGTATGATCTTATTCAATCACACAGCTCCGTGGAACATGATTACCTGAGAGATGGATTCTGGGCAATGAATAAGGAAGAGGAGCTCCCTAATCCGGGACTTCGTGTTATTTTCCTGCTAAATATTGAAGAAGTTACCGATCAGGTACTTGCAAATGTCAATTCAGAAACGAGTGAAACTGACAGAACAGCAGCAATAAATGAAGCCAGGAGAGCCATTGAGAACAAAGCAAGCGAAGGTAATAATTACAGGACTTCTGTATCATCTTTTTATGGCGGAAATTACTTCTATCTTCTTGTTTATGAGATATTTAATGATGTCAGACTGGTTGGGGCACCTCCATCTTCAATAGGAAAATATGGCGACGATACCGACAACTGGGAATGGCCCCGTCATACAGGCGATTTCAGCGTGTTTCGCGTCTATTCCGGTCCCGACGGTAAACCTGCTCCCTACTCTGAGGATAATATCCCGCTCAAGCCGAAATACTGGCTGCCCGTCTCCCTGAAAGACCTGGATACAGGTGATTTTGCCATGATACTCGGATACCCGGGAGGAACACAAAGATATTACACATCATACGAGGTTAATGAGATAATGAACATCACAAATCCGAACAGGGTAAAAATACGCGGTGTCAAGCAGGAAATATGGCTCGCTGACATGCTTGCAGACCAGAAAGTAGATATCCAGTATGCTTCTAAATATTCCCGTTCATCAAATTACTGGAAATACTCTATAGGACAAAATAATCAGCTTAAGAACCTCAATGTTATAGCAAAGAAACAACATATTCAAGATCAATTCAATAAGTGGGTAAATGCAGATGAGGAACGAAAGGCAAAATATGGAGATGCACTAAACCTTATCAAATCTTCAATTGAGGGTAGAGCTGAATACCAGAATGCTCTGCAGTACCTGAACGAATGTATCCAGGGGTGTGAAATACTGACCTTCAGCCGTCTGACAGGAAGACTCATGGAAGCACTCAATTCAGAAGATCAGCAGAAGATAACTGAAACTGCAAGTGAGCTTAAAGAGAATATCGTTGATATCTATAAGGATTACAATCCACCGACTGATCTGAAATCAACAAAGGCAATGCTCAAATTATACAGGGCAGATATCTCCTCAGAATTCATCCCTGATTTCTACTTAGATGTGGTTGACAAAAAATTCAAGGGCAACATTGAAAAGTTTGTGGACAAAATGTTTGCAAAATCAATATTTGCCAGTGAGGCAAAGCTGACAGCTTTTCTTGATAATCCCGACCGTAAAATCCTTGAAAAAGATCCGGCTGTAACTACCTTTTCCTCAATTAGCAAAGTAGGCCGACATGTTTCAGAAGAACTCAATAAGTTCACCTACGATTTGCAGAAAGGACAGAGGTTATGGGTTGCCGCAATGATCGAGATGACACCCGAAAAAATACATTATCCCGATGCAAATTCCACTATGCGTCTTACTTACGGAACAATACAGGATTATGATCCCAGGGATGCTGTAACCTATAAACACTACACAACACTCCAGGGGGTGATTGAAAAATACAAGCCGGGTGATTATGAGTTTGATCTGACGCAACGGCTTATCGATCTCTACAATAAAAAGGAATACGGAAGATATGCATCCTCGAAGGGATATATGCCGATATGTTTCCTTACAACCAACGATATCACAGGCGGTAATTCAGGCAGCCCGGTACTTAATGCCAACGGGGAGCTGATAGGCCTGGCTTTCGACGGCAACTGGGAAGCCATGAGCGGCGACGTTGCATATGAACCTGCGATTCAGAGAACTATAGCTGTAGATATTAGATATGTTCTCTGGATAATGGATATTTATGCAGGGGCAGGACATCTTGTTGATGAAATGACGATAGTGCAGTAAAACTCTTCATCACCAACACCGGAATCTTAATTTCCCATGTCGAATGAAATAACAATATATACCGATGGGGCCGCTCGTGGTAATCCCGGTCCGGGTGGTTATGGTGTTGTACTGATATCAGGAAAACACAGGCGTGAAAAATCAGAAGGGTACAGACTTACAACCAATAACCGCATGGAACTCATGGCTGTTATCGCTGGCCTGGAGGCACTGAGAAAACCCGGCTTAGATGTAGTTGTATATACCGATTCACGATATGTTGCTGATGCAGTGGAAAAGGGATGGGTATTCCAGTGGGAGTCAAAATTGTTCAAAAAGAAGAAAAATCCGGATCTCTGGATGAGGTTCCTCAAGGTTTATCGCAGCCATAAGGTAAGGTTTGTGTGGATAAAAGGCCACTCAAGCAACAAGGAAAATGAACTTTGCGACAGGATAGCTGTGGAAGCATCAGGAAGAGAACGTCTTCTGGAAGACACCGGCTACCAGGGTGATAGTGAAGAAAATGGATTATTCTGAGTATTAGTATCACATGTTTATTTTGCCATCTTAAATAATTGGTGCATTTTTGTAAAAATACCTGTAGATGCAAAAGTTATTTATCGAGCAAACACAGAACACACCTGAAATTAACTTCTCTCCGGAAGAAAATGTTTTTCTGATACAGGGTAAATCTTCTCCTGAAGATGTTCGTGAATTATATTACCCGGTTATTGAATGGATAAGAATATTTCTTGATGATCTTCTTGAGGGAGAGTATACGAATTTCAACAAAGAAACTCCCTTAAAGTTCAAGGTTGACATGTCATATTTCAATTCATCATCCGCAAAATTCTTTTATGATATTTTCTGTGAGCTCAAACGAATATCTTCATCAGATATTCCAGTGGTTGTGGAGTGGTATTATGATGAGGATGATAATGACATGAAGGACGCAGGGGATGATATTGCACAGTTGGCGGAGATGAAATTCACCTATATCGCGAAACCGAGAAATCAGTAATGAGAGGTCAGAAGGAACTCTATGATCTTCTGGAGAGGCTTAAAATAAAGTACGATTATGATGAGCATCTTCCGGTTACTACAATTGATGATGCAATCAAACACTGGAAAGATTATAATTCAGGAAGATGTAAAAATATCTTTTTTCGTAATCACAAGGGTAACCGGCATTACCTTGTGATCCTTGAATATCTATGGCAGCTCGACATTCACAATCTTGAAAAACGTCTTAAACAGGGCAAGCTGACCTTTGCATCTGATAAAAGGTTGAAAAGATATCTTGGCATCGAACCAGGATCAGTCTCCCCATTTGGGCTTATCAACGATAAGGATCATCATGTTCATCTATTCATTGATGAAAAACTGAATGAATATAACCGATTGGCTTTTCATCCAAATATTAATACTGCCACCCTGGTAATATCAAGATCCGATTTCCTGAAATTCCTCGAATATGTGGGAAATTCCTATGAATTCATCAAACTTTATGATTGACCCCCCAACCCCCCGTTGACGGTTATTTACCCCCCAACCCCTCCCGATACGCTTTCACTACGTTCAAGCTATCGGGACAGGCTCTAAAGGGGGGCTCTAAACCCAAATACATTTTTATTTTATTCAGTTCGGGTTTTAAGCCCCCTTTTAGGGGGCAGGTCATGCTTTACCGGAGATTACTTCTTATAGACCGGCTGTTTCCACTCCTCCATTGGTTCATATTTACTGAGACTGGCCCAGAGTATACCACGTTTCTGTATTTCCAGCGCTTCAGGTACATTGAAATCGGAAGCTACATGTCCGAGTGAAGAATAAAACACCCTCCCTTTTCCATAAGCCTTTTTCCAAACAACAGGTACGACGTTGCTCCCTATCCATGAAGCATTCTGGTCAGAAAATGTGGTGATGGCCAGGACCTTGACATTGGGATCGACATGTACATAGTACTGTTCCGAATGCATATCAAAATCTGAAAGTCCTTTTGTGACCGGGTCCTTATGATCAGTTATATTTACCCTGTAATCAATAACACCTCCCGGATGAGCCACCCACTGACCTCCTACCATGAACTGGTATTCGGTATTGTTTCTGAATGAGTCACCGAGTCCGCCATGCCAGCCTGCCAGTCCAACTCCGCTCTTAACTGCTTCAAGCAGAGCCCTTTCCTGTGGTCCCTCAATTGTGCCCATGGTCCAGGCCTGGATAATCAGGTCAAAATCATTTTTCAGGTCAAGCTCCGTATACGAATTCAGGGTGTCTGATACAATTACTTTCGCACCCTCCGATTCCATCCACGGAACAAAAATATCCCGGCATTTGTCCGGCTCATGGCCCATCCATCCGCCCCAGACAAATAATACTTTCTTGCCGTCAAGCGGAGAATCGCTTCCGGCAAATAAACTCCGCCCATATAACGATGGAGCCATTACTGCTGCAGTGGCTGCAACAGTGCTCTTTGAAATAAATGATCTGCGTGTAATCATTGGAATAAAAATTTAGGCTAAGATACAAATTTCTCATATATTCATACTTCCACCGTCATTCTGAGCGGAACGAAGTTAAGCGAAGAATCTTTTTAAACGTTGATGGATCTATTTATTATTAAAAAAGCCATAGGGTTAAAGTACCTCCAGGATGTCTTAGTAATTAAACTGATTACAAGAATGACCTTATTTGTAATGATTCTAAAATTAAAAACGATTGCATCAAATCAATTTCTCGTACGTCCTTATTCTGAAACCAAACGACAACTGAAACAAACCATGAAAAGATTTTTGATTGCATTTTTAAATATATTTTTGATTATCCCCTTTATTTCCGGCCAGACTCAGGATCTGCCCAAGAAACAATACAAAACAGCACATATTACTGATGCGCCTGCAATAGATGGTATTCTTGATGAGGATACATGGAATGAAGGAGAATGGATTGATGATTTCACACAAAATGAACCTTATAACGGACGACCGGCATCACAAAGAACCGAATTTAAGATTCTTTTCGATGATGATAATCTGTATGTTGCCATCAAGAATTTTGATACCAGCCCCGATAGTATAGTGAATCGTCTGACCCGCAGGGACCAGGCTGATGGTGATCTTGCCGGAATAATAGTTGACAGCTTTCATGATCTCCGGACAGGTTTTCTGTTCGGAGTCAGCTCGGCCGGTGTCAAATATGACATGATGTTCACTGAAGACGGGCAAAATGAAGACGAATCGTGGGATCCAAACTGGTGGGTGAAAACATCCCTCAATGATGAAGGATGGATCGCCGAGATGAAAATACCTTTCAGCCAGGTCAGATTCGATAAAAATTCGGGTGATGTATGGGGTCTCCAGGTTGCCAGGATCATTTACAGGAGGAACGAAACTGATTTCTGGCAGCATGTCCCGGCCGATGCACCAGGATTTATTCATATTATGGGAGAAATGACGGGTCTTGATGGTATAGAGCCGAGGAAAATATTTGATGTCACACCATATAGCGTGGCCAGGCTTGAAACTTTTGAAGAGGATCCGGGAAATCCATTCCCGTACCTGGAATCAGGCAGAAGACCCGGACTTAACGCCGGTCTTGATGCCAAGATAGGGATTACCAACAATATGACCATGGACCTGACCATCAATCCCGATTTCGGGCAGGTGGAAGCTGATCCGTCAGAGGTTAACCTGACCGCTTATGAAACTTTCTTCTCAGAAAAAAGACCTTTCTTCATTGAAGGAAATAATATCACAAATTTTAACATCGGCCTTGGAGACGGCAACCAGGGAAATGATAACCTGTTCTATTCCAGGAGAATAGGACGGCAACCTTCGGGTTCTCCCAACCCTGGCAACCAGGAATATACCGATGTGCCGACATTTACAACAATACTGGGGGCAGCCAAACTCACAGGAAAAACAAAGAATGGATTATCACTTGGACTTGTCGAAGGTGTTACCGGCGGAGCATGGGCCGCAATAAAAGACTCCGCCTCAGGTTCTACAATCAGACATGAACTGGTTGAACCTATGACCAATTATTTCATCGGAAGGGTGCAGAGAGATTTCAAAGAAGGGAACACCCTCATTGGAGCTATTTTTACTAGCACCAACAGGGATGTCGACGACAATCTTGCAAGCTTCATGCATAAATCAGCATACTCAGGAGGAATAGATTTTACCCAGTATTTTAAGGAAAAAAGCTGGTCGTTCAACCTGAATACAGCATTCAGTCAGGTGAATGGTACTAAAGATGCTATCTCACTTACACAATTATCATCGGCCCGGTATTACCAGAGGCCCGATAATGATTATACTGAATTTAACCCGGAACGCACTTCCCTTTTCGGATCGGGTGGAAGAATGCAGGTAATGAAACTTAGCGGCCATTTAAATATCCTCGGATGCATCAAATGGAAGACCCCGGGATTTGAAGTAAACGATCTTGGATATATGCAACAGGCTGACCAGGTGCTTTCAGTTATCTGGGCAGGTTATAATGTATGGGATCCCAAAGGAATATATCAGAGATGGAACTTGAACGGTGATTTATACCTCGTTAATAATTTTGGAGGTGATATAATCGGTAAAGGCTTTGAATGGAACGGAAGCATGACCTTCAAAAATTACTGGAGTGCATGGACGGGAGGTAATCTGGATATTTCCTCATTAACAACAGGAATGCTCCGTGGAGGGCCCATAATGAAGTTCCCCACAAATATTAACGCACGGATGGGATTCTCCACTGATTATCGTAAAAAACTCGTTTTTGAATATTATATCAATGGATCCACAGGTTTCGAAAAAAATTCAAGAAGTATGTACACTGAAGTGGAAATGTCTTATAAGCCAACTAATTATATTTCTTTCTATATCAGTCCCGGGTTCAGCCAGTCATTCAGCGAACTTCAGTATGTTGGTGTGAGAAGCTTTGATGGTGAAGACAGGTATATCTTTGCCTCGATAGACAGGAAAACATTAAGCACTTCCTTAAGGGTTAACCTCAACCTGAGCCCTGATCTGACCTTGCAATACTGGGGCCAGCCGTATATTGCATCAGGAAAATACTATGACCATAAATATATTACAAATCCTTTGGCTGATGAGTATGTTAACAGGTTCCATACCTATACAGAGGTAGAGAAATCATTTGTTGACGGTAATTATGAAATTGATGAAAACACCGATGGAACAACCGATTATTATATTGAAAATAATGACTTCAATTACCAGTTCTTCCTCTCCAATCTTGTTATAAGATGGGAATATAATCCGGGTTCATCAATCTTCCTTGTCTGGAGCCAGTCACGAAACTTCTTCAATGATTCGGGTGAACTGGATTATTTCAACAATCTTGGTGACCTGTTTAATAGGGACAATAATATACCTCATAATGTTTTTCTGGTTAAGTTCAGTTATCGGTTTGGTTTGAAGTAGAATTCAGATTTATAGCATGAGGTTAAAAGGCTGCCCGGGGGGCAGCCTTTTTTATTTGAGATTTGGGATTGTCGATTGCGGATTTAAAGATCCGTGTAACCCTGTGTTAAAAAAAAGATAAAAGTAAAAAGACAAAAGAATTGTTTTTAAACCTGAGAGATGATTCTTTTGTTTTTATTTGCAGTAACTAATAATAGCAAAATGAAATACTTATCATTCATTCTTGGATTGCTTCTTACTGTCAACCTTTCAGCACAGGATAAACCTGCTTATAAGGTTTTTACAGGTGAAGGGAAAAAAGATGATTACAGTGATATACTCAAAGAAGCAAAAAAATCAGATGTAATATTTTTCGGTGAACTGCATGATAATCCTATTGCACACTGGCTGGAACTTGAGATTACAAAAGATCTGTATATGGAGATAAGTAAGAGCCTTGTACTTGCGGCTGAAATGTTTGAGACTGATAATCAGTTGCTTATAGATGAATATTTTTCAGGGATAATCAAGGAGTCCTCTTTTGAAAGTGAAGTCCGGCTATGGAACAACTATAAAACCGATTACAAGCCGCTACTCGATTTTGCC